>ENA-OQBG01000223-OQBG01000223.1-human-gut-metagenome-genome-assembly--contig:-NODE-223-length-11173-cov-12.659062_pt1 | contig 11173 bp, 8 predicted proteins | sample MGYA00242746_ERZ504551 | MGnify/ENA primary metagenome ERZ504551 (study PRJEB26092, sample SAMD00036289) | human gut metagenome | host: Homo sapiens | study: EMG produced TPA metagenomics assembly of... | reverse complement strand
CCAGCCGCGACCCAGCCATTCGGCACCCGCGCCCACAGGCGTTCGCATGACAGGCGGTAGCGCCTGCGCGGTTCGGCGCGCCTGCGGCCGGCCTTGCGCCGCGGCGGGGCCGGCGATGTAGCATCCGCCCGTCCACGGGCCCGTCTTCAGCCGTTTCGGCCGGTACGGCCGGTAGGACTCGTTCTCGTTGGACGGGAACCACGTGTCGCGTTTGATCTCCCTGCCGACCGTCGAGGCGTTGCGGCCGAGCATCAGACCGATCCTGCGGATGCTGGTGCCGTTGCCGATCTCGATCTGGATGACCTGGCGTTCCTCTTCCGACAGGTGCGAACATGCTTCTCCCATAGGTGCAACATCCCTTCGGACTGGTTATCCGGACAATCTCCAATCCAACGGGTGTTGCACTTTCAATTAGACAACGGGGCGGGCATGTTCGTACGAAAAACGTCTATCATGTGCGCTATGGGGAATCCAAATGAAATCAGACTGGCGATAGTCGATAACGACGACTTCGTGCTGATGGGTTTGGCAGCGTTCTTGTCGCGTCATCTGCCGAATGTTCGGTTAGCTTGGAAGGCGAATACCGGAACCGATGCTCTGGAATATGCGACGGATCCCGCAAATGAAGCGGACATTCTGCTGGTTGACATGAGTCTGGAGGACATGCCCGGAGACATGGTGTGCCGGGAAATCAGAAGTCGTAACAGGATGTTGCCGTTGCTGGCGGTGACATCGTTCAGTTTAATTCGCTATGCGCGACGTGCTGCTGAGGGTGGTGCTCAAGGCATTGTGTCAAAAGCTGATTTTCCAGCACTGTGTAAAGCGGTCAAGCTCGTCAGCGATGGTCATACTCTCTGTGTTCGAGTAGGAGGGGAGACTATTGGATTCGAGGATGTAGATGCTGCATATCATCGTCTGGTTCGACTTCCCGTGAATAGAATCGAAAGATTGTCGGAACGGGAAAAATATGCCATGGAACTATATTCACAGTCGTATAAGCCCACTCAGATTGCCCGGATGATGGATGTTTCGGCAGGGACGGTGAAAACCTATCTTGACCGTGTTCAGAACAAACTCCATCTTACTTCCAGAGCCGAACTGATTGCCTATTGGTGGAGGCGGGAACGATGGTGAGACGATTGGCAATGGAAACGATACTTGTGGTTCGCAAGAAATGCTTGGGAGTATCGAAAAAAAATCTTGTTCTATCGATAGTGGCCATGACATGTCTTGCCGCATGTATCGCCGAATGGATTCTTGATTCTCCTGAGAGTTTGAATGATGGGTTTATTCGCATCGTGTACATGCTTGCTGTGAGTATGTTGCCGTTATATCCGGTACCGGCAACATGGGGGATTATCGTCATCGCATTTCTGAATGAATTGATGCCTTGCTTATCGCAATGCGATGAGTCATGGGGTGTTCTGGTATCTCTTGCGATTCAAGGCTATGCTGCTGTTTGGTGGAATGGTGTGACGGCAACGGTGCTGTTGTCTATTAGCGCTTTGCTGAATTATGCGATATATCGGGAGAATAGTGAATTTGGTTCGTTCGATGGTTCCATTAATTTGGTGGTGTTGCTTTGGTTTGTGTTTCTTTTAGGGGTTTGGCTACGGCAAAGGAACGGACTTGAAAAGAAAAAAGAGTTAGAAAAGAAAGCTGAAATTGTTCGATATAACTTACAGCTTGCTGAGGGGATGCATGATGCCATGTCTGGTGAGTTGACACGAATGTTGGTCATAGTGCAGGAAGGTATTGATGCATCGAAGGAAGAAGAGCTTAAGCGATGGAGAAAATTGCAGAACGGTATCAATAGGATATTCCAAGATCTGCATTCGGTTATGAATTATCTATCGGATGATGACCATAAACAAGATGATGTATTTCATGTAAGTCTTGCCGAACATATTCAAGCTACATTGAGTGAAAGTGACCGTCGGTTGCATGACAAAGGGTTTTGCGGTCATTCATCTCTTCGCGGTGTATCCAGCGCAATGTTGAACTCGTGGAATCAAATAATCGTTAACCTGTTGCGTGAAATTTACACGAATATTGAACGCTATGCTGACAAAAGTGAATATTCCGTCATTGTCACATTTTCAAATAATGCTGTTGATATTGTTCAGGTGAATAAATGTCGACAAAAGAGTCGGCGATGTGTGACTTTGGGAGCAAGAAAAGGGCTAAGTATATATTCCCGTTTGATATCTGGACAAGGAGGATTCATCAGATATGAAAAAGACGGCGAAGAATGGTCTTTCTATTGCATGTTACCGCTACTGACCTAATTTCTGATATGGCATAATGGAAACCATACAGGGCATAGTGAATATGTTGATATTTCTTCCTCCGTTGAACTGTTGCTTGGAGTGCTGGCTGACGCTCCGAATGTCAAACCAAGTACCGTAAGTATTAAAAGCGGTGTTCTCATGAGGGTTCCTTTGCGTCGGGGTGTGTCAATGATCATTGCACAACATGGATTCATATAAAAGTCCTTGTCCCCTAATGGCATACAAGTCATTGCGAAGCGGGAGAAAGCGCGTCATGCTTACAGTAGCTCTTCGCCTGAAGGGCAGGAATTAGGTAAGGAGGCCTATATGAGCATCAATGAGAAGTCCATTGTCGGTGAATCCTTCGAGGATCTGTCGGCGGCCGATATGGCGATGCTGACCGGTCGCAACGATGATGGCGTCGCGCCGGCGTCGCTGTCGTTCGCGGTTTCCGTTCTGAGCGTGTCTTTCTCGGCATGTTCGGCAACGGTCGTCACCCGACTTGCATCCTGTGGGAACTGCAAGTGAACGTTGCTTTACATGGGTCAGGTATGGATTGCGTAAAACATCCGACCCATACCTGACACTTGTTATCGTTAAGGGGAAGTGGCATGAAGGCGATTCTGTTTCGTGACTGCAAGGCATGTTTCCAGTCATTCAAGAACTGGGGTATGGTTCTTATCATTATGGTCACGGCAATATTCGTGGAGATGGTTGCCAGTGGCGCAGGCATTCTAGACCCATTTACTTGGGCTGTCTTTTTTGGACCGTTTTTCATCTATTCGTCATGCTCGGTGATGGTCTCCATCCTGTATCAGGATTTCCGAGATGGACTGTTTGAGCTCTATATACAGTCTGGTCGTTCCTATTGGAGCTACTGCTGGTGTAAATGCCTGTTTCCTGTTATCCTGACAGTGATTTCCGTGCTTTTGAATCTGGCTTTTATGCGTGTTTTGTCATCAGGCTTTCAGATAACCGCTGGAGCAGATGATGCAATTGGTGCTCTTATCGTATCAGTCTTAGGAACAATCGTCTGTTCTTTGGGCGCAATGCCGATGGTTTATGTCTCCCGGAACAGCGATCCGACAATGGCACAACTGGTTTTGGTGTTGATTGCGGTCCTGCTCCAATTGGCATATATGCTTGTGATCGTCAACGTGATGCCGCTGTGCCTGTTCTCGGTTGGTTATGTCGTATTGGTAGTGGTCGCCATCGGTATTTCAACCAGAGTATTCTCTCGATATTTTATCAACACCAATATCGAGCTGTGACATCTACTGGATTCGAAGCTTTTGGAAAGGTGGATTTCCATGACCAGCATGGTGGCCTATGTCGCTTCGCGTAATCCGCAGTCGCAGACGTTGCGGTCGGTTCGTCTGATACAGGATGCGGTCAGTGCGAACATTGACGCGGAATGGACGATTCTGACGCCGAATGACACGACGATCTTGCCGTCGGATGGTACTGCGAGCGAGTTTTCCACCGGTGTCGATCATATCGAGCTGAACGGACTGGACGATTCCGCCCGGGTCAAAAAAGCAATCGAACGATGCGATTATCTGATTCTCGGTTCGCCGACCTATGGCCATAACGTTTCCGGCGACATGAAGATTCTGATGGATCGACTCACCTATTGGGGGCATTTGTTCCATCTGGCGGGCAAACCGGGCATGGCAATGGTCAGCGCCACAACCAACGGGTTCCTTGAAGTCGGCGAACTGATGGAACGGTTCATGGAATCACTGGGCATCATCATTGATGAAACCGCATACCACACCACTTTTACGCCATTCGATGAGGCAATGGCCGATCAGACCGCCGCGGCTATCGTGCGGGCGCTGAACACACTGCGGGATGGCGTCGTGCCTGAAACCAGCGAAAGGCAGGAGCTGGCATTCCAATCCTACAAGCGTGACTACGCCCGACGAGACGGTAGCGATGCAGAATCGCGGTATTGGCGGGAACGCGGCATGTTCGACTGCGCGACGTTCCATGAATACGTCGAAACGCGGCGGAAGCTGCCGGAATCCGTCCACGCCGAACGGTAGGGGGACTTTCCATGAACGGTAACGTTGGAACGACCTGGGCGGCTTCTGCCACGACCCTTGAGGAACGGTGCATGGCGGCAACCGCTATGCCGGATGCTTTGCGACAGTATCGGGCATCGCACGCGGAAGACATACTTTCGGCAACGGTGGAATGGAAAAACCGACGGAACCCACTGCGGGACGAGGACTATCAAGGCATCGCCGACGCGCTCGGCGATGACGCATCCGTGGTCGAAACCGTCATCGCGGATCGGGAACGGAAACTGAGCGGCCATGTCGAGCCGGCATGGTCCGTTGAACTGCAGACGATTCTGAACCGTTACGACAGCGAGGAAGAGCGAGTCGAACGCACGGGGTATGCCACCGCCTTCGCACCGTTCGTCGCGTACGTGAAAGCGGAACTGCAAGCGTATATGTCGGCCTGTTCATTGCCGATGAATGACGAGCGCCTTATCGAACAGTGCCTGAGCGCATACGTCGAGCGTCTGTTGGGCATCGGATTGAAAACCGTCGTATGGGAATTGCATGTCGCGCGTCAGGCCGGTTCGTTGGGCGACGGCGATGCGAAGCGACAATTGCGGCGATATTTCGAACTGCTGGCCACCGACGAATACCGTGGCCATATGTATGCGAAATATCCGGTACTGCTTCGTTTTGTCACGCAGACGACAGTCCATTACATCGATTTCGTCAAGGAAATGCTCGACCGCGTATCCATGGATCGCGACGAGCTCGCCTCCTTCGCAGGCGTCGGCGATGATTTCAGATTGGAAGATATGTCCATCGACCGTGGCGACGCGCACGACGGTGGAAGAGCCGTGGCCATGCTCACCATCGGCGGACGGAAAATCGTATACAAGCCGCGTGACCTGCATATCCATGAGCTTTTCGCCGGATTGGTGAGGCGATGCGAACGGACGAAGGGTTTCCTTCCGATGCGAGTGTCGGACGTGCTGACGAAATCCGGCTACGCCTATGAGGAATTCGTGGAACACGGCACCTGCGAGGATGCACGTCAGGTGGAGCGCTATTACACCAGATACGGTCAGCTGCTCGGATTGGTATGGCTCCTGCACGGCGACGACATGCACCACGAGAACATCATCGCCAGCGGGGAATATCCGATGGTCGTCGATTTCGAGACGATCGCCACGAACCATGTGACCATGGACATGCCCGACGGCACCGATGCCGACATCCGCGTATCCACGATATTGCGGGATTCGCTGGCATCCTCCTGTCTGTTGCCGGCGAAAACGGCGATGTCGGCCGACGGTACATCCGTCGACATCAGCGCCTTCGAAACCGGTGAGCAGACGATGCCCGGCATCGTCGCGTCCCCGGTGGGATTGGACTCCGCCGATGCCCATTACGAGAGGAACGCCGTGACGTTCAGCAAGGACGGCTGCGCGGTGACATTGGATGACGCCGTTGTGGATCCGTATCATTACAAGCGACAGATTCTCCAAGGATTCCGCAATACGGTCGCCGCGGCGATGACCATCGACGCGGATGAATGGGATGCGATGCTGTCCGGCGAGGATACGACCGTGCGTGTGCTGGTGCGCAACACCAGCGCCTACGCCCGATTTGCGGATTTCATCCATCATCCGTCGGCGTTGAAGGACATGCTGGACGTCGAAGCCATACTGGAGAACCTGTATGTCTACCCATTCCGTGACAAGCGCATCTTCGCAAGCGAATACCGGCAGATGCTCGCCGGGGACATCCCCATGTTCACCGCACAGCTGACGGGACATGATCTGCACGCTCCCGATGGAACGACCATTGACGGCGTCTGCGAACGTTCGGTACGCGAACGGGTGCTTGACACCATCGGGCATCTTGACGAACAGGCCGCATTGCAATCGCGCATTATCCGCAACGCCTTGCGCATGGAACCCGGCATGGAGGACGCGCATCCGACGGCTTCGGTGTCGTCGGACACGGATGCGGAGCATTACCCAATCGAACTCGGCACGAGGATAGCCGACACGGCCATCCTCCAGGAAACCGATGGCACCGTATCATGGCTTACAGCGAACCGATCCGACACCATGGCCGCGGACAAGACCGTGGATGAACGGTACGAACCGGGGGCGCCGACTTCGGGACTCTACGACGGCATGGCCGGGACGGGCATGTTCGCCGCCGAACTGTATCGGCGGACACACGATGAGCGCTGGCGTGACCTGTGCACGCGTATGATGCGGAGTCTGATGCGCCGCAAGGACAGAGGCATTACGTATTCCGGCTTCACTTCCGGCCTGTCGCGAAGCTATTGCGCGTTACGCATGGCCAATGCCGGCATCACGTCGCCCGAAGCTCGCCGTTGCATGACGCAGACGGTTCGTATGCTGCCGGCATACATCGACGATATGCTGCCGAAGCTCCTGCAGCGCGACAATCCTCAACCGTCATTCCATCTGGATTACCTGACCGGGGCGGGCAGTTCGATCATGCTGTATCTGCGGCTGTACGACGTATTCCATGACATGCGCATAGTGGAACAAACCAGCCGGCTGGGGAGAACCGTCATCCGTGCGTTTCCCGAAACCCAGCGGAACGCCGACGAATCCGATGACATGCCGTATCCAACCGGTGCCGCGCACGGACTGGAAGGCATGGCCGTGGCGTTCTGGAAGCTCTACGCGGCGACGGGGAATCGCGAATTCGCCGAATTCGCCCGAATGCTTTGGCGGAAATCGGACGCTCGAAGAAGCGGTGCGAAACAGGAGGACGCCGGCAAATGGTGCCGTGGGAAGGTCGGCGTGCTCTGGGCACGCAATGAGCTGGCGGCCACTGCCGGCGCGGACGGCGAACGTTTCTTCGAGGATGAAAACGGACGGGCGTTCCCAGACAAGGCAGATATCACGGCGTTGCTTGGGAACGCGGATTGGGACGACGACGGCGTGTGCCATGGACGATGCGGCATGATCGACACCCTGATATCCATCGGCAATGCCAACGGTGACGAATGGTATCGCATGCAGGCACAGCGTCTGATGGACGACATGATCGCGCAGGCCCGTTCGTCGGGACGTTTCCGGCTGAGGCAATCCCGTGAATTCGTGGATCTGTCGTACTTCCAAGGGCCGGTCGGCGTCGCCTACACGATGCTTCGTCTGAACGACCCGTCCACGCCCTCCATACTCGCACTGGAAACGCGATGACGGACATGACGGATACGAACACAACCGAATCGACGACAAGGAAAGACAATATGACCGCCGACCACATCAACCACGCCGACCGCACCGACAACGGCGAACATGCCATCATCGCCGTCGAACACGTCACCTTCGGCTACAAGAAGAAACAGACCGTGTTGGAGGACATCGACTTCACCGTGCCGCAAGGCCAGTCGCTGGCGATCCTCGGATACAACGGCGTCGGCAAGACCACGCTGTTCAGACTCATCGTCGGACTGCTGCGCCCCCGTGAAGGGCGATGCGTGATCGATAGGCGTCGGGTGCCGTCGATGCGCGACGTGTTCCAGATGACCGAGAACGGCAATCTCGTCGGCACGATGACCGTGCGTGACAACATCCACTTCCGGCAACTGCTGTTCCGGTCCGGCAAGGGAATCGCGGACGGCGGCCATACCGTCGACTCGAAACGGCTGGAGGATGAGCCGCTCGTCCGTGCCTTCGAATTGGAGGGGCATCTCGACAAGAAGGTGGCGGAACTCTCGACCGGTCTGCGCAAACGGGTCGGCATCGTCGCCGGCATGCTGTTCGACCCGCATGTCATCATGCTCGACGAGCCAAGCAACGCCATTGATCCGATCACCCGCTCGCTGCTCGTCGATTACGTCAACCAGCTTCGCGCCGACGAGCGCACTTTGCTCACCGTCACCCATGACCTCGAATACTGTTGGAATGTGGCCGACCGGATCATCATCCTTGACGACAAACACCTCGTCAAGGATATGATGCTCGCCGAATTCGACGACTATGAGGCGTTCACCAAGCGTCCACGCTCGGGCGTGACCGCACGCACGTCGACTTCGGCCTTCCCGCGCGCGGACGGCAAGCATGAGATCATGGCGTCGCCACCGTGTCCCGTTTATCGAACAAGGCGAGCACAGCGAATGCGGGCTGGCCGCCGCAGCGATGATCCTCGCCGCATTCGGGCATCCCGTGACCATGGACGAGCTGCGCCGCCGGTACGGCGCTCCACGCGGCGGACTGAGCCTCGCGAACATCGTAACGGTGCTGTCCGACTCCGGCATCCGCGTACGCGCGGTCACGACCCCCAGCGCCGAAGCGTTGAAAACCGTCATGACGCCATGCATCCTGCATTGGGACGACAACCATTTCGTCGTGCTCGACCATTACGCATACGGCCGATTCCGCATCGCTGACCCGGCGAACGGGCGCCATGCCTATACGCCCGGCGAACTCGCGGCCCACTGTTCTGGCGCGGTGCTGATTCCGCAACCGACAAACGACGGCTGCGCAACCATTCCCATACGGCCTCGCAGCGGAACCGTCTCCATCCTGACCGGGTTCCTCCGCCGGAACATGCCCGCCATCGGTCTGAGCCTGCTGTTCTCGCTCGTCGTCCAGGGACTGACATTGATCGTGCCCGCAGGCACCGGCTATATGGTCGACCATGGGTCGCTCGCCGCCCAAAGCGGTTTCCCGCCGTTGGTCGCGACGATGCTGCTTGCCTCGCTGCTGGTCTACTATGCGGTCGGCGCGTTGAACACCGTGATGCTCACCCGCGTGCAGGTGCGATTCGGACGATACCTGTCCCGCCGATACATGACCGGCGTGCTCGATCGGGAGTTCCCGTTCTTCGTGAACCGTTCCGGTGGTGACCTGATCTACCGCGCGAACCTGGTCATGGTCGTCGAACAGATCGTGACCGGCAGTCTGCCGTCGACGGTCGTGTCGATGGTGTTCCTCGTGGTCTACCTGATCATGATGATCGCCTATTCAGTGCCATTGACGATGCTGACCCTGACGGTGTGCGCGGCGGTGCTCGTCGTATCCGTCATTTATTCCCTGCGCAACAGGACGCTGGTCGAGCGTGCGACCGTCGCGCAGGCTGACGTGCAACGCGCCTTCATCGAAACCTTCTCCGGCATCGAAACTGTCAAAAGCCTCAATTTGGAAAGCCACTGCTACGACCGCTGGTCAGCGCGTCTGGGAGCGCAGCTCGACTACCAGACTCGGCAAGGGCGGCTTTCGGCATTGCTGTCAAGCCTGTCCTCGGCGCTGGTGTTCGTGTTGCCGCTATGCGTGGTCGCCTTCGGCATGACCTTCGTGGGACGCGGCACGCTCGCACTGGGTGCCGTCGTCGGATTCATGTCATTGGCGTCCGCATTCGTCACGCCATTCTCCGGCATCGTCGGCGTCATCAGCCAGATCATGGCGTTCGCCACCTATATGCGCAAGATTTGCGAGATGATTCCCGCCGGTGAAGGCGGCGGTGCGTCGCTTGAATGCGACGAACCGGGTGGCGAACCGGGTGACGTCGGACTGGGTGACGGCGGACGGTCCGCATGTGGTGGGCCGAGTGGTGACGAATCGGGTGATGGCATACTCGAACGGTTGCATGCCACCGGCGTGGGATACTCGTACACGGCGTTCGACGCTCCCGTTCTCTCCGATGTCGATTGCGACATCCGCAAAGGCGACAAGATCGCCATCGTCGGCCCCACTGGCTCGGGCAAAAGCACGCTGCTGAAACTGCTCGCCGGACTCATCGAACCCGTCTGTGGCACGGTGACCATCAACGGCGGCGGATGCCGGATTTACGACGCGGACAGCCGATGGAAGGCCGGCAGGCTGGCGTATGTGCATCAGGAATCCACGGTGTTCAACGAAACCTTGCGCGACAATATCACGCTGCACCGTCCGTGGCTGACGGATGACGACATCGTCAGGGCGTGCGAGGTTGCCGGCATCAACGAGGGGATGATGGATCCGGTCGTCGGCTTGGACGCCATGGTCAGTGAACGCGGCATGAACCTGTCCGGCGGCCAACGGCAGAAGGTCGCCATCGCGCGTGCGGTCGTCGGAAGACCGGACTTCCTACTTATGGACGAACCCACCAGTGCTCTGGACAACGATACCGAGCGACATGTCATGACGGCGTTGCTCGACTCCGACAATGCGTGCATCGTCGTGGCGCACAGACTCGCATCGATTCGGGATTTCGACCGCATCCATGTCATGGATCATGGGCAGATCGTCGAATCCGGTACGCATGACGAACTGCTGCAGGCCGGCGGATTGTATTCGCGGCTGTACCGGCAGGAGTGAGTGTTCCCTTACACCCTTACGCCTTTAAACCCTTACCCTTTACACCTTATCCCTTACACCCTCGGCTCATGAGGCCCCCCGGATTCAATTTGTAAGCGCAACGCTTGTGTTCGGGCTGGCTGCCTTCGATTGTAGCTTGGCGATCTCCTCGTCCCATACCTCGTTGGGCGTTTTGTAGCGAGGAGCTTCATGGGGGTGTCGTTGATCTCCCCGACGATCGCGTCGAGGTCCTCCTGGGCCAAGTCCTCGAACCCGGTTCCTTTGGGCAGATAGCGGCGGATCCTGCCGTTCCTGTTCTCGTTGCTGCCACGCTGCCAGGAACTGTACGGGTCGGCGAAGTACGTGAGCATGCCCAGCGCCTCGTCCACCAGCATGTGCAGGCTCGCCTCCGTGCCGTTGTCCCACGTGCGGTCGACGCGCGCGGCCGGCGGGATGTCCTTGAAGATCTCGTATTCGGCCCTGGCCGTGGCGGACGCGCTCTTGTCGTCGACGAGCCGGGCGAACAGCCTGCGGCTCCTGCGCTCCACCTGCGTGTTCATGCAGCGCCTCGACGGCGCGGCGCCGACCACCGTGTCCGACT
>ENA-OQBG01000222-OQBG01000222.1-human-gut-metagenome-genome-assembly--contig:-NODE-222-length-11191-cov-2.375633_pt1 | contig 11191 bp, 16 predicted proteins | sample MGYA00242746_ERZ504551 | MGnify/ENA primary metagenome ERZ504551 (study PRJEB26092, sample SAMD00036289) | human gut metagenome | host: Homo sapiens | study: EMG produced TPA metagenomics assembly of... | reverse complement strand
CTTGACGTTCTCTGTTGCAGGTATAGGTAGTATTTGGGATATTGGACATTATGATACGATTATAAGATTAGAGGAAATCAATTTATTACCGTTTCAGTCTGAGGGGATAATGACTTATGTTTTAAATATTATAATGTTTTTTACCTCTGGGCTTTTTAATTCCTTTAATTTGGAAACGATACAGAAATCCTCTGAAAAATTTTTTATGATAGGCTTCGGTTTTTCATTTATCCATTGAACTTTGCCAGTTATTCAATCGGAGAAATACAGATATTGATGATTTAATGATGAATACGCTAGGGGCAGTTATTGGATATTTTATTTGGAAATTGACAAAAAGGTTATTTAAAAATATTAACCATAAATCTATTTCTCTTTCTAAACTAGAACCTATTGTATATTTAACTCTTGCAGTTTTAGGAGAATTTCTATTATTCAACTGGAGAATTTTTCTCTAGTGCTAACAAAAATATTTACACAAAAAGCAGTTAGTCTTAGGATTGACTGCTTTTTTCTTACCTAAAATTTCAGATTGGAGTGATTACATGAACGATATTTTTAAGAATATGCAGGCAAAAGTCGGCTGTGAATACATTTCCGACCTGCCCTCTTACAAGCGTAAGGTGTGGCAGGAAATGAAACGATTGAACCCTGCCGATTATGAAGAAAGACAGTTAGAAGATTTTTCTAAATATGTGTTTGGTATGTCGTACCAGACCTTAAAAGATGTGATGAAACAACAGAAAGGACGTGAGGAACAATGCAGGAAACAAGGGTGCTGGTGGAAACGAGAGGAACAACTGGCGAAGAAACAATATCATACTGGTTCGACCTGCCGATAGATGTTGCAGAGTTTGAAGAAAAGTTAGGTATCGGTGCAGAAAGTGGGGATTACCGCATTATCGAAAAGGTGTTGCCTTATGCTGATGAAGTTCACGAACATACAAGCGTGTATCAGCTTAACGAATTAGATTTTATGTACCGCCAGCTTTCAAGTGATATGCAGGAAGAATATGTATCACTACTTACGGTGTTTGAGAATTTAGAAGCACTTTATATTTGCAGGAACGTGATTACCGTTTATCCAGACTGCAAAAGCATGATAGATGTTGCAAGGCAAAAGCTGATGAACGACCCGACATTTAAACATTTGTCCGAGGACTGTCAAGAATATTACTTTGACTTTGAAGCCTACGCTTCTCACTTGCAGGAACACGGGAAATTTTTAGTAACAGAACACGGTATCTTTGAACTGCCAGAGTAAGAAATGAGGTGGTGCTTATGATTGATGATATGGCGGTTTACATTGCTAATCTTGGCAAATACAATGAGGGCTATTTAGTCGGTGCTTGGTTCACATTTCCTATTGACGAGGAAGATGTAAAAGAAAAAATCGGCTTGAATGAACAGTATGAGGAATATGCAATCCATGATACCGACAACTTCCCGATTGCGATTGGCGAGTATGTTTCCATTGAAGAACTCAATGAGATGTATGAAATGATAGAGGAACTTCCCGACTATATCGTAGAGTGTCTGGACGAATTTATCAGCCACTACGGGACGCTGGAAGAAGTCGTGGAACACAAGGACGATATTTATTATTATCCCGACTGTGAAACCATGACAGACGTTGCCTACTACTACATAGACGAATTGCAGGCACTTGGCGATATTCCACCCAGCTTACAGAACTACATTGACTATGAAGCCTACGGGCGAGATTTGGATATGGGCGGTTGCTTTATTGAAACAAGCCGAGGTATGTGCGAGATACCATATTAACGCTGGAAGATCAGCGACAAGCATTGTTGCTACTGACAGCGTATTTCTCTTTAAGGGACAGTCTGAAACATGGCTGTCCTTTCCATTTAGAAACTTACGAAAGGAGCTGAAAGAACTTGAAAAAGATTAAATCTTATACGGGTATCTGGAACGTGGAAAAAGTCTTGTATGCAATCAATGACTTTAACTTACCCTTTCCCGTTACCTTTACACAGATTACATGGTTTGTGATTACGGAATTTATCATCATTCTGTTTGGGGATATTCCCCCACTTTCCATGATTGAGGGAGCATTTCTCAAATACTTCGGTATTCCCGTTGCTCTCACTTGGTTTATGTCGCAGAAAACCTTTGACGGAAAGAAGCCGTACAGCTTTTTGAAATCACAGATAACCTATGCCCTGCGACCTAAAATCACTTATGCAGGAAAAGCCGTAAAACTGCATAAGCAGACCTTGAATGAAACAATCACGGCAGTAAGGAGTGTGAACTATGTTCCCGATAAAATATATTGACAATAACCTTGTCTGGAACAAGGACAATGAGGTATTCGCCTACTATGAGCTGATACCGTATAACTATTCTTTCTTATCCGCAGAGCAGAAATTTATCGTGCATGACAGCTTTCGACAGCTAATCGCACAGTCCCGTGAGGGTAAAATTCATGCCTTGCAGATTGCCACAGAAAGCTCAATCCGAAGTCAGCAGGAACAGTCAAAGAAGCTGGTAACTGGAAAATTAAAGGAAGTTGCCTATCAGAAGATAGACGAACAGACCGAAGCGTTAGTATCTATGATTGGGGACAATCAAGTGGACTACCGCTTTTTTCTTGGCTTTAAGCTCATGGTTACGGAAGAACAGCTCAATCTGAAGAACATCAAAAATCGGCGTGGCTGACGTTCACGGAATTTCTCCATGAAGTGAACCACACGCTGATGAATGATTTTGTTTCCATGCCGAATGATGAAATCAACCGTTACATGAAAATGGAAAAGTTACTGGAAAATAAAATCTCCCGTCGCTTTAAGGTGCGTCGCTTGGAAATCCATGATTTTGGGTATCTCATGGAACATCTTTACGGCAGGGACGGTATCGCCTATGAAGATTATGAGTACCAGCTACCAAAGAAGAAATTGCAGAAAGAAACGCTGATAAAATACTACGACCTTATCCGTCCGACAAGGTGTGTGATTGAGGAAAGCCAGCGGTATTTAAGATTGGAACATGAGGACAAGGAAAGTTATGTGTCCTATTTTACTGTCAATGCGATTGTCGGGGAGCTTGATTTTCCGTCAAGTGAAATCTTCTATTTCCAGCAACAGCAATTCACATTCCCTGTTGATACTTCTATGAATGTAGAAATCGTGGAAAACAGAAAGGCTCTTACCACAGTAAGAAATAAGAAAAAGGAATTGAAAGACCTTGACAATCACGCTTATCAAGCTGGAAGTGAAACCAGCTCAAAATGTGGTGGACGCTTTAGACAGCGTGGACGAGCTGGAAACGGACTTAGACCAGACAAAAGAAAGTATGTATAAGCTCTCTTATGTAGTGCGTGTATCGGCTGATGATTTGGACGAATTAAAACGCCGTTGTGATGAAGTCAAAGACTTTTACGACGACCTCAATGTAAAGCTGGTGCGTCCTGCTGGGGATATGCTGGGGCTTCATTCTGAATTTTTACCAGCCAGCAAGCGATATATCAATGACTATGTGCAGTATGTAAAATCAGACTTCTTGGCAGGGCTTGGCTTTGGTGCGACACAGCAGTTAGGGGAAACTACGGGTATCTATATGGGCTATTCCGTTGATACGGGAAGAAATGTGTACCTGCAACCGTCTTTAGCTTCGCAAGGCGTAAAAGGCACAGTTACAAATGCCCTTGCTTCTGCTTTTGTCGGTTCGCTTGGCGGTGGAAAGTCGTTCTGCAACAATCTACTTGTATATTATGCGGTGCTGTTTGGCGGTCAAGCACTTCTGTTAGACCCTAAAAGTGAGCGTGGCAACTGGAAAGAAACACTTCCAGAAATCGCCCATGAAATCAATATCGTAAATCTTACCAGCGACAAGGACAATGCAGGACTTCTTGACCCGTTTGTGATTATGAAGAATGTAAAAGACGCTGAAAGTCTGGCAATCGACATCTTAACATTCCTTACGGGTATTTCCTCTAGGGATGGCGAAAAATTCCCCGTACTTCGTAAGGCGGTACGCTCCGTTACCCAGAGCGACAGTCGGGGCTTACTCCATGTGATAGACGAGCTTCGCCGTGAAGATACGCCCATATCAAGAAATATTGCAGACCATATCGACAGCTTCACAGACTACGACTTTGCACATCTGCTGTTTTCGGACGGTACGGTGGAAAATGCAATCAGTCTGGATAACCAGCTCAATATCATTCAAGTAGCAGACCTTGTACTGCCAGATAAAGATACCACTTTTGAGGAATACACGACCATTGAATTATTGTCGGTGTCTATGCTGATTGTGATTAGTACCTTTGCACTCGACTTCATTCACAGCGACAGAAGCATTTTTAAGATTGTAGACCTTGATGAAGCGTGGGCGTTCTTAAATGTGGCACAAGGAGAAACGCTCTCTAACAAGCTGGTTCGTGCTGGACGAGCTATGCAGGCAGGCGTTTATTTTGTTACCCAGTCTGCCTATGACGTGTCAAAGGAAAGTCTGAAAAACAATATCGGTTTGAAGTTTGCATTTCGTTCTACTGACATCAACGAGATAAAGCAGACCTTAGAGTTTTTCGGTATCGACAAGGACGACGAAAACAACCAGAAACGGCTTCGTGATTTGGAGAACGGACAATGCTTATTGCAGGACTTATACGGGCGTGTCGGTGTGGTGCAGATACACCCAGTCTTTGAAGAACTGCTACACGCCTTTGATACCAGACCGCCCGTACAGAGAAATGAGGTGGAGTGATGAAAGAAAGGATAAAAGGTGCGTTCACAAAAAAGAAGATTTTCCACTTTCTCAAAATGGCTCTGTTCGTGGTGGCACTCTCCCTTATCCTGCTTTCACTTCTGGGGACGGTGGCTCATGCGACGGGGCTTGTGGACGATACCATAAACGCAGAAAATCTTTACTCAGAATATCCCCTTTCCAACTACCAGCTTGATTTCTATGTGGATAATAGCTGGTCGTGGCTTCCGTGGAACTGGCTGGACGGTATCGGAAAATCGGTGCAGTACGGGCTTTACTGTATCACTAATTTTGTCTGGACGATAAGCCTTTATTTAAGCAATGCAACGGGCTATGTGGTGCAGGAAGCCTATAAACTGGACTTCATCAACGATATGGCAGACAGTATCGGAAAGAGCATACAGACCCTTGCAGGTGTAACACAGAACGGTTTTTCCAGCTCTGGCTTCTATGTTGGTTTCCTGCTTCTCATTATCTTAGTGGTGGGACTTTATGTTGCCTATACGGGACTTATCAAACGGGAAACCAGCAAGGCACTTCACGCTGTTATCAACTTTGTGGTGGTGTTCGTGCTGTCCGCTTCGTTTATTGCTTACGCTCCCGATTACATTAAAAAGATAAATGAGTTTTCATCAGACATCAGTACCGCTTCACTTGACTTGGGAACAAAAATCATGCTCCCAAACTCTGACAGCGAGGGCAAGGACAGCGTGGACTTGATACGGGACAGCCTATTTTCCATTCAAGTGGAACAGCCGTGGCTACTTCTGCAATTCGGGAACAGCAACGCAGAAGAAATCGGGACAGACCGTGTAGAAGCTCTTGTATCAGCAAGTCCAGAGGACGAGGACGGAAAGACCAGAGAGGAAGTCGTGAAAACAGAAATCGAGGATAACGACAACAATAATCTGACAATACCGCAGGTCGTGAACCGTTTAGGCATGGTGTTCTTCCTGCTGTTCTTTAACTTGGGGATAACGATATTTGTATTTTTGCTTACGGGCATGATGTTATTTAGCCAGATACTTTTTATTATCTTTGCAATGTTTTTACCTATCAGCTTTTTACTATCCATGATACCGAGCTATGAAAGCATGGCAAAGCAGGCAATCGTAAGGGTATTTAATACCATAATGACACGGGCAGGAATAACGCTCATTGTAACGGTGGCATTTAGCATTTCCAGTATGTTTTATAACATCTCCACAGACTACCCGTTCTTTATGGTGGCGTTCTTGCAGATAGTGTGTTTTGCTGGTATCTATATGAAACTGGGCGACTTAATGAGTATGTTCTCACTTAATGCTGGCGACAGTCAAAGCATGGGACGAAGAATTTTCCGCAGACCGTATCTGTTTATGCGACATAGGGCTAGGCGTATGGAACACCGTATTGCAAGGGCGGTAAGTGCTGGCGGTATTTCGGGCGGTGTGGCTGGTGCGGTAGCTGGAAGTGCCGTTGCTGGCAAGAGAGCCGAAAGAAAAAATACGGCTTCTAAAGAAAATCGGGGCAATACCACTTCCAGCATGGGACAGCGTGCAGGCTCAAAGGTGGGTGCTGTCTTAGATACGAAAAATAAAGTGAAAGACAAGGCAAATGCTGTCAAAGAAAATATCAAGGATATGCCGACACAGACCGCTTATGCGGTGTATTCCGCAAAGGAAAAGGCAAAGTCCAGCATATCAGACTTCAAGCGTGGCATGGTGCAGGAACAGCAGTCCAGACAGACGGGACGCTTGGAAAAGCAGGAACAACATAAGAAAAATATCGCTGACAAGCGTATGGAGCTTCAAAAGGCACAAGAAGCAAGGCAGGCACAGCGAAAGGCTGACGGATCAGCGACAACGGGAGCTACCCGTCCCCATGAGCGACCAGCCACAGCTTCAACTATTCCAAACCGAGTGCGGAAAAATGCAGGAAGTGAAACGCCCTGCCACAGCAACCACTTCAAAAGCAAGTGAAGCAGTCAAGACAACTGTTATCAAAGAGCGTCCGTTATCTTCTGGTGCTTCTGATAAGAAAGCGACCCAGCCTGCACAGACAGTATATAGGCAGAATGTAGAAAAAGTGGTATCGCAGGAAACACGCCAGAATGACACCAAAGACCGCAGGACAAAGGTCAGCAGACCCAGAGCGTTCAGAAGAACCAGCAAACCACAGAGAAAAGCCGTAACCTTGTAACAAAGAAAGGACAGAAGAAAAATGAAACTGAAACATATCGCTCTCATTGGCAGTCTGTTTCCTATCCTCTTTTCTCTGGTGCTTTTCTTTGGTGTCTTGATTAGTGCGGACAGCGACGACGAGAACAGCAACTTTTCTTCTGGCATTACGGGTATGAATTTATCCGCAGAAGTCTTGAAACATCAGCCTATGGTGGAAAAATACGCCAGAGAAAACGGTATCTCCGAGTATGTCAATGTGCTATTGGCTATCATTCAAGTAGAAAGTGGCGGTACGGCAGAAGATGTTATGCAGAGTTCGGAAAGTCTTGGTTTACCGCCCAACTCTTTAGATACGGAAAGCTCAATCAAGCAGGGGTGTAAATATTTTGCGTCCCTGCTTTCTTCCTGCAAAAATCAAGGTATCGACGATTTGAATGTAGCGATACAGTCCTATAACTATGGCGGTGGCTATGTGGGATATGGTGGCAGGAAAAGGAAAGAAACACACCTTTAACCTTGCAGAGAGCTTCGCTCGTGAGAAGTCGGGTGGAAAGAAAGTAACCTACGCCAACCCGATAGCCGTTGCGAAGAACGGGGGCTGGCGATATGGCTATGGAAATATGTTCTACGTCGAATTAGTCAATCAATATCTGACGTGGCACATTTTGATAATGCAACGGCACAAGCGATTATGAATGAAGCGTTGAAATATCAAGGCTGGAAGTATGTGTATGGTGGCAGTAACCCGAACACTTCCTTTGATTGTAGCGGACTTGTTCAATGGTGCTATGGAAAAGCTGGTATCTCCTTGCCGAGAACAGCACAAGCACAGTATGACGCTACCCAACATCTTCCGCTTTCGCAGGCAAAGGCTGGGGACTTGGTATTTTTCCATTCCACCTATAACGCTGGTTCGTATGTAACTCACGTCGGTATTTATGTAGGAAATAACCAGATGTACCATGCAGGCGACCCGATAGGATATGCAGACCTAAGTAGTAGTTACTGGCAACAGCACTTAATCGGTGCAGGACGAGTAAAACAATAGAAAGGACTTGAAAAATATGTTTAAGAAGAATAAGAAACAGACAGAAACTATCAAAGAACCTAAAGAAAAAAAGGTGCGTACTGTCAAGGTAGGCACACATAAGAAAACCGTGATTGCGTTGTGGGTGGTGCTTATCGCAAGCGTGAGCTTTGGAGTGTATAAGAATTTTACAGCTATCGACCAACACACGACCCATGAAAAAGAAATCATTGAACTTCGCTTGCAGGACACCAACGGGATAGAAAATTTCGTGAAGAACTTTGCGAAGTCCTATTACGCATGGAATAACAGCAAAGAAGCGATTGAAGCAAGGACGCAGGCAATCAGCGGTTATTTGACAAAGGAATTGCAGGACTTAAATATAGATACCATTAGAACCGATATACCTACCAACTCCACGGTTACAGATGTGATTGTATGGAGTATCGAACAGTCGGGAACGGACACTTTTCTGCTACCTACGAAGTAGATCAGCAGATAAAAGAGGGAGAACAGACAAGCAATGTGAAAGCAACCTATACCGTAAAAGTTCATGTGGACGCTGACGGGGATATGGTAATCGTTCAGAACCCTACCCTTGCACCAGCAATCGAAAAATCAGACTATGAGCCTAAGACACCAGAAGCAGACGCAAGCGTGGACGCTGATACTGTCAATGACGCTACCGCATTTCTGGAAACATTCTTTAAGTTATACCCGACAGCTACGGAAAAAGAGCTTGCCTACTATGTATCTGGAAATGTGATTGAACCTATCGGCAGGGACTATCTTTATTCTGAATTGATAAACCCAGTATTTACAAAGGACGGGGACAATGTGAAAGTCAAGGTAGCCGTGAAATTCCTTGATAATCAGACAAAGGCAACGCAAGTATCACAGTATGAGCTTGTGCTATATAAGGATAGCAACTGGAAGATTGTAGGATAAATGATAATTAGGCTTGTAAGCAAAGTTTTTGAATGTTTACAAGCCTAAATTCATTGACAATCGTATCATATAATATTATACTGTACTTGTATTAGTGATACAGTATAAGACAAGGCGGTGATATAGTGGATATTTTTATCAATAATCATGCCAGCATACCGATTTATGAACAAATTTCTTCACAAATAAAGGCAATGATTATCAATGGAGATTTAAAAGCAGGCGAAGCACTTCCCTCTATAAGAGGATTAGCAAAATCCTTGCATATTAGTGTTTTAACGGTTCAAAAATCTTATGATGTACTTCAAAAGGACGGTTTTATTGAAACAACCGCAGGAAAAGGTTGCTTTGTATCCGTTCAAAATCAAGATTTCTATTTGGAAGAACAGCAAAAGAAAATAGAAAATTATTTTACAGAAGCGATTGAAATTGCAAAGGTAAGCGGAATAAAGCTGGATAAATTACAATCTTTACTTGCACTATTATATGAGGAGGAATGATATTATGGGAAAATATGCTTTAGAGCTTAACGGGGTAACAAAACAATACAAAGATTTCAAACTCGATAGTATTTCCTTTACTGTCCCTCAAGGAAGTATCGTTGGATTGATTGGAGAAAATGGAGCTGGAAAAAGCACAACAATTAACGCTATTTTAGGTTTGATTGTTACTGAACAAGGCAAAATTTCTGTATTCAATGGGGAAAGATGTCAACGCCGAAACAAAAGAACATATCGGTGTTGTATTTGATGGAAGTAATTATCCCGACAATTTAACACCCAAAAAGCTAGGAAAAGTTTTTCAAAATATTTATGCTGAATGGAATAATAAAAAGTATTTTGAGCTATTAAATAAGTTTGAACTTCCTATCAACAAAAACTAAAGAATTTTCAAAAGGAATGAACATGAAGTATTCCATAGCGGTTGCTTTATCTCATAACTCAAAATTACTTATTCTTGACGAAGCAACAAGTGGACTTGACCTATAATTCGAGATGATATTTAGAAATGTTTTAGATTTTATTCAAGGTGAAGAACATTCAATTTGGTTTCATCTCACATTACTAGTGATTTAGAAAAAATTGCTGATTATATAGTGTTCATACATGGGGAAAAGTATTATTCTCAAAACCCAAAGATGAATTATTGGAAAACTATGGAATAATAAAATGCAATTCAACACAATTTAATGAAATAGATAAATCGGATATTATCTCATATAGAAAACTAGACTATGAGTATCAAGTATTAGTTTCTAATAGACGGCAAGTAGAACAAAAATATCCTAAGACTATGATTGTTCCAGCGAGTATAGATGAAATTATGCTTATGTATGTAAAGGGGGATAAATAAAATGAAAGGATTACTCTTAAAAGATTTTTATACGATTAAATCATCAATCATAAGCTTACTAATCACATTTATGGTCATAGGCTTTGGGATATCATTCTTTTGTAGTGCCACAAGTTTTTGATTATTATAGCCACGATTGTGCTTGGTATGAGTGTTACAACTATATTTAATATTGACAAAAAATCAGGGTGGTTGAAAACATCAATTACATTTCCAACTAAAAAAAGTTCGATTATTAGTTGCAAATATCTTATGTATAGTTTTGTATCTATTATTGGAGTATTTTTTGGTATAGGTTTTAGTACGGCTATTTCATTGATAATCAAAGATACAAACTTTAGCTTTTTGCCAACTTTTGTATATTTAAGTGTAATAATGACATTTTTTTTCTGGCAGTATTTTACTTCCTTGCTTTTATTTATTAGATGAAGAAAAAAGTATGATTGGAGCAATGGTTTCATATCCTCTTGGGGCTGGTTTTGTTTTTGTTATGACTAAATTGATTGGAAATAACATTTTATCAATGACAATCAGTACTGTGCTTTCACTTATTTTATTTATAGTATCTTGGTATTTTCTTTCTAAATATGTAGAAAAGAATGATATACAATAGGAGTAAATTATTATGATAGGTCTTAAAAACGAGATATTAAAAAGCATTGAAAGCAGGTGCAAAAGCTGGCGGTGTTTCATTGGCTGATGTACGAGCTGATATTGAAGCGACGATTGATGAAGCTATGAATGGTCCAGACCCAGAGGTGCAGGCAAATTTCAAAAAGTATTTTGGTAATAAACGCCCTACCCAGAAGAATATATTTACAAGATTACCAAAAGACAAAGATTTGAAAAAGGCTTGCTCCATACATATTGTATGATCTGCAAGCCTTAATCTATTTCAGAGGAAATTTAACAGTAAAGGTAGCACCGCCACCAACAGTATCATTAATAGTGATAGTACCGTTCAGCATTTGGG
>ENA-OQBG01000221-OQBG01000221.1-human-gut-metagenome-genome-assembly--contig:-NODE-221-length-11201-cov-7.723587_pt1 | contig 11201 bp, 7 predicted proteins | sample MGYA00242746_ERZ504551 | MGnify/ENA primary metagenome ERZ504551 (study PRJEB26092, sample SAMD00036289) | human gut metagenome | host: Homo sapiens | study: EMG produced TPA metagenomics assembly of... | reverse complement strand
GAACTCACGGAACTCGAACACGCCCATCGGGCCGTTCCACACGACGGTCTTGGAGTCGACGATCTTGTCGTGGAAGAGCTTCTGGGACTCCGGGCCGATGTCCAGACCCATCTTGTCGGCCGGGATGCGTCGGCGGCAACGACTTCCGGAGCAACCGGGGTGTCACCGGCCGGGAAGCCGGCGTTCACGACGACGTCGGTCGGCAGCACGAGCTCAACGCCGTTCTTCTCGGCGGTCTCGATGTAGCCCTTGACCTTCTCAAGCTGGTCCTCTTCAAGCAGGGAGGTGCCGACCTCGTAGCCCTTGGCCTTGAGGAAGGTGAACACCATGCCACCGCCGATGACCAGACGGTTGGCCTTGTCGAGCAGGTTCTCGATGACGCCGAGCTTGTCGGAGACCTTGGAACCGCCAAGCACCACGGTGAACGGACGCTCCGGGTTCTCGGTGGCCTTGGACAAGGCCTTGACTTCCTTCTCGACCAGCAGGCCTGCGGCGGCCGGCAGATCGGCGGCAACGTCGTAGTTGGAGCCCTGAGCGCGGTGGACCACGCCGAAGCCATCGGAAACGAAGGCCTCGCCGAGGGCGGCGATCTTCTTGGCGTAAGCGGCGCGTTCGTCGGCGTCCTTAGAGGTCTCCTCCGGGTTGAAACGAACGTTCTCAAGCAGCACAACGTCGCCATCGTTCATGGCGGCGACCTTGGCCTGAGCGTCCTCGCCGTAGGTGTCCTTGGCCAGCGGCACGTTGGCGCCGAGCAGCTCGCCGAGGCGGGCGGCAACCGGGGCCAGGCTCAGCTCAGGAACGACCTTGCCCTTCGGGCGGCCAAGGTGGGCCATGAGGATGACCTTGGCGCCTTCTTCGCGCAGGGTCTTGATGGTCGGCAGAGCAGCCTTGATTCGACCGTCATCGGTGATGGTGGTGCCGTCCAGCGGAACATTGAAATCAGCGCGAACCAGAACGCGCTTGCCCTTGAGATCTCCAAGGTCCTTGAGTGTCTTCATGAATATCCTTTCCTTGACGAATCGCACGTCAAAGTGGCCAATTTTGCCACTTTGCATATTACAGGCATTCCGGAACAAAACACCGCATTCGTCTACTGACTGAATGCGGTGTTTTGTCACATCGTTGTCGCGTTTTGCGACTAAAGCATGGCAAATCGGATTGTCGGGTTACTTGCCTTCGGCTGCGCGAGCCTTCTCCGTCTTCTCGGCAAGTTGAAGCAGTCGGCGAATTCGGCCGGCAATCGCATCCTTGGTGATTTGCGGTTCGGCGATCTTGCCGAGCTCCTCGAGGCTCTTGTCCACGTGATCGATGCGCAGCTGGCCGGCCTGACGGAGGTTGTCCGGAATGTTATCGCCGAGTACTTCGAAAGCATGCTGCACTTTTTCGCTGGCTTCGGCGGCGGCCTTGGCGGAACGGCGCATATTGGCGTCATCGAAGTTGGCCAGACGGTTGGCCTTGCCGCGGGCCTCGCCATCGGAACGCTTGCCGGTCCATTCGCGAGCCGAACGGGTGGCGCCCATGAGCTTGAGCATGCGTTCGATGGCGTCGGGATCCTTGAGTGTCACGCGCTCGGAGCTACGCAGCGTGCGATGCTTGGCCTGGATGCCTAGACGACGGGCCACGCCACACAGGGCCATGGCGGCCTCTTCCGTGGGGCAAGCGATTTCCAGGAAGCTGGCCTTACCGGGATCGGACAGGAAGCCACGGGCTATGAAGGCGCCGCGCCATGCCGCTTTGATTTGGGCGATGGATCCGTTGACCACTTCAGACGGCAGTCCACGGACCTGCTGCTTGCGGCGGTCGACCAGTCCGGTCTGCAAAGCCAAGGCCACTACGTTGCGGGTGACGAGCACCACGTAGGTCTCGACAGGGCCGTTCGGGGTCTGACGTGTGAGGTGATTGACCTCGGCTTCGTGCCCGAACGTGTTCCTCAACGTGTTCTTCAGCCATTCTGCAACGTCAAGCGAGGTGAATACGGCTTGGATAACGTATGTATTCTGTACCGGTCGAAGACCGCCGCCAAAACGGATCATGGCCGCAGCTTGGGCCTTGATCGCGGCTGGCGAATCGCCTTCAAAGGCTGCCAACTCGCTTTTGACATCGTCCAGAAGAGCCAAGATCTACCTCCTACAGTCCCGTTCTTCTCAATGCTTCAGGCGCTTCGTGCCGTTATCTGCTGTCACACGGTCGGAAGCCATCGGCTTTCTGTGATACCTAATCTGGTGGACAAGCGAACCCGTTTGATACGTATTATGGGCCCTGCTTTCTCGCAGTGTGGTCACCGAACACTTGCCCGATGACCGCTCGACGCCTGCTTACGATGAGTGACGCTTGTGCTGTTCTCTCGCGGAAACGGTTACGTTGAGCCCATGTGCGCGTAAGCGGCGAGCCAGCTCTTCGCTCATCGCCACCGACCGGTGCTGACCACCGGTGCAGCCGACGGCGATGGTTACGTAGTGCTTGTCTTCCTGGGCGTATCCTTCCAACGCAATCTCGATAGCTTTCTCATAAGCGTCGAGAAATTCCTTGGCTCCCTTGCTGGAAAGCACGTAGTCGGCGACCGGCTTGTCGTGCCCGGTAAGCTCGCGCAGGTTGGGCACCCAGAACGGGTTGGGCAGAAAACGCACGTCGGCCACGAAATCGGCGTCGATGGGCATACCGTATTTGAAGCCGAAGCTGAAGATGTGTACTGCCACGGTGGTGGGGCCGGAGCCGAGCATCGCCTCGTAGAGTTTGGTGGACAGCTGGTGGATGCTCAGGGAGCTGGTGTCGATGACCCAGTCGGCTCGTTCCTTGAGGTCTTCCAGCAGGTGACGTTCCTCAAGGATGCCGTCGATCAGTCGGTTGCCGTGCTGCAGCGGGTGCGGGCGGCGCACGGATTCATAGCGCTTGATGAGCACTTCGTTGCTGGCGTCGAGGAACAGAATACGGGTTTTGACGCCGAGATCATCCAGATGGCCGAGCACGGCGGCCAGCTCGTCGAAATAGCTGGAGCGCACGTCGATGACGGCGGCAAGCTTGTGGACGCCTGACTCCGATCCGGAACCGGAGGTGGTCATCATGTCGACAAGCGGGATAAGCAGTTTGGGAGGCAGGTTGTCGACCACATACCATCCCATGTCTTCCACGCAGTCAGCGGCATGAGAGCGGCCTGCGCCGGACATACCGGTGATGAGCAGCACTTCGAAGGCATCAAGCGGGGTCGGCTGGTTGTCCGGAGTCGATGTGGATGTCGCGGAATTCGCCGGCGCATTCGTGGCGGCCGCCTCGCCGGTATCGCGGTTCGTTGTCTGTTGATTCATTACAGCGCCTCCTCAAGAGCTTTGCGCATCGCGATCTCCAGCTGGTCGTCTTCGGTGGTGGTGTCCTGCAGACGCTGGTCGGCATCGCTGGGCGGGTCGTCATCCCAGATACCGGTCATCAGCAATACCTGTACGAGAGCTTGGTACAGCAGCATTTCTTCGCCGCCGATGGCGTGACCGCCATGAGCGCGCCAGGCTTCCATGAGCTTGGTGGGGCGTGGATCGTAGATCACGTCCAACAGCAGTCCGGAGAATGGCTCGGTTCCGGCATTGGCGAGGGCATCCGCGACGTTGTCGGCCGCGTGTCCGGGAATCGTGTTGATGACATAGGTGGCGTTGCGGGCTGCCTCAAGCAGGGCCTGATCGTCGCCTAATTCGATTTCGTTGTACGGGTTATGCACGTTGACGAACTTTTCGGCCACTGGTTTAAGCCCGGTGTTTTTTCCGGGGTGACGGGCGGCGACGACGATATGGCCGATTTCGGGCATCATGCAGCATGCGGCCAACGCCGAAGTGGCGGTGTTGCCATTGCCGATGATCAGCGCGGTGCCGCTTCTCGACGCGGTGTGGTGTTCGCCGAGTTCGCGATTGGCATGGTCGAAGGCGAGTTGGATGCCGATGACATCGGTGTTGTATAGCTTGATGCCCGGCTTGCCGTTCGGCCAAGCGGAATCATCGGCAGCCACGCTCCAGTCGAATACCGCGGTATTCGCCACCTTCAGTTCCTTGGCCCACAAATTTTCCGGAACACCGTACGGTTGGATGGTCTTCTTCAACGGCATGGTCAGGCTCAGGCCAGCCCACGTCGAGTCAAGGCCTTTGAGGAAAGCGTCGAGGTCGTCTTCCCCCACCTCGTGCTTGTCGTACAGCCAATCGTCGAGTTTCAGCGAACGGTAGGCCGCGTTGTGGAGCACGGGTGACAATGAGTGTGCGACGGGTTTGCCGAGTACAGCGCAACGATGATTGGCCATATCCCCTCCTTGATGTCTGTTCCCATGCTAGCCGACACTTTGCTTCGAATATGTCAACCACAGGCCCCGCAACCGAAAATTTACTCTGGGCTGCTGGACCGGGCCGGCTCACTGCTCGTGCAGCGCGGTGTACAGCGCTTCGGCTTTGGCGTGGCCGATGCCTTTGACCTTCTCGAAGTCCTCGACACTGGCTTCGCGCATGGCTTTGACCGAGCCGAAGTGGTTGAGCAGCCGCTTCTGGTAGCTTTCGCCGATGCCGGGAATCTCGTCGAGCGCGCTGCGCAGGGCGCCTTTGCGCCGCTGCTGGCGGTGGTAGGTGATGGCGAAGCGGTGGGATTCGTCGCGCACACGCTGCAGCAGATACATGCCTTCGGACTGGCGTTTGAGGATGATCGGATAGTCGTCGTCCGGCACCCACACCTCTTCCAAGCGTTTGGCCAGTCCGCAGACGGCCACGTCGTTCACGCCACAGTCCTCAAGCGCCTTGGCGGCGGCCATGACCTGCGGCTTGCCGCCATCGACCACCACCAGGTTCGGCTTGTAGGCAAAGTGATGCCGGTTTGTGTTCTGCTGGACGATGTCGGGCGGGGACTCCCGCGCATCGTTCTGCACTCCGACCGGCACCGCGTGCCCCTTGCCACTGATGTCGGAACCGCCCTCACCATTGTCGTTACCGTTCGCAGCGATTGTCTCCGCCGCCACGGCAGTGGTCATCTTGCCGGCGGCCGAGGCCACACGCTGTTCCGCGTCGATGCTTTCGCCGGAGTCGCCGGCGATGTTGCCGTGCTTGAAGCGGCGGGTGAGCGTCTCGTAAAGCGCGGACAGATCATCACCGCGCTTGCCGTCCTTGCCTCGGATGGCGAAGCGTCGGTATTCGGATTTCTTGGCGATCGCGTCTTCGAACACCACCATGGAGGCCACCTGGAAGGCACCGCCCACAGTGTTCGAAATGTCGTAGCATTCGATGCGCAGCGGGGCTTCCGCGAGTCCCAATGCCTTGGCCACATCGTTCATGGCCTGGGTGCGTGCGCCCATGTCGGAGATGCGGCTCATCTTGCTGCGTTGCAGTGCTTGGCTGGCGTTCTCGTTGGCGCGGTCCATAAGCTGCTTCTTGTCGCCTCGCGAGGCCACACGGATGGTCACCGCTCCCCCGCGCAGATTGGTCAGCCAGCCTTCGAGTTCCTCACGGCGGGCCGGTTCGACGGGCACGATGATTTCGCGCGGTACCGGTGCGATGGGTGCCAGCAGGTCCGCGCGCCCGGTGGTCTCCTGACGGGTGTTGCGTTCTCGGGTGGCCTGGGCGCGTGCCACAGCGTCCGTGGCCGTGATGGTTTGCGTGGAGCCGATGGCCTCGCGATTAGTGGAGATGGTCGCGGCCGACTGGGGGTGATTGTCCCCGGCGGCGTCCGAATACACCTGCACCAGAAGGTCGGCCATCAAGTCGGCGTCATCGATGTCCTCAACTCGTTCGACGCTCCAGTTGCGTTCGCCGCGAATCGAGCCGGCGCGCACATAAAAAGCGTGCACGGAGCTTCGAGCTCGTCGCTGGCGAAGCCGAACACGTCCGCGTCCACATCCTGGTCGAAGACGACGGCGTTCTGTTGCACCACGGTTTCCAGCATTTGGATCTGGTCGCGCAGTCGGGCGGCTTTCTCGAATTCGAGTTCGGCGCTGGCCTCTTTCATGTCGCGGGTCAACTGGGCGATGTATGGCCGTCCGAGTCGTCCGGTCATCACGCCGACCAGCTGTTCGCACAGCCTCCGGTGTTCGTCCGCTTCAATGCGGTTCACGCAGGGTGCGGAGCATTTGCCGATGGAAGCGAACAGGCATGGCCGTCCGGTCAGTTGCGCCTTATGGAACACGTTGGTGGTGCAGGTGCGTACCGGGAACGTGCGCAGCAACCGGTCAAGACTGTGCCGCAATTCCCACACTTTGGCATAGGGGCCGAAATACCGGGTATCCCGCCGTTTGCGCGACCGCGTGACCCACACGCGCGGAATTCGCTCCCCCGTGCTGACCGCGAGATACGGATAGGTCTTGTCGTCGCGGAACTGCACGTTGAACCGTGGGTCGAATTCCTTGATCCACGTGTATTCCAACGTCAGTGATTCCAGTTCGGTGGCGACGACCGTCCACTCCAGGCTGCGTGCGGTCAGCACCATGGTCTGCGTGCGCGGATGCAGCAGATACAGCGGCTGGAAATAATTGGTGAGCCTGTTGCGCAGGTTCTTTGCCTTGCCCACATAAATGACGCGCCCTTCCCCGTCGCGCCATTTGTACACACCGGGTTTGGCGGGAATATCCGAGGTCTTGGGTCGGAACAGGTCGCGAGAATCCCCCAGCAAAGGTGCCCCATTCGCATTCACCTTCGCCGTCGTTTCCCCGGCACCCACAGCTATGCTTTCCGACATTAACGCCGCCGCAGTCTTCCGCCACTCATCCGGACTATGCCGCTCAATATCGTTCGTCATAATCCTCCTCGCTATTAAGCAAAACCAATCATCAGGGATTGGGTGGGTTGGGGTGTGTGTTGCTGGACCGTAAAGACTTGACCTGAGCGGCCCGGAGCATGTCCAGCAACAAACACCCCAACCCACCCGAGGTCAGCTGCAATGGAAGGCTAAAGCATGGGTTTCAGGAACTTGCCGGTCCATGAGGCTTCGCATTCGGCAACCTGTTCGGGCGTGCCCTGCGTGACGATGGTGCCGCCTCCGTCGCCGCCCTCCGGACCGAGATCGATCAGCCAGTCGGCCTCCTTGATCACATCCAGATTATGTTCGATGACGATGACCGTATTGCCCTTGTCCACCAGGGACTGCAGCACCTTGAGCAGCTTGTTCACGTCTTCGAAGTGCAGGCCGGTGGTCGGCTCGTCGAGGATGTACACGGTTTTGCCGTCGGATCGGCGCTGCAGCTCGGTGGCAAGCTTGACGCGCTGCGATTCACCGCCGGACAGGGTGGGTGCGGGCTGGCCGAGTCGGATGTAGCCGAGGCCGACGTCCACGAGGGTCTTCAGGTATCGGGAGATGCCGGTGTACGCCTTGAAGAAGTCGGCGGCCTCCTCGATGGGCATGTTGAGGATGTCGGCCACGGTCTTGCCGTTGTACGTGACTTCGAGGGTCTCGCGGTTGTATCGTTTGCCGTGGCAGACCTCGCAGTCCACGTAGACGTCGGGCAGGAAGTTCATTTCGATCTTCAGCGTGCCGTCACCGTGGCAGGCCTCACATCGGCCGCCTTTGACGTTGAAACTGAAGCGGCCGGGGCCATAGCCGCGCACCTGGGCTTCGGGAGTCTTGGCGAACAGGGTGCGGATCTTGTCCCACACACCGGTGTAGGTGGCGGGGTTGGATCGCGGCGTGCGGCCGATCGGGTTCTGGTCGACGTGGATCACCTTGCGCACCTGGTCCACGCTCCACTCGCGCGTGTGGCGGCCGGGTACGATGCGTGCACCGTTGAGCTTGTCGGCGAGCACCGGGTAGAGGATCGTGTTGACCAGCGAGGATTTGCCGGAGCCGGAGACGCCGGTGACCACGGTGAGCACGCCGAGCGGGAAGCTCACGTCGATGTTCTTGAGGTTGTTCTCGCGGGCACCCACGACTTTGAGCACCTGGGTCTTGTGGATCTTGCGGCGCTTGGCGGGCACGGCGATCTCTCGCCGGTGGGCGATGTAGTCGCCGGTGATGGAGCGCTTGGCTTCTATGAGGTGCTTGGCGGGGCCGGAGTAGATGACTTCGCCGCCGTGTTCGCCGGCGCCGGGGCCGATGTCGACCACCCAGTCGGCGCGGCGTATCGTGTCCTCGTCGTGTTCGACGACAATCAGCGTGTTGCCGAGATCGCGCAGGTGGTGCAGGGTTTCGATGAGGCGTTCGTTGTCACGCTGGTGCAGGCCGATGGACGGCTCGTCGAGCACGTACATGACGCCGACCAGACCGGAGCCGATCTGCGTGGCGAGTCGGATGCGCTGCGCTTCTCCGCCGGACAGGGTGGCGGCCGCGCGCGAGAGGGTCAGGTAGTCGAGGCCGACGTCGTTCAGGAAGCCGAGTCGGGCCTTGATCTCCTTGAGCACTTCGCCGGCGATCAGCTGTGCCGAGCCTTCGAGTTTCAGGCCGTTGATCCAGGCGAGTTCGCGTACGACGGGCATGTCGCACACGTCGAAGATGGATTTTCCGTCCACAGTGACAGCGAGCACTTCGGGCTTCAGACGGCGTCCGTGGCAGACCTGGCAGGGCACTTCGCGCATGTACGACTCGTAGTATTCGCGCATGGACTGCGAATCGGTTTCGTCGTGGCGTCGCATGAGCGTGCGGATCACGCCTTCGAAGCCGGTGGAGTATTCGCGCAGGCGTCCCCAGCGATTGCGGTAGGAGACGTTGACCTTGAAGTCGTGGCCGTAGAGGATGTCGTGCTTGACGTCGTCCGGCAGGCCCTTCCAAGGGGTCTTCATGGAGAAGCCCATTTCCTTGGCCAGACCTTCGAGGATGTGGCCGTAGTACTGGGAGGTCATCTTGGTGCCGCTCCACGGTTCGATGACGCCGTCGGCCAGTGACTTGTCCGGGTCGGAGATGATGAGGTCCGGGTCGATTTCCAGTTTGAAGCCGAGACCGGTGCAGGCGGGGCAGGCACCGTAGGGGGCGTTGAAGGAGAAGGTGCGCGGCTCGACCTCGTCGAGTTCGAGCGTGTGCCCGTTCGGGCAGCTGCGGTGTTCGGAGAACGGCTGGCGGCGGGCCGGGCTGCCTTCCTCCTCGTCCACGAAGTCGATGACGATGCTGCCGTTGGCGAGCTTGAGGGCGGTTTCCACCGAGTCGGTCAGGCGTTGGCGGATGCCGTCCTTGACCACGAGTCGGTCGACCACGACCTCGATGGTGTGCTTCTTCTGCTTGGTGAGTTTGATGTCGTCGGACAGCTGCGTCATCTCGCCGTCGATGAGCGCGCGGGCGTAGCCGTCGGAGCGCAGCAGCTCGATCATATCCACGAACTCGCCCTTGCGGCCCTTGACCACGGGCGCGAGAATCTGGAATCGCGTGCGCTCCGGGTAGCCGAGCAGTGTGTCGACGATCTGCTGCGGGGTCTGGGAGGCGACGGGCTCGCCGCATTCAGGGCAGTGAGGGATGCCGGTGCGGGCGAAGAGCAGTCGCAGGTAATCGTAGATTTCGGTGATGGTGCCGACGGTAGAACGCGGGTTGCGGTTGGTGGTCTTCTGGTCGATGGAGACGGCCGGGCTCAGGCCCTCGATGAAGTCAACGTCGGGCTTGTCCATCTGACCCAGGAACTGGCGGGCGTAGGCGGATAGGGATTCGACGTAGCGTCGCTGGCCTTCGGCGAACAGGGTGTCAAACGCGAGCGAGGATTTGCCCGAACCGGACAGGCCTGTGAACACGACCATGCGATTGCGCGGAATCGCCAGGTCGACGTTCTTGAGGTTGTGTTCGCGCGCACCCTGAATCGTGATCTTGAGATCGTTCGGGATGTGCGAGATATCAGCTACCAGCGAACCATCGTGTTCGATCAGCGGCGCCTTTTTGATCTCCCGGCTCAGGAAGGAGTCGCTGGTCATCACCTTTTCGACGATGACCTCACCGTTCTTGCCCTTGCCGGTTTTCGCGCCCGTTGCGCTTGTTGCGCGCCTTGCGCCAGTCTGCATTGCCGCCACAGCCACACCCCACCTTCCATCTCACCGTTCCCGCGCGCACGGTCATGCGCGCGCCAAATCTGTCCCAAGGATACCCGAACACACGACCAAATTCGAACGCTTGTTCGATGGCGTGTCAGGCCGGAAAACTGAACCAGAGTATGCAAAATTCCGGACCATCAGTGGACCGAAACGCAAGAGCCGGCCCCCAAGATACTCGGGGCGTCCGGCTCTCACTTCCATTTCCCCAGCGGGGTTGGCTTACCATGAAGTATACACGGTTTTAGGACATCAATCACTGTCGATGAACACTGTTCGAACATGGCCGAGGAATTCATCGTATCTTCCAGTACCGGCCTGGGCATCACCGTACGCTCCTAGCAGCTGATCAGGGAGCCATAGCCTTGCATCAGTCTCCCCTGCACAGAGTTCGACACGAATTGGCCCGATAAATCTGCGGCTTCTCAATCCATCGATGAAACGGATATCGTTCCTGTCCTGTGAAATCTCGCGCCGTTCAAGCACAAGCGTGTCCACGTTGTATTCTGTTTCCAGCAGAGGCAGAAGACGTTCCAAACATTTACGGCGAGCGCGTTCGGCGGTATTCCACTGGCTCATTGGTACCGCAGCCACAATGACATGATCAATGTCCATTGCAGCCATGGCATCAACGACTTTGCCACGCAATGATGGCCGCATGTCTCGCCAGTGCAATTTCCTTGCTCCTTTGGGCTTAAGCAACGCCAATCTTTGCCTTGTTTCGGTTTCCGTATCATCACATACGCATGCGCCCATCAAGTACATAGGCGAGGGAACTCCGGTTTTCCGCACACTCTCGTCACCCCAAGCGGTTGCCATGTTTGTCCCTTCTCGCGCAACGCAAAACAACAGTTCGATAGTATCGGATAGCAGTGCCGGACCTTGCAGCTATGCAATGCCGTTGCATTATTAATCGGAAGGCATAATGTGAGACGAGAAAAAGCTAAGCCGTTCTAGCTCTTGGCAACATCCCCAATCACTCAGCCTAAATCGGCAAATCCTGATTTTCAATGGACTCCACGGGGATGCCAAGCTTGCGTAATTCGTCAACTGCATCACGCATGGGAATGCGTTCCTGTTCGATACGCCGATAAGCGATTGTTTGTCAGCACACAGTCGTTCATAAAGACGTCGCTCCGCCGATTGAAGGCCGGGCGCGGCTTAGGCTCCCGCATAGCAATCTTCGCGCTGCGTCAGTACGATCGGTACCAATACTGTGGTGACCGAATCCGTATGCATCGCAATCCATCAGGATGGACG
>ENA-OQBG01000219-OQBG01000219.1-human-gut-metagenome-genome-assembly--contig:-NODE-219-length-11257-cov-1.790207_pt1 | contig 11257 bp, 15 predicted proteins | sample MGYA00242746_ERZ504551 | MGnify/ENA primary metagenome ERZ504551 (study PRJEB26092, sample SAMD00036289) | human gut metagenome | host: Homo sapiens | study: EMG produced TPA metagenomics assembly of... | reverse complement strand
CACAAGTTATACACATACTTTAAGCACACCTTTACACGAGTATCCATATCCGAACTCCTTGAGAAATCAACCTTCAATGGAGTTTTTCACATATTCACATCCCCCTACGGCGGAGACGACGAATTCCTTTTATATATTTATCTATAAAAAACCACATCACCCAAGAAAGGAAGTTATACACATTATGAAAATCATTTGCCAGAAAATCAACTTGCTCAAAAGTGTAAACATCTCACTGAAAGCAGTTCCCTCTAAAACAACAATGCCAATTCTGGAATGTATTCTGATTGATGCTACTACAAACCAGATCAAATTTACTACTAATGATATGGAACTCGGTATAGAAACAATTGTTGATGGAATCATTGAAGAAAAAGGAATCATTGCGCTGGATGCAAAAATTTTCTATGAAATCATTCGTCGACTGCCAGACAATACGGTAACTATTAAAACAGATGAGAAACTTACTGCCACCATTACCTGTGAGAAAGCAAAATTCACGATACCTGGTAAATCCGGAGAAGATTTTGCATATCTCCCACTGATTGAGAAAGAAGAAAGTCTTACTATCTCTCAATTCACATTAAAAGAGATGATTAGACAGACTATTTTCTCAATTGCCTCCAATGAAACCAATAAGCTGATGACAGGTGAACTTTTTGAAATCAAAAATAACTACCTGAAAATAGTATCTCTCGATGGACATCGTATTGCAATCAGACGTATGGAACTGAAAAAGATTATGCTGACCGCAAAGTGGTGGTACCTGGCAAAACACTTAATGAGATCAGTTAAGATTTTATCTGGTGAAATTGATGATATTGTAAATATTTATTTCTCAAAAAATCATATTTTATTTGAGTTTGACCAGACTATTGTTGTTTCCAGATTAATCGACGGAGAATATTTCCGTATTGATCAGATGCTTTCCAGCGATTACGAAACCAAAATTAAAATTAATAAAAAAGAATTTCTGGACTGTATCGACAGAGCCACTCTGTTGGTAAGAGAGGGAGAAAAGAAACCGATCATTATTGAAATTACAGATAATTCTATGGAATTACGTATTGATTCTGCAATGGGTTCCATGAATGAAAATATTGATATTGATAAAGAGGGCAAAGATATCCTTATTGGCTTTAATCCAAGATTTCTGATCGATGCACTCAAAGTAATCGATGATGAAACAATCAGTATCTACCTCGTAAATCCAAAAGCACCATGTTTTATCAGGGATGACGAGGAAAATTACACATATTTGATTCTGCCTGTAAATATCAACCAGAATCAGGCAAGATAGGGAGTAAATGAAAATGGAAGAAATTAAAATCAGAGATGAATTTATAAAACTGGGGCAGTTACTGAAACTTGCAGATATGGTTCAGGACGGGGTTGAAGCGAAATATGTGATCACTGACGGACTGGTAAAAGTAAACGGAGAGGTAGATGACCGTCGTGGCCGAAAGGTTTATGAAGGTGACATCGTTTCTTATGATGGAAAAGAAATTAAAAGTGATCAGGTGAATAAATGTATATTGAATCTGTTCAGTTAAAAAATTTCAGAAATTATGATTCTCTGGAACTCGATCTGGCACAGGGGACGAATATATTTTACGGCAATAACGCTCAGGGAAAGACCAATATCCTGGAGGCACTTTATCTTTGCGGAACTACAAAATCGCATAAAGGAAGCAGAGATAAGGATATGATTCAGTTTGGAAAGGATGAATCTCATATCAGGATGATGGTAAAAAGAGATGAGCTTTCCTACAGGATTGATATGCATCTTAAAAAGAATAAAGCAAAAGGCGTTGCGATCAATGGTCTTCCTATCCGGAAGGCCAGTGAGCTTTTCGGAGTAGTTAATCTGGTGTTTTTTCTCCTGAGGATCTGAATATTATAAAAAATGGTCCGGGTGAGAGAAGGAGATTTCTTGATCTGGAACTGTGCCAGTTAGATAAAATATATCTTACAGATCTGGCTTCATATAACCATATTGTAAATCAGAGAAATAAATTGCTGAAGGATCTCAGTGTTCAGCCTTCACTTTAAAAGATACACTGGATATCTGGGATATACAGATGGCTGAATATGGACGGAAGATTATTGACAAGCGCAGTGAATTTATTAAAGAACTAAATGAAACGGTTCGAAAAATACATGGTAATCTTACAGGGGGATTGGAAGAACTGAACGTTATTTATGAACCGGACTGTACAGCAGAGAACTGGAAAGTACCATTTGTGCCAACAGAGAAAGAGATATGAGGATGAGACTGACATCCGCAGGCCCACACAGAGATGACCTGTGTGTAATGGCAAATGGGATTGATATCAGGAAATACGGTTCTCAGGGACAGCAGAGGACAGCGGCACTTTCACTTAAATTATCAGAAATATATATAGTAAAGAGAAAAATAAAAGACACACCGGTTCTGCTTTGGATGATGTTCTGTCCGAGCTGGACAGCAGCAGGCAGAATTATCTTCTGGACAGTATCAGTGATATCCAGACATTGATAACATGTACAGGGCTGGATGATTTTATCAGTCATCAGTTTCAGATAAATAAGGTATTTCAGGTAGTTCAGGGAACAGTATCACAGCCTGTGTAAGAAGAAACAATCTTTTGACAAGGGTACGGGCTTATGATACACTGAGCGTAATTATGGAAAGTTGGTGAATGCATTGGATAAAGAAGAATTTCGGATAAAACTTGAAGAGATTAATAAGCTGGTTCAGGACAAAGATTATAAAGGTGCCATGAACATTGTAGACAGCATAGACTGGAGACGCGTCAAAAATGTCCGCACCTTATGTGTTGTCGGTGAAATATATGCAGCAAACGGAAGATATGAGGACAGTAAGGAGATTTTCCTTCTTGCATATCATAAGGCATCTATTGGAAAAATATTCTTTACCGTCTGATTGAGATCTCTCTGCGAATGGATGATATCAATGAAGCAGAAGAATTTTTTTGAAGAGTATAAGCAGGTGGCTTCGAATGACAGTACACAATATATTCTGCAGTACAAGATTGCAAGGGCAAAAAATTCTTCATTAAATGAGCAGATCAGAATCCTGGAAGAGTATAAAGAACAGGAATTTACAGAGAAATGGTCATATGAACTGGCAGCCCTGTATTACAAAGCAGGAGAAAAACAGAAATGTCTGGATTTATGCAATGAAATCATTCTCTGGTTCAGTGAAGGCAAATATGTTATGAAAGCCTATGATCTAAAAATGAGAATGGGTGAGCTGACAGGTGCTGAGAAAGCAAAATTTGAGAAACAGTTTGTTCCGAAACTTCTTACACCAGAGCAGGCGAAAGAACTGGAGAAGAAAAAAACGGAAACAGAAGTAAAAGCGCAGGAAGAGCCTGAAGCTGAAGAAGTGGAAGAAACGACAGAAAACAATGAGCCGGAAGTTCAGGTCAGCATGGAAGGCATTCAGGAAAAGATTTCAAAGGGGATCAGGGATGTCTTTGGAGGTAAGACTCAGGAAGAGAAAGAAGAGTTTCCGGAAGAATCCATGGATATGGTTAACGAGGCCGGTATCACCAGGGAAGATGAGATTCCGGAAGAAATCATAAAGAGTGATGCGTCGCAGAAAGAACCTGAAAATGTTCCGGAATTGGAGGCAGAACCTGAAAAACCGGGGGCAGAACCCATGGCTGCAATTAAGATGCCTGAATTAAATATTCCGGCATCCATGAAAAATATGGAACTGAGCAAACCGCCGAAAGTTGAGGAAGTTGCTGAGACGAAACTGAATATGGATTCTTTTGATCTGGAAGGGAAAGAGTTGAATCTGGAGGATACGATCCTTGCTGCTGCCAGTGCGCAGGGAATTGAGATTCCGAAGGAAGAAGAGTCAAAAACAGAAGAAGTACAGGAAGAAAGTTCAGAAACTGATGTTGATGATAAAGAAATAAAAGCCCATGATATTTCAGAGGAACTGGAAGAACCGGATTTCCTCAGCGGAGATATACAAGATATAAAGGTTGCTGATCCAAAGCCGGATGAAGAACCGAAAAAGGAAATACCGGTGCAGCCGGAAATAGAAGAAGCTGAAGAAGAAGATGAGGTTACAGAAGAAGATCTCAGAAGAGCTGAAGAGGAATTTCTCCATGGACCGATGGGGAATACAGATCTGAATCCGGAAGATGATACAGAGGGAACGGAAGAAGCTCAACCTCTGACAGAAGAAGAGGAGCTGGAACGTTTTATAGAATCTATCCAGCCGGAAAATGGAGCAGATCCAAGGGATATCGTACCAAGAGAAAAAGAACTTACAGATGATGAAAAGCAGTTATTTACATATTTTGTAAAGGTTCCGGGTATGAAAGAGCAGCTTGTGGATACTTTATATGATGTACAGATGGCTGCAGCAGACAAGACTTCTAAAACTGGAAATATTATTGTGATGGGCGGTAAGGAATGCGGAAAGACCAGACTGATCTCAGGCCTGATTCCGGCAATCTGTAAAGAACTGAATCTGGAAGCGTCAAAAGTAGCATATGTTTTTGCAGATCAGATCAACGGAAAAATATTTATAAGATTTTTTCAAAGCTGGCAGGTGGCTTTCTTGTGATCGAAAATGCAAATCAGCTGACACCGGAAACAGTAGAGATGCTTGACAAAGCCATGGAAGTTAATACAGACGGACTTACAGTAATCGTGGAAGATGAGAAGATTGGTATGCGAAAACTGATTGCCAGATATCCGAAAATTCGCAAAGAAGTTTACTTCAATGATCAATATTCCTGTGTTTACCAATGATGAACTTGTCAATTTTGCAAGGGTTTATACAAAAGAGAATGGTTATGCTATTGATCAGATGGGAATGCTTGCGCTGTATAATCTGATTGGAATTAACCAGAAAGAGGATTCTCCTATGAAATGTTGGCGCAGTAAAAGAACTGATAGATGCTGCGATTGCAAAATCACAGGGAGGAATCCGTAAATTTAAACGAAATGTATCTAAGAAACGTATAGACAGAGATGGATATATTGTTCTGTACGAGAAAGATTTTACTAAATAATGCGTATTTGTACAGTTACAGGTAATAAAGAAAAAGGAGTAAAGATTATGCCCAGACCGTATCTAGGAGATCCAAAGTATACCATAGAAGTGCTTCAGAAGTATAATTTTGCATTCCAGAAAAGGTTTGGTCAGAACTTTCTGATCGATACTCATGTTCTGGATAAGATTATAGATTCTGCACAGATCACAAAGGATGATTTTGTATTGGAGATTGGACCGGGAATCGGAACCATGACACAGTATCTGGCTGAAGCAGCAAGGGAAGTGGCAGCAGTTGAGATTGATAAAACACTGCTTCCTATTCTGGACGACACTCTGAAAGATTGGGATAATGTGACAGTCATCAACAACGACATCCTCAAAGTAGACATCCGCCAGCTTGCACTGGAAAAAAATCAGGGGCGTCCGATCAAGGTTGTTGCCAATCTGCCATATTACATTACTACCCCGATCATCATGGGATTGTTTGAGAATCAGGTTCCTGTTGATTCTATTACTATTATGGTACAGAAAGAAGTTGCGGACAGAATGCAGGTAGGACCCGGAACAAAAGATTACGGGGCGCTTTCACTGGCTGTGCAATATTATGCGAAACCAAAGATCGTGGCAAATGTACCGCCCAACTGTTTTATGCCAAGACCTAAAGTGGGAAGTGCGGTGATCAGACTGGAACGATATGAAAAACCGCCGGTTGAGGTAAAGAATGAGAAGCTGATGTTTCGTATTATCAGAGCATCTTTTAACCAGAGAAGGAAGACACTGGTGAATGGTCTGAAGAATTCACAGGAGATACCATTTTCTAAAGAACAGATTGAGCAGGCGTTGGGGATGTGTGGACTTTCCCTGAGTGTCAGAGGAGAAGCACTGACACTGGCACAGTTTGCACAGCTGGCAAATGCATTTACAGAAATTTCATAAAAAGATAAATATAAAAAGCAATCCGGTGGCTAAGCGGATGCTTTTTATATTACGTTCAAATTTATTTTTTAAAAGGAAGGAGAGTTAATTGCCTCTTCCGGCAATCAACATATGAAAAAGAAATTTTATAAAAATAACGTTGGCTTTATTATTTTTATGGCTTTAGTATATCCTGCAATTATGAGAAAATCGTGTTTAAGATGTGAAAAAATTTGAACAAATGTCGAAGGAATTATGAAGAGAGAAATTGGGATATTTATTTTTACAGAAGGCATAAGATTTCTGATATAATGAGCCGGTAAATGAAAATGTCTGTTCATTGTCTGTAATCTGCTGACAGTGAAAAGACAGAGACTTATTATTGACTGGCAAAAGTATGGAGGTAATTAAATCATGAGAATAAAAAAGCAGGAATACTTATTATTGCGGCAGCAATTACATGTACGACACCGGCAGTACCAGCGATGGCAGCAGATACTTCGGAATCTGTACAGGAGATTATTTCTGATAATGAGATTGATTCTCTTGTATCAGATCCGGACAAAGTAGTTGATATCATTATGTATGTGAAAAATGAGGCAGCAAAACAGGATATTTCAGATGATCAGATCAGATCGCTGATCCAGACTGCGGAGAGTACTGCAGGAGTTAGCCTTTCGGAGGAAGAAGAGAACAGAATCATAAAGATCGTTAAACAGATCAAGGATTCTGATATTGATGAGGAACAGCTCAGGAGTGCTGTGACGAAGGCATATGATAAACTGGAAGAAATGGGGATTGGTAAAGAAGAGGTAAAAGGAATCCTGCATAAACTGGCTGATTTTGCAAAGAGTCTTTTTGAGTAAAATCTGCTCATTCTCAAATCGTAACTGTGAAAAGACGAAATAGTTATGGAAGATTATGGGAGATATACAAGATAGACAAGCATAAAATAAAACAAGAACTATAAATATGTGGTAATTCTATAAAAAAATATTAAAAAATATAAAATAATTGTGCAAATAAACGAAAAGTTAACTGCGAGTTCATAATTTATTCATAAATGATTGCTACCATATAGATAGTTCGAAAGAACCTACGAAAGACGTTGTAATGTGTTATCATTACACATAAATTTTTTCATAATAATAGCCCGGTAAACCACTGCCGGGGCACTCCTCGTTTACGGGGATTTTTATTTTTATCTGATAATTTCCATATTTCTGGATTTCATTATTGAGTTCTTCCATGCGGGTATCCAGTTCTGCTACATATCGCGCACATTCTCTTATTCTTTGTGATATAGTCAGGTCCGTCTCCCTCAAATTTGTAATGCATCTTATGCTCCAGAGTCGCCCAGAAATCCTGTGCAACTGTGCGGATCTGAATCTCTACTTTGGTATCAATGATACTGTCGGAGAGAAAGACCGGTGTGGTAACCAGCATATGATAACTGCGGTAACCGCTCTTTTTAGGATTTTTCATATAATCACGTCTTGCAAGGATCGTCAGGTCATTTTGTTTGGAAATCATGTCTGCGATCAGATAGATATCAGATGTAAAGGAACAGCTGATACGGATTCCTGCGATGTCATTTACATAGCGTACCATGTTCTCGATACTGGATTCATATCCATGTCGTTTCAGTTTTTTACAATGCTTTCCGGAGTTTTGATTCTGGATTTTACATGTTCGATCGGATTGTATTTATGTCTGTGCTGAAATTCACCGTTTAGAATATCAATCTTTGTTTCTACCTGTTTAAGGGCAGACTGATAGACAAAAATAACTGTCTCCCAGTCATTCAGTTCTTTAAAATCCCTCAAGGGGACAGAATCATAATTCATGTATAATAATATCCTTTCCTGATACAGGCAGTTCCCCGTTGATTTTTTGTAATCTCACAGGGGACTTGTTTATAGATTTGCTATAGTTGGTTGATGATATTATTGTAACATATAAATATCCGTTTGTGTGAACTATCTGTATGAAAATTCAGATTTCCATTATTAAAAGTGATTGTGTTATAATGTTTGAAAATAGCTGACATGATATACTTATTTGTAACTGTTCAGTATCCTGTAACAGATGGAGAAGAGTTACATTTATTCCAGGTAAAGGAGAAACAGATAATGGCTGAATCAATGAAAGATTACGAAACAGAACTGGAAGCCTCTTTTAAGAAAATTGAAGAAGGGGATATTCTTACAGGAACTGTCATCAGTGTAGATGAAAAAGAAGTTGTGGTAGATCTGAAGTATTATGCGGAAGGCATTATTCCGGCAGAGGATTACAGCAGAGAACCGGGATTTTCTTTAAAGGAACAGGTGAATGTGGGAGATGAAGTTTCTGCGACTGTTGTGAGTAAAGACGATGGAAATGGAAATATTCTGTTGTCCAGAACAGAAGCAGCAGATGTGCTTGCATGGGATAAGCTGAAAGAATTAAAGGATTCAAAAGAAGTAATTGATGTGGTGGTAAAAGGCATTGTAAATGGCGGCGTGATCGCCTATGTAGAAGGTGTACGTGGATTTATTCCCGCCTCAAAGCTTGCCCTGAATTATGTGGAGGATACAAACGAATATCTGAACAAACCAATCCAGGTTCAGGTTTTCGATATTGATAAAGAAAAAGGAAGATTAATTCTCTCTGCAAAGGAAATATTAAGAGAAAAAGCAGAAGAGGAGAGAAAAACAAAAATCTCCAATGTGCAGGTCGGACTTGTAACAGAAGGTGTTGTTGAGAGCTTACAGCCATATGGTGCATTCGTAGATCTGGGAAATGGTCTGTCAGGTCTGGTTCATATTTCACAGATCTGTGAGAAGAGAATTAAGAAACCATCAGAAGTTCTGACAGTTGGAGATAAAGTAAAGGTAAAAGTAACTGCTGTCAAAGATGGAAAATTAAGTCTGAGCATCAAAGAGGCAACAGATATGATGGCTAAGGAAATTGAGGAGGAAGTGATCGAGCTTCCAGATTCAAAGGAAGAGGCTTCCACATCTCTTGGCGCACTTTTTGCAAACATTAAATTAGATAATTGAGGTTAGAATCTGTATGAGAAATCAGGAAAAATATTTGTAATAGGTCACAAGAATCCGGATACGGATTCCATCTGTTCAGCAATTGCCTATGCGGACATCAAAAACAGGACTTCTCAGAAGGTGAAATACATTCCAAAGCGTGCAGGACAGATCAATGAAGAGACAGAATATGTGTTAAATCGTTTCGGCATGCAGCCGCCGGGATATCTGTCTAACATTGGAACACAGATAAAAGATATGGATATCCGTATGAGTCCGGAAGCTGATAAGAGTATGTCCCTGAAAAATGCATGGGATCTGATGATGGAGAAAAGTATCGTATCTCTTCCGATCAGAGACAGAGAAGGACAGCTGGAAGGTCTGATCACAATCGGTGATATTGCTAAGACTTATATGGATACAACGGACAGTTATCTGCTGTCAAGAGCGAAGACACAGTACAGAAGAATTGCCGAGACAATTGCAGGTACCGTAGTAGAGGGAAATGAGCATGGATATTTTACAAAAGGAAAAGTTCTGGTGGGAACTGCAAATCCGGAAATGCTCAAAGCCTATATTGAACCGGATGACCTGATAATCATGGGAGACAGAGAAGAGGATCATCTTCAGGCGATTGCGCAGAATGTTAGCTGTATTATCGTTGGTATGGGAATTGAAGTCAGCGAAAAGGTGATAAAGCTTGCTCATGAGAGAGAAATTGTAATTATTATGTCTCCGTATGATACATTTACGATCGCAAGACTGATCAACCAGAGTATTCCTGTACGGTATATTATGAAAACAGATAATCTGGTTACTTTTAATACAGAGGATTTTACGGATGATATTCAGAATGAGATGATCAAACACCGTCATCGTGCGTTCCCTGTAATTAACAAAAAGGGAAAATGTATCGGAACAATTTCCCGAAGAAATTTTCTGGATATGCACAGGAAAAAAGTAGCACTTGTGGACCATAATGAGAAAGATCAGGCAGTTGACAATATCGATAAAGCTGAAATCGTGGAGATTATTGACCATCATAAACTGGGTTCTCTGGAAACTATGGTACCGATTTCTTTCAGAAATCAGCCGGTCGGATGTACAGCAACGATTCTGTATGAAATGTATGGGGAGCAGAAACTTGAGATTTCACCGAGTATTGCGGGGCTTCTCTGTGCTGCGATTATTTCAGATACACTGATGTTCCGTTCACCTACCTGCACATTATCTGACAAGATGGCGGCAGGTGCGCTGGCACTTATTGCAGGAATCAATATTGAGCAGTTTGCAAAAGAGATGTTTAAAGCAGGAAGTAACCTGAAAGACAAATCACCGGAAGAAATTTTCTATCAGGATTATAAGAAATTTATTGCTGAGGATGAGATCAACTTTGGTGTTGGACAGATCAGTTCTATGGACAGCGATGAGCTGGCAGAAATCAAAGAGCGTCTGGTTCCGTTTATGGTCAGCGAGTGTGGCCGTCATGGTGTTACCCGCGTATTCTTTATGCTTACCAATATTATTGAGGAATCTACAGAGCTTCTCTATTATGGTGAGGGAAGTGAGGAAATGGCACGTATTGCTTTCCATATGGAGCCAAAGGATGGTGTATTTGATCTGAAAGGCGTTGTTTCACGTAAGAAACAGCTGATTCCGGCACTTATGGAAGCTGCACAGGCCGGACAGAACGATTACAACTGATGGCAGCAGACAGAATAGCTGAGGATAATAAGAAATGGAAAAAGAAACCTGGAAAGCAGGAAATATGCTTTATCCACTTCCGGCAGTTATGGTAAGTGTTTCTGACGGAGAGGGGAATGACAATATTATTACAGTTGCATGGGCAGGAACTGTCTGCACGAATCCGCCGATGGTGTCTATTTCTGTGCGACCATCCCCGTTTTTCCTATGATATGCTCAGAAAGACGGGAGAATTTGTAATAAATCTGACAACAGAGAAACTGGCATATGCAACGGATTACTGTGGAGTCCGTTCCGGCAGGGATGTTGATAAATTTAAAGAAATGAAGCTTACCAAAGAGAAGGCGGATTTTGTGAAAGTTCCCATGATCGCAGAATCTCCGGTGAGTATTGAATGCAAAGTAAGGCAGGTCCTGGAATTGGGTTCCCACCATATGTTTCTGGCGGATGTGCTTGCAGTTCATGCTGATCCGCAGTATATGGACGAGAAGAAGAAAATTTCATCTGAATGATGCGAAACCTCTGGTGTATTCTCATGGTGAATATCTGGGAATTGGTAAAAATACTGGGAACATTTGGATACAGCTGTTAA
>ENA-OQBG01000218-OQBG01000218.1-human-gut-metagenome-genome-assembly--contig:-NODE-218-length-11282-cov-3.014433_pt1 | contig 11282 bp, 19 predicted proteins | sample MGYA00242746_ERZ504551 | MGnify/ENA primary metagenome ERZ504551 (study PRJEB26092, sample SAMD00036289) | human gut metagenome | host: Homo sapiens | study: EMG produced TPA metagenomics assembly of... | reverse complement strand
TTCGATGAATCTGGTATTGATCTCTGAGAGTTTCGTATCACCAATGATCGGAAGAATATAGTTATTGATAAGAGAGACATTCCTTCATATGTAGAAAGCGCCAGTTTTCTTTGCCATAAAGTGCAACATATTCTGTAATAAGCTCATCCAGTGTTTTGCATTTACGGACGACAATGATCCCATCTCTTTTTATATTCAATTTCTTTTTTCTTCTTTTAGCTTCGGCTTTTGTTTCATAGGTTTCCCATTTCTGTTTTCTCTCGCCTTTTTCATTCGTATAAGAATAGATTACATTGAATTTTCCGTTTCGTTCTCTTATTGATGCCATATTATTGCATACTCCTTTCCAAATCTCTTTGCTCCATCCAGTCCTCAAATTCATCCCGACGGATCCTAACTCGACTGCCAACTTTTATTACTGTGAACTTTCCTTTATCCGCCCACTTGTTGATCATGCTTCTGCTGACCTTTGCCAGATAGGAAGCTTCATCAAAAGTAAGATACTTTATATTTCCATTGCTTCCTCGTATTCCGGTCTGTGATAATTTCTTCCGCCGGAAATTAGCCAGGGCAATATTTTGTTCCTGTGCAAGTTCTTCATAATCATTCGATGGATCCAGCATATACCGATCCTGACCTTCCAGGAATTTTTGAAAACTCTCTTTGTGATCCTTTCTTTTCTGCAATCACAATGAATTCAAAAAATGACTATACTTGGATATCAAGAATTGTATATACTGCGCTTCTGGTTGTTCCAAGCAGCTGTGCCATCTCAGGCATCGTAATTGTTGCATCTTCCAGAAGAGCGTCTTTTTTCTGTCTTCCTTTGTTCGATACTGGGACTGGCTTTTATACCAATTCTGAAAAGATTCTTTTGGTATTCGTTTCCAGTAATCGACAATAACAGCTTCCATTTGATTTTTCTTGAGTAAATCATAAACAAGATATTCATCAACACCCAACAGATCCGCGACTTCCTTAACAGAATAGGACCAGGATTTCAATTCTTTCCCGGGTTTTCTCCGGTAACTTTATGATATTTAATCTGATTGGCGTACCATTTTTCAAAGCTAGCAATGTTGATTCGTATCTTTCCGGCAATCTCTTTTGATTCAAAAACATTTTTATGAACCAGCCAGTATCGATCTGTCTTTTTAATCCCAACAGCTTTCCCATTTCCGGCACGGTCATCCAGGTTCTCTTTTGCGTTGGACGACGTTTGTAAGGACTGTCCTCTGATATCTTCGAAATGATTTCTGCAACATCATCCATTTCCGGAACTTCTTTTTGTTTCATAATTGCTGTTGCCATTTATTCTTCACTTCCTGTCTTTTTTAGTGTTAGTGTTTTTTCTTTATATCATATCTCAAATCCAGATAAAATTTAGATGTGATTGCAGACAAAATCTGCCAGATCAACACCCTGTTTTTTACTGTTCCAAGTTATCGAGCCAGTCATCGAAACTCTTCTTAGAGATGCGATACTTTCCGCCATCCAACTGGATCCACCGGAATTCCTTTTTCTTCAAAAGGTTATAAATAGTAGGTCTGCTGACTCCTAAGATTTCCTGTAACTCTTGAACTGTATAACATCTTTTCTCTGACATTTCTTTATCCTCTTTTCCTTGAAATATGAAAGAAAAATTATCCCTTCATATAACGAAACGCTCAGAGCATGTTTTACAAGTGGTCAAAAGCAAATTTTTTACTTTTTTTCTTGCGAGTTTTTTTAATGCAACTCGTAAGAAACTCGTAACATTAGATTTTTACATTTTTCATGAAATTAAGTAAAGAAAAAGAGCATATGGAATTGAATCCATACACTCTATGATTACTGAAACTTTATTTCATTTTTAATTCAACAAACTGTTAAGGAAACAATCGGAGTTGGTGTAAACGAAAAAGCAGCCTTGAGTTCTGATAAAAACTGCCCTTTCGTTTACATCAATTTCGATTTTACCTTGGTGAACAAAGTCGCGTCCCTTTAGCCGATAGCTATGGGGATTCAATCGTTGCTCTTTTCCTTAAGTTTATCATACCGGATGTTTTGGTAAAAGTTTTTTTATTCAAGAAATCAATTTCAGGCATGACAAACAAACCTCCTATGCGGAAGTCATTTATTCTATGCAATTGTAGATTTTAACATCTCATATGTGCACAAAAAGAAGAACTGTATTTATCTTTGCGGGGTGATACCATATTCCCTCCGCAAGAAGAACATTTGCATACATCGATGTGATACAAAACCTTTATCATTTCTATTGCATTTAGATTTTTAATGTAGAAATGTATTTCTTGCATCCAAGCAGATTTCTGCAGTGAGTTATCTTTTTTCTCTTGTTTCTACATGATAGCAGACCATAGTGACGGATTCTGACAAATTGTTTGGGAGGAACATGCATCAGGAATCGACGGATGAATTCTTCTCCTGAAATTGTTTTCTCTTTCCAACAGCCTTCGTTTTTATAGTCTTTTACTGCATATGTAACTGTCGTGTCTTTCATGGATTTAATTCGCTGATTACTGATTGCTATCCTGTGGGTATATTTTCCAAGATAATTGATAACCGACTGTGCACCATTGAAAGTTTCTTTACAGTAAGTGACCCAGTTCTTTTCATAACACTTATCAAGAAGTTCTTTAAAACGATAGCTGTTCTGATATTTCTCCGCTGTACCATGAAATTTAAGCTTAGAATCATTCCACAGGCTTTTTAACTCATCCAGATATTTTCCACGGAACACCTTTGAGATGACACCATATGGGAGAAAAAATTTCCACCTGTTTCTTTCCATTTATTTTCATCATCAAGCCCACCTCCAAGAACAATGGTATGAATATGAGGATGATAATTCATTGCAGAACCCCAGGTATGAAGAATGCAGATATACCCTATATCAGCTCCCAGGTACTTTGCATCTTTTGACAATTCATTCAATGTGGCTGAAGCAGCATGATACAGTGCATCATATAACAGCTTCTGGTTGCTGTAAATAATGGAATTCAATTCCTCAGGAACTGTGAATACTACATGATAATAGGGTGCATCCAATACGTTCTCTTTTTGTGCATCAATCCATTTCTCTTTCGGAAACTCCTGGCACATGGGACAGCATCTGCTTCTGCAGGAGTTGTTGTGAACACTGATACATCCGCAGTCCTCACAAACACTGATGTTTACACCAAAAACTCCTGTTTTACAGTTTCTGATGTGATAAGCCGTTTTTCTGTGATGAGCAGGAGGGTTACTCCTCTTTTCATAAGAAGGATAGAACCGTTCAAATACATCCTGTATCGTACATGATTTATCCATAATCATTCACCACCCATCTCATCAAATGGGCTTTTAATACCAAGCAGAGTTTTATTGCTTACATGCAGATAAATTTCTGTTGATTTTGGATCACGATGTCCCAAAAGAGCCTGAATGTATTTTATATCGCAGCCTGACTCAAACAGATGACTTGCAAAACTATGACGCAAACAATGTGTGGAGACATGTTTCTGAATGCCTGCTCTTTCGGCGCTTTCACGAAAAAACTGAATGACACTATCTTTTGTAAGATAATCCCCTGTCCATGAACTTGGGAACAGAATCCCCCTTGGTCTGCCACATTGAAACCAGTATTCTGTCAATATTTCGAGCGTCCGGTCTGCAAGCAAAGTATAACGATCAGAGCGACTTTTCCCATCACGGATGTGTATGGTTTTGTTCGTGCGTGAAATATCATCATAATGAAGATGTGTGACTTCTGAAACACGAAGTCCGCCTGAATACATAGTAGCAATCATAGCTTTGTGCTTCAAATTTGGCGTAGCATCAAGAATAGCTGATATTTCTGCTTTTGTAAGCACCGTTGGTAACTTTCTGTCCCTTTTCATACGAGGTATGTCATCATCATCCCAATTCTTCTTCAATATTTTTTTGTAAAAGAAGCGGATTCCTGAATGGTAGTGATTGTATGTTTCTGGTGAAATCCCGGAAAGTTTCTTTTCAGTTAGGAATATATCAACATCGTCAGTTGTTAATGCATCTATATCCTTGGCTGTGCGGTTCAAAAAATGAGCAACACTGGTACAGTATGCATGAATCGTGGAATCCTTGAGATTCCGTTTATTTGCAGCAGATCGAATCTGATTAAAAATTTCTTCGTACATAATAAAATCCTCCATGTAAAATCAGTAGTTAATGAAAAACCCTGCTTACATGGAGGTGCATTAGCATAATAAAACCGCTTGTCAGAAAAGCGGTCAAATGGTATTCTTTTCATAGGCAGTGGTGTCTTTCTGTATTGAATTGTTTTGTGTGGTAACTTTACAATATCAAATACTGGTAAGAATTGCCATTGCCTATTTTATTATTGAGAAAAAGAAAGCTGCGCCACAGCCTTGGCAAGCCATCGCGCAGCGATTTTGTTCAACTAGAATTTGGCTATTTCGTTGCAACAATACTTATCCAATGATTTTTTGCATTTGAATACGTTTTGATCTCTGTAAAACCCGCTTCTTTCAAAGCGGCAACAAGTTGTTTAGATGTGTAAATCTTCATACCATTGATCATCTTTGTCCATTTTTCATCTGCGGCATTCGTTCCGTCACTCTCGTTACAAATCAGGAATATGCCTTCGCTTTTCAGCACACGGTTGACCTCGGAAAAGCATTTTACTAATCCTGGCCAAAAGTAAACTGTTTCGAAGGCAGAAACATAATCAAAAGTCGCGTCAGAAAAGGGTATAGCAGATACATCTCCTTGAACTACATTACATTTCCCTTGTTTAATGGCGAGGGCGTTCAAATTTTTGAGATTCTGCCACACTAACCTCAGAATAATCCATTCCTGTCACGTGGCCATTTCTACATCTATCAAGCCAGACCGCAATATTTGCTCCGCCGCCACAGCCGACGTCCAGAACTTCAGCATCAGACTTCGCGGAGATATTTGAGAATCCCCATTGCGATAATTTGGCGTGACCGCTGTTCATCATCTTCGTCATCAATTTTCCGCCGAAGCCTTGTGGCTTACGGGTATTTTCAAAAATCTCATTACAGAATTCCTCCTCTCTAACTTCCGATTGAGATTTCACCTGTTTTAAGAAATTTAATAACTGTTATATTTTATTATTAAATTCTTCGCAACCCCTTGAAAACACTGGATTTGTCGCAGGTGAGCTTTCCCTTATTATTTCCCTTGTGTTATATCGTCCCATCAGTGTTTATGCACTCTGATAAGGGCAAATACAAGGGCAAGAAAAATCTATAAGACAGTATAACACAAAATAAAAGTGACATGGTGAACTGATTGAAATGCTTCTTAATTTTTGCTACTACTGATTGATTAAATGATAAGGAGATGGGATACGATGAGAACAATATTTGCAGAATACAATCCACAGTGCAACAGCATTGATGTATATACTAATACGGGCTATATACTCCGTATTGATTGTTGGGAAGCAGAAAAAAATTTAAGAACCACACCTGGATCTGATTGTGCTTTGACATCGCTTGCAATCGATGAGCCATTAGAATATGCAAGGTTATATCTTGATGGGAATTTACAGATGTGGGTAGATGCTGAAGATTCATTAGAGTTATGATTATTCCAATTCAAAATCTACTAGAATTTATTAAAAATTAGCTTCATAATTTTAAAAGGACAGCCCTATTGCTATGAGGCTGTCCTTAAAATACAATAGATAAACCTAGATTATTCTTGCTACTATCTGATTGTTAAATTTTCTGTATTCCATATTGCAAATCTCCCTTTTCGCAATATTTTATTAGTATGAATGCCAGAATCGCTGAAAAAACACGTGCCAATACCGTACTCCACCATATCATAATCTGTCCACCAAATAAAGGTGGTAAAACAAGCATAAATATCAGCATCAATACTGGTTCAATGAATGTAAGAATGTATGACAATCCACTTTTTTCAGTAGCATAAAATCCAGCTGTCGCTATTCTGGTAATCGCAACAAATGGTAATGACACTAAAAATATAGGTACAATTTTAGAAATCTCAATACTTACTTCATAAGAAGCTCCGAAAACCCCTCCAATATTTGCTCTGTTTACATACATGATAATTCCACCACAAACAGCAAGAATTATTGCAAAAATGTATGCCATTCTCTGAACTCCTCTCAGGCTTTCTTGATCCTTCTCACCATAAAAAACGGCTCATTAAAGGTTGACTTCCATCACCTACGCCCTGCAATATGAGATATATGATACAGATAATATAGGATACACATGCATAAGTTGCAATAGCTTTTTCTCCCCCATAAGAAGCGGAGAATCGGTTTATAAACACCAATGAAATATTAGGAGTCAATGCTAGCCCAAATGGTGCAAGACCTACTCTGAATATAGCGCCACACATTTCTTTTACATTTTTTAAGGATACATACACATAAAACTTTTTATTATATAATGCGTATATGATTGCAATTGCTGCAGTCACACCCTGTCCGGCTATTGTAGCTGTGGCTGCACCTTTCATGCCCATTTCATATATCCATACAAAGATAAAATCCAGAACAATATTGGTTATGAATCCACCAACCATCGCAAACATTGACCAGAAAGAGTTTCCATAATTTCTAATGAATGGCATCATTCCAGTTCCAAGAATCTGCAATATTGCTCCAAGTGCTATAATTTTGATATAATCTGTCGCATTTGTTAATATAATTCCATCTGCTCCAAGCAATCCTAAAATTTTAGACGAAAAGGAGTAAATAATTATGGTACTGATAACACTTACTATTACAAGAAGCCACCAGCTTGTAGCAATAAATTCTTCTGCCCGTTTTCCTTTCTTTTCTGCTGCATTAATTGAGTAATAAACAGCTCCTCCCATACCAATTCCTGTTCCAAGAGCCTGAACCAAAGCCTCAATCGGATATGCAATATTAATAGCCGAAAGTCCAGCATCTCCTATGGTATTGCCTACAAAATATCCATCCACTATCGCATATATTCCTGATAATGCAAATGCTATAATAGATGGAATAACATATTTAAAAAATAATGATTTATGATTCATTTTTCTTACAATCTCCTTCCTTGAAAAGTCTGATAAACAGCTCTGTATTATCATTAAGACTTTCTATATTCTCTAATCCCATTTTTCGATTACATATATTTCTTTTGAGTGCAGTTTTTCTATGATATCTTTCGTATATTCCATTCCTGATTCTGTGAGGCATATCAGCTTATTTCTCTTGTCTGAATCATCAGATACCATATTGATGTATCCTTTTTTCTGAAAATCTTTTAGTATCGTATTTACCGTTTGCTTAGGTATATTCCATTCTTCACTTATCATTTTCTGCGTGCATCTTCCATTACTTTCATAAAATGAATACAAAGCAAAAACTCCATTTGAAGACAGTCCCTGATCCTTTGACCATTCCTCATACATTGCTGTACATTCTTTCCATAAAGCATAATATCGTTGCAACTGTATTATCATATTATTATCTTTTCTCATCTTTTTCCTCCTTAAATTAGTACGAATCCGGACTTTTATGTTATAGTCCGAGTTCGTACTAATTGTCAAGATTTATTTATATACTTTTTCTTTATATAAACAATCAATAGTCCCTTACTAAGGACAGGAAGATTATGAAATTTCCCTGTCCTCTTTTAATAATATCCTCGTTCTTCCATCCAGTCTTTCACATAACATCTGATTCCAATATAAATAATATGCGACAGTAATAGCAATACAATAAGATTTATCGGATTAGCGTTTTTAATCCATTCTCCAAAGTAAATTACAACAGCTGTACTCGTTATCGCTACCACGATACTGATGATATCCCAACAATATTTCCGGTAGATTTTTCCTACCTGATAACCAATCCCGATTATCAGCCACCCGGTTATTACGAATAAAATTGCCATGACAGTACCGGCAATCAGCCAGTACACAATCCCGGAAAGAATACTGTTAGGTATTCCACTGCTTAACTGTCCGAAAGAGTCTGCACCTGTCACAAACTCCCGAAATAAACTTCCCATTCCTTTTCCTAACGCACCGAAAAAGACGATACAGTCGTTAAGGAAAACCGGCGAAAGAATCGCAGTAAACAGTGTTGTTGTTATGCTGTACCATGCCAGTAGAAACAAGATACTTTCATAACCAATCGTCATATTTTATATTTCTTTTCTAACTGGCTTTTACGGCTATCGCATTTTTCTTTTGCTTTCCGGTAAGCAGTACGGTCACATTTTTCACATTTCTCATAAGGCACTTTTTTCTCAACAGCTACCTCTACCGTCTTTTGGTGTGTCTGTGCATAAAGTTTTTCCTGCTCTGCTTTTTCATACTTAAATTTCCATGCCACGGCTTCTGCGTCGGCTCTTTTCCTGCTGTCTGTCTCGCTGGTCAATCGTTCCTCTGTTTGCCTTAATCTTGTCCGCAATGCTTCGATATTCTCGGCTCTGTTTTCGCTGTTCAATTTCTCGTTCAAGGTCAGCGATTCGCTTAGCTGCCTGTTTAGTTCCTGGATTGTCTGGTCTTTCTGATCCAGTTCGTCCTGCATCTGTTCGGTCATCAGCAGAAGTTCTTCCACCTGCCCGACGTTCTCTAAGTTTCTGCATTCGCTCATCGATCTCCCTCGCTTTCTCTATCTGCTGTTTAAGGTCAGCAATTCGCTGTTCTGTTTCTGCAATAAGCTGTTCTCGTTGTTCAGCTTCTGCGTTAATTCCTGCCATTGCTGATTCTCGTTTTCCAACTGTTCGATTCTGGTTTTCTGTTGCTCGATCTGTGAGAGCAGTTCTTCTGTATCTGGCAAAAGATTTAGCAGCCTGGATAATTCGCTGTTTAAGCTTTTTAAACTCTGGTTCTGCTCCTGAAAAGACAGGAGCTGCCTGTCCCGTTCCTGCAATTCCTGTACCATCTCTGCCATAAGATTCTGCTGTTCCTCGATCTGGTTTATCATTGTCTCCATCATGGGAATGACTTCCCGGCTTTCTTCTAATGTCACGCAATCGCTCCTTCCATTGTGTTAATGCACTGGATACTTTTCCAAAAGAAATCTGTATTTTATCCAGCAGTGCATTTTGTCTTTTTATGATCTGGTTTTCCTCTACTTTCCATGAAGTAGAAGATGTCTGTCCGTTTTGAAATTTCTCGTCAATTTTTTCTTGGCATCTGCGCCCTCATGGATCGTCGGTATCTCTAATTTTCCCTGCCTTGCATAAGAACGGTGGTCAATGTGATTTTCCGTTTTCAAATGTGCATTACAGACGTTTGCCCATTCGCTCTGCCATAGCTCATCAATTTTCGGTATGTTCCACCCGGTAGCATCGGTTAATACACGTTTCCACTGTTTGCGGTTCCTTGTCCCGACTTTCTGGACTCCATTTTCATCAAGTACGGGGATTCGGATTCCATGACGGTCAGGGTTCTTTTTATCCTGCCACCAGTCCGGATGGGATTCATCCACCACAATATTTCCATTTTCATCTCTGACAAACTCCCAATCCTTGATTTCTTTGTTACCCCATGAGTGGTCTGAATTGAATGGTCGCATCGTCACCAGTAAATGCACATGGGGATTACCATCTCCTTTATCGTGGATACTCCAATCCGCACACATTCCCTTATCTACAAAGGTCTTTTGAATATATTCAGTTGTATAATCAATCTGTTCCTGTCGGCTCCATTCTTTCGGAAGTGAGAACTCAAATGACCTGCCGAGTTGTGCATCTGCACTTTTTTCTATCCTCAAACTTCATTCCATAAACGCTGCTTCTGAAAAGTAAGTTTGAATTTTTCCAGTGCAGCATTTTGGTTATCTGCCCTTTTATATCGGACAGATTTCTGGAACCGTCTGATATTTTCAGCAGGTACATTCTGCCATTCCTGTGGTGCATTTTCACACATCAACAGGCTGGTATAAACGACTTCTTTTTTGGCAGTGTAGTAGCTGATCCTGCCTGTTTCTTCATTTTTCATCACATCACCATTGAGATACGCAGATGCTGATATGATGGATTTCCCTTTGCTGCGTCCAACAATCTTTACTGTATAATGAAAAATCGCCATGATCCGTTTCCCCCTTTCTGCCGTATCCGGCTTTGATTTCCGGCAGGTAACGTTTCCCAAAAGAAAATGGTATCTGCCGGAACGCCCTCTGCGTAAGAGTGCCCTGTGCATAACAGCCTGCATGGAATGCGCCCCTCTGGCGAAGAGTGCCTCCTGCGGCATGAGCAGGTCTGCATGAAATGCCCGCCGACGGAACGAGCCCGGCAAGCGTAAGCGCAGACCGGTTGCCACCTGTGGCAAACTTATACGGACGACCTCTGGTTGTCCATAAGTGCGCCCTTCATGAAAAAGCAATGAAGGGAATGGAAAATCCACTCCCTCCGGCATTACACTTCCTCCGTATTCGCAACTGGCTCTTTCTGCATTGCCTTTGAGAAGAATTTCCCATTTGCTTCCTGCCTTTTTAAGAAGCCGATCAGCTTTGGGATATCATCTTCCTCAATCGCAGAACCCAGCACCGATTCCACCGCACCACCAATCTGGCAGAGCCTGTGTGTCCGCTTTTTGGTTTCCACATCTTTCTGACGTTTCTTCAGTTCCCGTTTCTGTGCTGCATACTGTTTTGCTTTCTCAAGGCTTTCCTGTTCTTTCTTTTCCAACTGGAGCATACGCTCCTCATAACTCTTTGTTGATCTTGCCATAAATATCATCGTCCTTTCTTTTTCTTCCAAACATAAGTTTCCTGTTGTCTGTCAGACGAAGTACATGGTATAATCTGTTTGCGTGTAGGTATATCATGACTCCGGTCTGATAGAACCTTTGGCGGTTTCTTCGGGAACCGCTTTTTTAAGTTGAACCGTTTCTTGTGACTGCTTTCACATTTCCCTTATCCCTCAAGTCTCTGCCCTCGTTGGCTTCCATAAAAAGTTCCAGCATATCCGTTTTGATCAGGACTTTTCTCCCAACCTTTAATACCGGAAGTTTCTTCCATTCCACCAGTTTTCTCAGGGTGTTCCTGCCGATTCCCGTATAATCAGCAGCTTCTTCAATAGATAAGGCAATCTTTCTTTGTGTCATATGACCACCTCCTTTTAAATTGCATTATGCAATTTCATTTGTGCTGTCAGTATAGCGTGTTTATATTGCTTTGTCAAGCATTATGAAATTTCATTTTTTTCTACCAATTGCATATTGCAATATATTTTGTTGTCGTGGTATAGTAATGACATACCGAAAAAGGAGGCACATCAGCATGAAAGAATAAAGAACTACGCAAGCTA
>ENA-OQBG01000217-OQBG01000217.1-human-gut-metagenome-genome-assembly--contig:-NODE-217-length-11364-cov-2.977663_pt1 | contig 11364 bp, 14 predicted proteins | sample MGYA00242746_ERZ504551 | MGnify/ENA primary metagenome ERZ504551 (study PRJEB26092, sample SAMD00036289) | human gut metagenome | host: Homo sapiens | study: EMG produced TPA metagenomics assembly of... | reverse complement strand
CAGTTTCATCATTTTATGTTATTTATCTCTAATCTAATAATATTTATATCTTGGTATAAATATAAAAATTTCTCACAAATAATCGCAATTTTATGCTATATCTGCTATTTTTATTTAGCTTTTTCTTTGCAACCTGTAATCACACAAGTGTCCCAACATCGCACAGGAAAAGAAATTGCTCAAGTAGTAAATACTTTAAAGACAAAAGATACGCTGATAATCTCTTATAAAGATTATCTTCAAGATTTACCATTTATACAAATCACGCATTGCCATTATGATTATCTAGGTGAATTAGAATTTGGCTCTAAGCACGATAGCGGACAGGGCTGGTTTTTTAACAAAGAAGAATTTTTATCCACATGGCAACAAAATCCTCATGCGATATTAATCGTTCCCCAAAAATATAAACAAGAATGTTTAGCTGAATTAAATGATGAAAATGCTATTATTTACTTTGAAACTAATAAATATTTAATCATCACTCATAACTAAATAAAAAAGCATGTTAAAGATTACGAAATTCAACATAACCTTTAACATGCTATTTTTTATTTAAAACTCAAATTTTTCTACTGCACCATCATGAGTTAAGATAAATTTTTCCTGTTGAGGGATATTTCCTCTTTTATCCTTAGGTGGAATAATTTCATATTTTTCTAAAGCTTGTATACATGCTGTATTTAAATCTTGATATTCTTCTTCACTTAAACCTAAATCAGATTTTTCAGCAGGTAACACAGGATAAGCCTGTATTATTTTACCCTGCTCATCCATGATATATTCCACTACTATGATAATAGCTTCGCCTTCTGGCACTAAATTATAATCATAAACAGGCTTTTCTTTATGTTTATACGTTGGCATTAAATCCTTAGAATCTTTTACATCGCTAAAATTCAATACAAGATTTTCTTTTGATATCTCTTTAACTACGATTTTTGTATCTTTTATATGTGCGAAATTTTATGTCTAGGTTCTTTTTTTACTACAGGTTCTGGCTTTTTTTCTTCTGGTGGATTAATTGTTTCTATTGGTGGTTTTTGCTTTTCTAATTCTTCTTCATCAACAACTATTTCCGATTGAGCATTGATGTCTTCTGCCTCTTCAACTACTATATCATTTGACTCATCCTCTTGAGTTATTCCAATATCTACATACGTAATATCTTCATCAGTAGAGGATTGTAGCATTGATTTTTCGTTTAATTCTTTTGTTATATTATTCATAACATATCCACCTAGAGCAAAAATCCCTACATGCAAAACGATAGATATTACTAATCCTACTTTTACATAATTTTTAGCTTTCATCATAAAATCCTTCTATGTTCAAATTAATAATATAATTTTATCAAGAACGATATAATAAAAATACTCCCAAGCAAATGATGATGATACCACCTATTTTATTCAAAAGTCATTGACTCGCCAAAATAAAAAATAACCCACAAAAGCAGCTATGATATAACCTATGCTTAAAAATGGATAAGCATAACTTACTTCTACTCGTGAAAGTACCATAAGCCAAACAACAAAACTTATCACATAGAAAATAAGCCCAGACCATACATAAATATTTGTGCTAGCTTTTAAAAACCATGGTCAATATAGAATTAATATCTACTTGTATACTTCCTATCTGCGACATACCTTTTTTTAAAACTAATTGAGCAGCTGCATTTAACAATACACCTGTTAATATCAATAATAAATTTGTCAAAATTTCATCTCCCTTTATTTATCAATTATTAATCTTAACACATCTAGTACAATCTTACAGCAAAAATCAAAAAAATCTTCTCTATCTTGTATTATTCTTTCAGGAAAAATCATTTAGATATCTATACTATATCTTGATTGTAGAAGAAATAATAAAAATAGTATAATTATAATAGTTAACATATTTTAAATCATTATCTAGGAGTTTTCTTGCGTGAATTTTGTCTAAAAATAAAAATTGACTGTTGGGAATATTGTTTAGCTATTTCTATCTCTACTTAGCCATTAGGCTCTTATCATTTAATGGACCCTGATGAAGGTCGTTACAATCAAATACCTCGTGAAATGTTACTTAGTGGCGATTTTATCACTCCACATTTAAACGGTGTAGAATACTTTGAAAACCTGCTTTTCAATATTGGTTTACTGCCATCATGATGAAAATTTTTGGCGTTACAGAATTTGCCGGACGCATCTTGCCTGCATTATCAGCTATCGGTTGCGTTGGTCTTGCTGGATTTTTAGGCACAATGATGTATTCTCGCAAAGTAGGTCTACTCGCTAGTGCTATTCTAGCTACATCTTGTTTAAATTTAATCGTTGCCTCTATTAATATTTTAGATATGGCTCTGACTTTATTTATGACAGCCTGCATGGTATTTTCTATGCTTTTGAACGCACAGAAAAGAAAAAATGGCTTGTTGCCTTTTATATCGCCATGGGCTTTGGTGTTTTAACTAAGGGCTTAGTTGCTATAATCTTACCATTTGGTATTTTATTTTGGTACACAATTTTAACAAAAAGACCTCGTTTATTCTTAAAATTATTTTATCTACCTGGAATTTTAGCTTTTCTCATCGTTACTGTTCCATGGTTTTATCTCGTTTGCCAAGCAAACCATGATTTCTTTTATTTCTTCTTTGTTCGTGAGCATTTCTTGCGTTTTACAACTAAAATGCACGATAGATTCCAGCCTTGGTGGTTCTTCATTCCATTTGTAATCATCGGCATGTTACCTTGGACTGGATTTTTATTATCCTTATTCAGTAAAAAAGGTGTTATTCGTAAAACAACATCTCAGCGCAATCGCTTTGATATCATCTTCTTATTATTATGGTTCTTTATCATTTTCATTTTTTACTCTATTTCTGATTCTAAATTAGTACCATATATCATGCCTTGCTGGATGCCACTTGCTATTTTAATTGCAGCTTCCATCAAACGTTTTGAAGATGAAAATTCTTGGCTTGGTCATAGCTTTTTAATCAATAGCATCTTATGCTTAGCTTTTGTCGGAGCTTTAGTCGGCTATGTCCTAAGTTCTAATTATTTGACAATTGATGAATTCATTGCCGAAGGTGGTTTACTTACAGCAGCATTATTCATCGGTACTATTGCCTCTATTTTTGTTTGGATAAAAACAAAAAGATTTCGTTGCACTGTAAGTGTTCTTTGTATCATGGGATTTTTCTTTGGTTTAGGTCTTCATGATGTTCAACAACAAGTACACAATAATCAATCTGCATATTATGTAAGCCAAAAATCAATGAATTAAATCCACAAGACGCTTTAATTGTAAATTATGGCGATTTTTATCACGGCATACCATATTACACTAATCAACGAGTTGCTCTTGCTGATTTCAAAGGTGAACTTGAGTTTGGCTCTGAACATCCAAGTGGTGCAGGTTGGTTTTTCAATGGCGAAGAATTAAATGATTTGTGGAACAGTCAAAAGCGTATTATAATTGTGGTTAAAGAACGTTATAAAGATAAATGTCTCAATGTATTGACTTCTCCAGCGAAACAAGTATTAACTGAAGGGTCATATACTATTTTGATTAATAAATAATAGTTAAATGATTTGGAGGAATATTTCAATGCGTAAAGAATTTTTACCTTTTGCTAAACCTATGGTTAGCGAAGAAGCTATTGCTGATGTAGCAGACTCTATTCGTAAAGGTTGGCTCGCTATGGGCCCTAAAACAGTAGATTTTGAACAAAAATTTGCTGATTATGTAGGTTGCAAATTTGGTATCTCCGTAAACTCTGCTACTGCTGGTTTACACCTCGCTGTAATGGCACTTATCGAGCCTGGTGATGAAGTCATTACTACACCTATGACATTTGCTAGCACTGTAAATGCAATCGTATTTGCTGGTGGTAAACCTGTTTTAGTAGATATTGACCCTCATACATTCAATATTGATATAAATAAAATTGAAGAAGCTATCACACCAAAAACAAAAGCTATCATTCCTGTTCATTTTGCAGGTCGCCCTTGCGATATGGACGCACTTGAAGCTCTTGCACAAAAATATAATCTTGGCATTATCGAAGACTCCGCTCATGCTCTTGGTGCAGAATATAAAGGTAAAAAATCGGCTTTGGTCGTGGAGCTCGTCATATTGCTGTATTTAGCTTCCACCCAACAAAAATATCACAACTGGTGAAGGTGGCATGATTTGCACAAATGATGAAGAAGCAGCTGAACTCATGTCTATGCAACGTCAAAATGGTATGAGTAAAGGGGCTTGGAACCGTTATCAAGCAAATGGTAAAGCTCATTATGATATTTTCCGTCCAGGTTTAAAATACCAGATGATGGATATTCAAGCTGCTATCGGTCGCGACCAGCTCACTCATCTTGAAGAATTCAATAATCGTCGTCGTGAAATCGTAGCTCGCTATCAAAGAGAATTAAAAGATGTACGTGGTTTAATCCTTCCTCCAGAAATTGAAGAAGGCAATGTTCATTCTTGGCATATATACACACCTCTAATTGATATTGATGAACTCGGTTTTAGTCGTGATGATTTCATGGCAAAAATGAGTGCTAAAAATATCGGTACAGCTTACCATTATCAAGCACTTCATTTATTTACTTGCTTTGGCGAACTCACTGGTCTTAAAGCTGGCGATTTACCAAACTCTGAATATGTATCTGAACGTATTGTTTCCTTACCACTCTTCCCTGCAATGACTGATGAAGATGTAACAGATGTTATCGAAGCAATCAAAGAAATCTGTGGTATGAAAGGCTGATAACTAAAAAATGCTAGGAAGTCCTGAAATTTCCATTGTAATTCCAGTTTACAATGAAGAAGAATCTCTCCCTCAATTATTTAAAGAACTCTATCCTGTAATGGAAAATTTACAGCGTAGTTTTGAAATAATCTTTATCAATGATGGCAGTCGTGATAAATCATTTGCCATGCTCTATGACTTTCAAAAAGAGCATGAAAAAACTGTTCGCGTCATTGATTTAAATGGTAATTTCGGTCAGCATATGGCAATCACTTCTGGTTTTGCTAATGTTCGTGGAAAATACATCATTACTTTAGATGCTGACCTTCAAAATCCACCAGAAGAAATCCCTAAAATCATTGCCAAAATGGATGAAGGCTATGATGTAGTCGGCACATGTCGTCAAAATCGTCATGACCCTTTATTTAGAAAAGTAGCTTCTCGCTTTGTAAACAGAATGACTAATCGCATCAGTGGTTTGCATATCAGCGATTATGGCTGTATGCTCCGCGGATATAGTCGTCGTATTGTCGATATCATCGTTCAAAGTCGTGAAAGCACTACTTTCATTCCTGCTTTAGGTCAAAAATTTGCCGTAAATCCTATAGAAATCCCAGTCAATCATCGCGAACGCGAATTTGGCGAATCTAAATATAGCTTTTTCCGTTTGCTTCGCTTAAATTTTGACTTAATGACAAGCTTTTCTATAGCTCCACTACAAATGGTTACAATGAGCGGTATGGGTATCTCCCTTTTAAGTATTATCTTTTTCTTATATTTGATTTTACGCCGTATCATTGTCGGACCAGAAGCTGATGGTGTCTTCACTTTAATGGCTGTAAACTTCTTCTTGATCGGTGCAACTATTATGGCACTTGGTATCATTGGCGAATATACTGGTAGAATTTATAAACAAATTCAGCAACGACCACATTATATAATCAGAAAAATATATGAGGACGGTGCTAAAGAAGATGAATAGACCTTCTATTGTAGTATTTGCCTATAGTGAACCTGGATATACTTGTCTTAAAGCTTTAATAGAAGCTAAAGCTAATATTTTAGCTGTATATACCCATCAAGATGACCCTGATGAAGAAATATGGTTTCATTCTGTATATGATTTAGCTAAGGCTAATAATATCCCTGTATTTAGACCAAAAAAAATAGATGAAGAAGCTACTAATTATATCTTAAATTTAAATCCAGATATCATCTTCTCTTTCTATTTTCGCCGTTTAATTCCTAATGAAATCATTTTAAAACCTCGTTTAGGTGCTTATAATCTCCATGGTGCTTTATTGCCTAAATATCGCGGTCAAACATGTATCAATTGGGCTGTAGTAAATGGTGAAACACGCACTGGTGCCACACTTCATCTCATGACAGAAAAAGCTGATGAAGGTGATATTGTAGACCAACGTGGATTTGATATAGCATTTACAGATACATCTTTAGATGTTTTCATCAAAGTTAGTAAAATCGCTAGTGAAATCATCAAAGATTGTTTGCCAAAAATAGAGGCAGGTACTATTACTTTAACACCACAAGATGATACACAAGCCACAAAATTTGGCAGACGTCGCCCTAAAGATGGTTTATTAGATTTTTCTAAAGACGCCATTAGTTTATATAATCTCATTCGTGGCGTTACACATCCTTTTCCTGGAGCTTTCACCTATGTAAATAATAAAAAATTATTCATCTGGTGGGCAAAACCAATCGAAGGAACAGGAAATATCGGTGAAATTGTAAGCACTAATCCACTTTGCATTGGCACTGGAAAAGGTCTACTTCAATTAGAAAAATTACAATTTGAAAATGAAGCTGAATTAGATGCTAAAGCATTTACTGATTTATTGCCAATCGGTACTAAATTCGAACTTGAATAAACTATTATAAATAAAGATAGAAAGAAGTATTTATCATATGAAAATTTTTGTTACTGGTGTAAACGGTTTTATTGGCTCTCATTTCCTTGAAATGGCACTTGCTCAAACAGATTGGAAAATTCAAGGTTTTGACTTAGCAGATAATAATATCACTCAATTTTTGGATAATCCTCGCTTTCTATGAAAAAGGCGATATCTTCAAAGAAGAAGCTTGGCTCAATGAACAAATTAAAGAATGTGATGTTCTTTTACCATTAATCGGTATCGCTCGCCCAGCTTATTATATAACTCGTCCACTTTGGACATTCGAACTTGATTTTGAACAAAACTTAAAAATGGTTCGTAAATGTGCTGAATATGGTAAACGCGTTATCTTCCCTTCAACTTCTGAAGTATATGGTATGCCTGATCCTAACAATAAAGTCATGGACGAAGATAACAGTAATTTAATCTTAGGTCCTGTATCTAAGAGCCGTTGGATTTATAGTTGTAGTAAACAAATGATGGATAGAGTAATCTTCGCTTTTGGTCAAGAAATGGGGCTTAAATTCACTTTGTTCCGCCCATTTAACTGGGTAGGACCTCGCCTTGATAGCTTCAAAGACGCAAGCGAACATAAAGGTCGTTCCATCACTCAATTCATCTATGATGTTTTGTACACCGGCAAAATAACACTTGTAAATGGTGGTGCTCAACGTCGTAGCTTTACTTGGGTAGGCGATGGTGTACAAGGTTTAATCAATATCATCACTAATAAAGATGACCAAGCAGAAGGACAAATCTTCAATATTGGTAATCCAGAAAACAATTATTCCATCAAAGAAATGGCTGAAATCGTTGTTGATGAAATGAAAAAATTCCCTGAATTCAAAGATAAAGCCGATAAAGTAGAATTTATCGTTATGGACTCCGATAAATATTACGGTAAAAACTATGATGATATGCAAGATAGATTGCCATCTGTGAAAAAAATGGAAACTCGCCTCGGTTGGAAACCAAAAGCTACACTTCGTGAAGCAATCCACTATACACTTGAATGGTATGCTAAAAATTTAGATAAAGCTTAATTATTATTTATAAAAATCAAAGCCATTGCCTCAGCATTTGCTAGTGGCGATGGCTTTTTAACTAAAATATAAAATTTGGAGGATATTATGGCTAAAAAATTGCTATAAAAATTGATGTAGATACAAAACGTGGCTATGATGAAGGTGTACCTCGCATGCTTGATGTCTTTAAACAAGAAGATATCAAAGCTACTTTCTTTTTCTCCATGGGTACTGATAATTCTGGTAAAGCTATTCGCCGTATCTTTCGCAAAGGTTTTTTAACTAAAATGCTACGCACTTAAAGCGCCTAGCACCTATGGTTTAAAACTATGATGTACGGTACAATTTTGCCTGCACCTCATATCGTCGAACCAAATCCTTTGCCATTTCTTCGTGCTATTAAAGAAAATCACGAATGTGGCATTCATTGTTGGGACCATGTCTATTGGCAAGATAAATTGCCTTTCCTATCTGAAGATACTATAAAAGAAGAATTGACCAAAGCCATTAATCTGTTTGAAAAAATCGCTGGCTTTAAAGCTAAAGCTTGTGCTGCTCCTGGCTGGCAAGTAACTCCTCGCAGTTTAAAAGTTCAACAAGAATTAGGTTTTGATTATTGCAGTGATGTTCGCGGATATTATCCATTTTATCCTATCATGAATGATAAAAAATATTTGCCATTACAAATTCCAGGAACATTGCTCACTATGGATGAATGTTTAGGTAGTACTTTAGATAATAAATTAATCACTGAAGAAAATATCAATGATTATTGGTTAAGTCATTGCGATCAAGAATTTAATGTTTTAACTATCCATTCAGAAATGGAAGGCTTAAAACAATTACCTATTCTTCATGATTTCATCAAAAAAGCCAAAAAACTTGGTTATGAATTTGTAAAATTAGAAGAAGGTAAATATGTTCCTAATATAAAAGAATGTGAAGTTTATCATGGATATTTACCAGGTAGAGCAGGAACAGTTGCTCGTCAAAGATAATTAGATAAAAAAGCCACAGCATATGCTGTGGCTTTTTTATTTATAAATATTTAATTATGGTTTTTTATAACCGCATTTTGGACAAACGCCATCTTCATTCAATGCAATACCACATAATGGACAACGATCAACTTCAAGATGTGGTTCATATTCTTCAGATGCCAAATTAACTCCACTAGAGAAAGTGAGTTTTACAATATTTAATTTATCTTTTAAAAGCTCATAAACAATTTTTATCATACCTTCAACTGTCATTGTTTCTTTTGTAACAACAAGACGACAATCTGGATATGCAGTAGCAAGTTCTGTTTTAAAAGCAGGCCCTTTCATTACATTGTTTGGTGCACCATCTTTTATACCTTGCTTTTCATAAACACCTAAAATAGCAGGAAGTAATGGATCATCTTCACGCAAAATTAAAGCATGATCAAAATTTTTCAAAACTTCCCATGCAGTTTTTTGAATTTCATTACAAGGGAATACCATATTTACGCCAGAATTAATAGAACCTTCTACTTCAATAGTAAGAACACCTGTATGCCCATGAAGATATTGAGCTTCGCCCTTGAAACCATAAAAACGATGTGCATACTGTAAATCAAGTTTTGTAATACTTCTCATAAATAACATCTCCTTTGTAATTTTTATTAATTAATAATTTTTATCCATTAATATTATATCAACGCTTCTAAAAATATCAATATTTTTAGAAATTTTATTATTTTTTACATTTACTTCATTATCCTTTAAAATATCCCATTTATAATAAAAGCATATCAGTTAGGAAATAGCACCTCTGGTTATTAGATACATTTGTAGAAGAAGAAGACTTGCTATGCGTGGTAGCTTCTATCTTCTACAAAATTAACTCCATTTTGAGGTAATAATTATGACAGATTTTAGTAATGTTTTCTTAATCAGTGATATGGATGGCACATTAATTAATTCTAAATCGCAAATTTCTACTATTAACAAATATGCTTTAAATGAATTCACTAAAGCCGGTGGTACATTTGCAGTAGCTACTGGAAGAACCCTCCACAGTTGTAAACAATATATTCCAGAGCTTCCTATAAATGCACCTAGCATATTTTATAATGGCACAATCTTGCAAGACACGAATAATAATGTAGTCTTAAAAACATTATCACTGCAAACAAAAATTCTTTTCAATTTTCTCAAACAATGTTTAATTCATTGTCCTAACACTTGTATAGAACTTCATACTAAAGATACTTTTCACATCATCACTAAAGAAGAATTTGATGACCCTGTTATCAAACGTGAAAAATTTATCTTATATCAGAAGTAATCTAGATGACCTTTATGATTTAGACATCTTAAAAGTCCAATTCTATACAACAAATACTCATACGATATCATGGCTCCATAATTTCGCCAAATCTATGGAGATGGATAAAATTGCCAAATATTTTACTTCTTGGTCTAGTTATTTTGAATTAATTCCTAAAAATGCTTCTAAAGGTATTATGTTGGATAATTTACGCAGAATGCCTATGTACAAGGAGAAAATATTTATCGCTGTTGGTGATTTGACAATGATATTAGAAATGCTTCTCTTTGCCGACTACGGCATTGCTGCTCAAAATGCTACGCAAAACCTTAAACAAGTAGCAGACATCATCGGCGTAAGCTGTGATGAACACCTTCTTTTTCATGTTATCAACAAAATTATTCCTAATTTGGATAAACTGATGATAACAACTCTTCAAACTGCATAAGAAAAACCTTCTATGTATAGCCCTAACATAGAAGGTTTTTCTTTTTTTATCTATAAATTTATTTCACAGCAAACTCTTTATAAGCCTGATATAAACGCTCTAATGCCCAATAAATATATTTTGTTGGACAAGCCAAATTCCAACGCTCAAACCCACTACCTGCTTTACCAAATATATAACCTTCATCAAAATAAAGGCACGCTTTTTGGCGATTGCGCATTTCTAATTCTTCATTAGTTAAATTAAATGCTCTAAAATCAAGCCATAATAAATATGTCGCTTGAAGCTGTGTTATTTTCACTTGTGGAAAATACTCTTGCATAAAATCCATGATTATTTTTTTATTTGTATCAATGATATTTATGACCGCTGTCAACCATTCTTCGCCATATTCATAAGCTAAACGACAAGCTTCATAACTTAAAATACTACAAGCAAAATCTGCATCAGTTGCTTGTTCTGCTTTAAATAGATTGCGATAATTTTCATTAGCTATAAATACATTAGAAAGTTGCATACCTGCTAAATTAAAAGTCTTACTTGGTGCTGTGCAAATAATTGAATGTTCTAATGCTTCTTTAGAAATCGTACCATAGGAAACATGTTTAAATCCTGGCATGATTAAATCAGCATGAATTTCATCTGCTACTACTAAAATATCATTTGCTAAACAAATTTCACTGATTTTTAGTTAATTCTTCTCTTGTCCAAATGCGACCACAAGGATTATGAGGACTACAAAGTATCAACATTTTTGTATCTTGAGCTTTAGCTTTTTTGTAAATAAGTCCCAATCAATATCATATGTCATACCATTATTAATCAAAGGTATTTCTACCAATTTTCTTTGATTGATTTCTATAGCTTTATACATAGGATAATACACAGGTGTAAATAACATCACACCATCGCCTTTGTGTAATGACTTTACAGTTC
>ENA-OQBG01000216-OQBG01000216.1-human-gut-metagenome-genome-assembly--contig:-NODE-216-length-11398-cov-1.912519_pt1 | contig 11398 bp, 16 predicted proteins | sample MGYA00242746_ERZ504551 | MGnify/ENA primary metagenome ERZ504551 (study PRJEB26092, sample SAMD00036289) | human gut metagenome | host: Homo sapiens | study: EMG produced TPA metagenomics assembly of... | reverse complement strand
TCCATTCCACCAGTTTTCTCAGGGTGTTCCTGCCGATTCCCGTATAATCAGCAGCTTCTTCAATAGATAAGGCAATTCTTTCTTTGTGTCATATGACCACCTCCTTTTAAAATTGCATTATGCAATTTCATTTGTGCTGTCAGTATAGCGTGTTTATATTGCTTTGTCAAGCATTATGAAATTTCATTTTTTCTACCAATTGCATATTGCAATATATTTTGTTGCGTGGTATAGTAATGACATACCGAAAAAGGAGGCACATCAGCATGAAAGATAAAGAACTACGCAAGCTGATCGGCAGCAGGGCAAAACAGCGCCGTCTCGAATTAAATCTGACACAGCCTTATGTCGCAGAGAAGATGGGAGTTACCGCTTCCACAATCCTGCGTTATGAGAATGGTTCGATTGACAATACCAAAAAGATGGTACTGGAAGGTCTTTCGGAGGCACTTCATGTATCGATTGAATGGCTCAAAGGGGAAACCGATGAATATGAAACTGATATTACGGATAAGAAAGAATTGCAGATTCGTGATGTGATGGGCGATATTCTCAAACAGTTACCTCTTGATCTTAATAAAACAGAAGACGCTTTTTCTAAAGACTTACTGCTGTTAATGTTAAAGCAATATGAACTGTTTCTGGATTCGTTTCAGTTCGCCTGTAAAAATTACAAAGGCAGTACCAAAGATGCGGACATTGCTAAAGTAATGGGATTTGAATCGAAAGATGAATATAATGAGATTATGTTTCTCAGAGAGATCACACATACTGTCAACGCATTTAACGATATGGCAGATGTTGTAAGGCTCTATTCAAAGAAACCGGAAGCGGCAGAACAAAGGCTTGCAAATCTTTTATCCGAAGTTATGTATGAGGATTCTGAATCGGTATAGTAAGACAACCGGAGTTGTGATATACTTACACGCAAGAAGCATTTCAACAGTTCCGATTGTCTGATATCGAAAGGAGAAATACAATTATGGCAAAAGGATCTGTTAAGAAAAAGGAAAAAATGGTACTATCGCTTCTATGTAGAAGATGCAAGCGGTAAAATGGTTCAGAAAGAATATGCTGGAACCGAAAGTAAAAGTGAGACGGAAAAACTTCTCCGCAAAGCACTGGAAGATTACGAAAATAAGAAGTTTGTCGCAAAGGCAGACAGCCTTACGGTAGGAGAGCTTCTGGATATGTGGGCGGAAGAAGAACTGAAAACCGGGACACTCAGCAACGGCACAGTGGAAAATTATCTTGGTGCAATCCGCTGTATCAAAAAACACCCGATTGCAGACCGCAAACTGAAAACAGTTACTGCCGAACATTTACAGGCATTTCTTGATCTGCTTACATTCGGTGGTGAGTTTCCAGACGGGAAAGTAAGAAAGGGATACAGCAAAGATTATATCCATTCTTTTTCCGCAGTGTTACAGCAGTCATTCCGTTTTGCAGTATTTCCAAAACAACTAATCAGTTTCAATCCGATGCAATATATCAAACTGAAACGACAGGCAGAGGAAGTTGACCTCTTTTCTGATGATGAGGTAGAAGAAGGTACACAGCCGATTTCACATGAGGATTACGAGCGGCTTATCAAGTATCTGGAAAAGAAAAATCCACCTGCAATTCTGCCGATTCAGATCGCATATTATGCAGGACTTCGTATCGGGGAAACCTGTGGTCTTACATGGCAGGACATCAACCTTGAAGAACAATGCCTGACCATAAAACGCAGTATCCGTTATGACGGAACGAAGCATAAAAATGTGATTGGAACAACCAAGCGAAAGAAAGTAAGGATTGTTGATTTTGGAGATACACTGACTGAAATATTGAAAGCAGCAAGACGGGAACAACTGAAAAGCCGGATGCAGTACGGGGAACTTTACCACCGCAACTACTACAAAGAGGTGCATGTAAAAAACAGGGTGTATTATGAATACTATCACCTTGACGGAACGCAGGAAGTCCCGGCAGATTATAAAGAAATATCCTTTGTCTGCCTCAGACCGGATGGTAGTCTGGAACTGCCGAGTACACTCGGCATTGTATGCAGGTCAGTGTCAAAGAAGCTGGAAGGATTTGAAGATTTTCACTTTCACCAGTTACGGCACACCTACACCAGCAACCTGCTCTCGAATGGGGCGGCTCCGAAAGATGTACAGGAACTGTTAGGACATTCTGACGTAAGTACCACAATGAATATTTACGCTCACTCAACAAGAAAAGCTAAACGGGATTCCGCAAGACTTCTTGATAAAGTAGCGAGCAATGCTTAAATACAGAGAACTTGCCACTGGCAACTTCTCTTGCATACTTGGTATGCAAAAAGCCGTGACATTCATCACGACTTTTTCTCACAAACCATTTTCTGATTCTTTATTTTTATTATGTATTATCTTATGCGTCCTTCCACACTTCTTCAGCGATCTCTTTTACCAGTTTTAATTTTGCCCACTGCTCTTCTTCTGTCAGTTTATTACCGATTTCGCAGGATGCAAATCCACACTGCGGGCTTAAATACAATCTCTCAAGCGGAATATACTTTTCTGCTTCATGGATTCTTTTGATCACGGTTTCTTTGTCTTCAAGTTCCGGTGACTTAGTTGTGACCAGTCCCAGAACGACTTTCTTATCCTCTGAAACTTTTGCAAGCGGTGCAAATCCTCCTGATCTTGCATCATCATATTCCAGGAATAATGCGTCTACATTTTCCTTTGCAAATACATAGTCTGCTACGGAATCATATGGACCACTTGTAAAGAATGTTGAGTGATAGTTACCTCTACAGATATGTGAAGTGATCACCATATCTGCCGGTTTCCTTCTAATGCAAGGTTATTTACTTCCAGCAGCTGTCCTTTTACTTCGTCCAGATCCTGTCCAAGATTCTTATATCTCTGTTTTGCAGCATCACCTACAATTGCTCCCCATGTACAGTCATCCAGCTGAAGATTGCGGCATCCTGCCTCGTAAAACTGCTTAATGACTTCCTGATAAGCCTTCCCGATATCCCGGATCAGTTCTTCATTTGTTGCATAATATTTTCTTGTATTTTCAAAATTTTCCGGAACGATCATCTGCTGGAACATCTGCGCCGGTGCCGGAATTGTATATTTTGCGACCGTATTCTCGTCTTCGAACTGTTTCAGGAATTTGAACCTTCTACAAACGGATGTGCCTTTGCCTTTACTTTTCCGGTCAGATAAGTGTCTTCCAGCGCTGCCATCTCCGCATTGAACTGTACACCAGCTCCTGTCTGTTCGTGGCCAACACCTTCAAATCCCCACATGAAGTCCAGGTGCCAGTAAGTTCTTCGGAATTCCCCATCTGTAATGATGTGGAATCCCAACTCTTTCTGCTTTGCAACTACTTCTGTGACTGCCTTATCAACAATAGCATCACATTCTTCTTTTGTGATCTTTCCTTCACTGTAATCTGCTTTTGCCTGTTTTACTTCCTGTGGTCTTAAAAAACTTCCCACAAAATCATATCTGTATGGTGTCTGGTATTTGCTCATTTTCTATATCCTCCTGTGCTTTTCTTCCTGTTGTTTTTGTCTGGATATAGAGTAGCATGATTTGGAGGATTTGTATAATACATATAACTTGTGTGTTGCTATAGCTTTAAGCTATAGCAATTAAAGCATCTATAAACCATATATCGCTGACGTTTTTTACAAATACCAAGAATTACACTCTTTGACATAAAAAATACAGTACCCATATCAGATACTGTATCATTCAATCGGAGTGACGTGATTCGAACACGCGACCTCTACGGTCAACGAACAACGTATTTACGGGCTTTGTAAGGGGTATTTAAGAATCCCAACCAAAAGCCAACCAATGACAAATATAAACAAGCGCCTAAACGGTCAGAAAGGAAAACTTGTATATCCGTTTGTTCTAAAAGTTTATTAAATTCAATAGATTAGCTAAAAACACTAGCCATAGGTGTTCCCTGTGGCTAATTTCCGCCATTGTGCCAAGCAAGATTATGTACTTAATTTTGACAAACTGGAAGTTGTCGAGTTTTATATATTGACCAAAAGTTTGATTTAAGAACTATAAGACTTTTTCAAATAATATCTATAATGCTTTCTGGACAATTTTCTAATATACCAAATACAATATACCCTGCTTCTCATAAAATTCTTTGGCTTGAAATCAAATGTATCAAGATGAATAAGTTTAGCACCTTTTGATTTAGCATCATTTTCAACTTCTTCTAAAAGTAAGCTACCAAGTTTTTTCCCTCTATAACTAGAATCGACCCACAATGTATCAACATAAACTACATTCCAACAATACATCCTTGCTACAATACCAGCAACAATCTTATCATCCTTACCGATTTTCTTGCTTAAATCTATGAAATTTTCTTTCTGTTTAGCCTCAACCTGAGATAGATTATATTCCACCAGTCTTTCAATAATATAATCCTGTTCTTTCTTTGAACATACATCAATTTTCATAATATAATTTCCTTTCATATAATAAATCGGATTTGTCCAGATTTACAAATTCTATTTGCTTAACTTTCACTACTCACAGTATAATTCGATTTTATAAAATACACAAGTAAAAAGGTATGAGAGACTTTCACACCTCCGCATACCCTTTTATCCATTCCATGCCAATAACAGCAACAGCTCGTTATTCTTTTACATAACAAATCAATTCGCCAACTTCACAATCAAAATAATCACATAACTTACAAATCAAATTTGCATCCAGCCTTTGAAATTCATTTCTGCAATATCTGTTAAAATTTGACCTCGGAATATCCAACTCTTTGCAAATGGTATTCTTACTGATATCCCGTTCTTTCAACAGTTCTTCTATCCTTAACTCTAAATGTCCATAATTCATATACATCACCCCTACACAAAGTATATTTAATAAATCTTTATGTAGTAATTCACTATACAGCGAGGTACTATATAGTTATCCCCTTAGGGATTTAAGAAAGAGAGGTGCATACACATGAAAATAAAAGTCATAACTACATTTTTATTGTTCTGTCTAATTGCCGGAATCTGCTATTACATCAGTCTGCCCGATTACCATGTCCGTAACAGCATGTCATTCAGTAATCAAGGCACACGAGACACGGAGCTAACTGTTATTGTTTACAAATATTGGGGAATTGATGAGACTATTCGTAAAATCGAAACAGAACACAACAAGATTAACGGCACTCCTACTACCCTTGAAATCAATCTCTATTATTCTGCATGGCTGATTCGTTATGGAGAGAAACCCTTTAAAACCGTTGTTTTTGAATATGACTAAGAAAAAGAATAACAGACAACACTTTCGCAATCGTGCTGTCTGCTATTCTCTGTATACTTTCCACATCTAGTTCTTTCTTGTTCGTGTTCTTTCAAAAACCAACGTTCCGAAGGATGCCCAGAGCGACGGTTCCTAACAGGGCGGCGGGTCGGCTGGGCAAGTGGACGCCTTAGATTACTTCTGCTATTTCGTCACATATTCGATTGGACTATCTTCAATTCCCTCATATTTCTTTATAGTAAGAAGATTGTTAATAAAGTCTAATACCTTGTTTGTATCTTCATCATCCAGTAGGTCCAACTTAGTCAAGATATCAATGTCTGTTTGATTTTCCACTTGTATTGATATGGGTTCTGACATATCCACAACCGCTTTAAATTTTTTCTTTCTGTGAACCACATCAATATCTGTAGTCAATCCCATAACATGACTTTTGCTTACGCCAAACAGTTGTGATAACCTATCCCATATAGAATCATCCCTTGGAGTTCCATTCCCATTTTCATAGTTAGTCAGCATACTTTGTGAAATTCCCAACTCTTTTGCCAATTCCGCAACTGTGATGTTATTTTCTTTTCTCAATTCTTTTATTTTATTCATCGCAATCCTCCTTGTTTATGCTCATTATATTTCAATGTTTTCACTCTGTCAATCTTTTTATCGGATATTAAGATATTTCTCTTGACATCGCTTATTCTGTGCTGTATTATAATAAATATCTGAATATCAGATAATCAAATATTTTAAGGAGGTCATATTTATTGATTAGAGGAAACTGATTTCATTTTAAACCCGGACAAACTGGAGGAACAATTTCAATTAGTCGAAGTATCTGAATGGATTGACTACAACACCAAAGAGAAACTAGGCTTCTACTACACTGTTCTTTTTCCAAAGCTGAAATTTGAGAAAATCAAAGTTGGCGTTAAAAATGCCAATCAGCTTGTGTCTAATGAAGAATTGGAGCAAAGAGGACAAGTGACCGTTTCATTTGAGGGACTACATACATGGGCGAGTCTTTATAATGGACGCTTATCCGTCAAAGCAGAAGCTGCCAATATCAGAAAAGCCGGAACAAAATAGTTCCCTAAAGGGGGCAGATAGTCAGTGCCGGACAACGTCATAAGGTGCTGACTATCTGCACCATTTAAGGAAACAGATATCGTTCTATCTTTACTTGATATATAAAACAACATCTTCCGAAAAATCGGAGTAGAAACAAGCACATACAAAATAGGATACGAGGTGAATTTCGTGGGCAAAGCAAAACAATGTTTTGTATACAATACGAAAATCATTGAAACTCCTACTACGAAAGAAGTGTATTTCTATGAAACTCCAATTTACAGCCATTCAAATTCAGATTCAAAAACAAGTAATACACAAGCACATAAACGTAAAGTATTTGATGAAATGTCGGCTCATAAGCAATATGACAGTTTAAAGCGCAAGCAAAAACACTATGAGCAAACCCGTTGGGAGATTGCCCGTATTGTTGACTGCAATTTTGATAACAAGACCAAATTTTTAACGCTGACATTCCGAGAGAATATTCAAGACATCACTATAACCAACAAGGAATTTAAGTATTTTATACAACGATTAAATTACTATCTGTATCAAACCAAAGTCCAGACATTGAAATATATTGCAACGTGGGAGAAACAGAAACGTGGAGCAATCCACTACCATGTTATTTTCTTTGATTTTCCGTTTGTGGCAAAGGAAAAACTAACAAGATTTATGGACGTATGGATTTATCAAAATAAACCGCATTGATGTAGACAGCATGGAGAACAGAGGACGTTATTTAAGCAAATATTTTGGTAAAGACCTAGAGTTAAAGGAACACAAAAAAAAGGCATTTTTCAAATCTCAAAACCTTAAAATGCCAATTGAACAAAAGTTAATGCTTACAGATGATATTCTACAGGATTTAACACAAGAGAATGTCGTCTTTCAGAAAGAATATACCAGACAGGTGTATGATACAAAATCTATCATTACAAACGGCTCACCCCTTAAAGACAGCAGTGTTACATATCTGAAAATTAAAAAGGGGCGTGATTGTACTGGCTAAACTGAACGCCCTTGAAATCCTGCAATATGAGAAAGCCATTATGTCGAGAGCAGATTCAATAAAGATATTGTATCAAGAATTAAAAACTGGTATACTTTCGCTAACGGATATACAAGAACAGGTTGATATGAATAAAAAACAAGTTCTTGATTTACACAAAAAATGTATAACTACTGGCAAGGAAAAAAATGGTAAGTGGTACAGCTATTTACCAAAAGAGGGGGTTGAACCGCCAAAGGGAAAGCAGATTGAGAGTGTCAACGAGGAAAAATTGAATAGTAAAATCATAGAGTATTATGTCATTGAGGAATCCCGAAAAAAGCAGGAAAAGACTTGCCCTACTTTCCTAGAAGTCTATTACATGTGGCGAAGTATTAAGGATTTAGAATTAGACGATAACTCAATCTATAAGTTTAATACTGACTGCAAACGTTTCTTTGTTGGTACAGACTTTGCTGAGATGCCTATTAATCAGATTAATGAGAACACAATAAAAGTTTTTATGTTGGAAACCATCAAGCGACTTGAATTGTGCAAAGAAACCACACGTAAGTTTTTCAGCTATATAAAAAACGTGATTAGATACGCAAGAATTGAAAAAATTATCACAGATAATCCAGTGGAATTTCTTGAGCCTAAGGACTTTACAAAACATTGTGGAGAAATTGAAGTATCTGACTGCGATAAATACTATACCGATACTGAACTTGCTATTATCTTAAAAGCCTTGCATGGATATTATAGGGAGAACCCTTTATATATGCCGCCTTATGCCATAGAATTAGCAATGTACACGGGTATGAGGGTTAGTGAGCTATCAACCTTGAAATGGTCTGATATCAATGATATCTGCATCAGTATCAATAAATCTGCAAAACACAATCGGTTAAAAAAATGAATTTTCTGTTGGTAAGACTAAAACCAAGAAATCAAGAGCCTATCCGGTTGACGGACAGATTAATCACTTATTGGCACGCATCAAGCGAGTACAAGAAGAACATGGAATTTTATGTGAATGGATTTTCACGGATGGCAATGGAAGTTATACCCATGCAAGAAACATAACTGACTGCATGACACGGTTATGCCGGGAAAACAAATTAAACGGTGGTGGTATCACTAAGCTACGGAAAACAACCAGTTCCGACTTACAAGCTAAAGGCACACCAAATCAGTGGTCGCAAGTATGTTAGGACATACTACCGAGGTCAACGAGAAGTATTATACCTATGACACTTCAAACCTTGCCGAAAAGAAAAAGATTATCCAAGAGCGAAATGCCAAATTTAAGAATCTGGCACACACTGGATAATCCCAACCAAAGCCAACCAAACTTTTCAACACCTAAAAAATGAAAAACCCCCATAAAATGGGGGTAAAATCGGAGTGACGTGATTCGAACACGCGACCTCTACGTCCCGAACGTAGCGCTCTACCAAGCTGAGCCACACTCCGATATATACAATTTTTAAAAGTAACCGGACACCTTCTAAAAGGTATCCGGCGCCCCTGCCAAGGAACTACGGATAGAGGACTCGAACCTCTACTAACAGAGTCAGAGTCTGCTGTGCTGCCATTACACCAATCCGCATCAATGAGACTTTCTCTGCTGTCCTTAAGTTGTCCAGCGAATATTAATTATACTCGTTTGCAGAGAAAAGTCAATAGATATTTTTAAAAATTTTATTTTTTTCTGTTACCACTGATATAACCCGGCTGATAACACCAGACAGCAGCTCTCCGCGATCAGCGGTGCCCACCAGATAGCTTCTCCTCCAAACACAGCTGTCAGAAATACCAGACTGATCACCAGTGCGATCAGACTTCTGGTAAGTGAGATCATCGTTGCGAATCCAGCCTTTTCCACAGAGGTAAAATATCCTCCCAGGACCACATTGAGTCCCGCAAGCAGAAATGACAGGATAAAGATGCGGAGCACCCGCACCGAATATATACTCAGAGATGCTTCACTCTCTTTTAAGAACAATCCCACAATACTTTCTGCTCCAACATAACATATGAGTACAGCCGCCACGGAACCTGCCACAGTTGCCACCATTCCATACTTCAGAAGCTTCTTATATTTTTCCGATTCGTTTTTTCCATAGTAGTAACTGATCAGCGGCTGGGTTCCCTGCGCAATGCCTGCCATGGACATGACAACGATTGTATTCACATAAGAGATGATCGTATAACTTACCAATGCATATTCTCCTATATATTTCAGGATTGCCTGGTTAAAAAAGAAGATGATAATCCCACTTGAGAATTCTGTTATCCCGGAAGACATGCCGTTACGGATCTGCCTCCAGATTTCCGATGGCATCAGATGGAACTTCGAGAATCTTATTGTTCCTTTCGGTCCCAGAAAATGCCACAGATACAAGAGGATCACTGCTGCCTGCGAGATCCCGGTAGCAAATGCCGCACCCCCAGACGCCTTTATGCAGCACCATGACCAGAATATAATCCAGTATACAGTTCAGCACAGCCCCGGATGTCACATAGATTGTCGCAAGCTTTGGATAGCCATCTGTCTTGATCAGCGTCTCAAATGAATAAGATAGGATATATACTACAGAAAATGGTGCGATCGTTCCAATATATGTTCTCGCATATGGAAGAATATGATCCGTTGCTCCAAGGAATCTTGCAAATGGATCCAGAAATATCATAACCAGTATTGTAATCAACACCGACAGGATACATAATAAGACCACATTCTGCGTAAAGACTTCGTTCGCCTTCTGTTTTCCCCCTGTCCTAGAAAGATTGCCACAATCGTCGAATTTCCGACTGCAAACAGGATGGAGACAGAAAACAGTCCTGTTGTAAACGGCATGGAGATATTCACCGCTGTCAGTGCCACTTCCGATACCCCTCTTGCCACAAAGATACCATCTACCATGGTATAAAGCGAGAATACCCACTGGGCGATAATTGACGGGATGATAAAACGCAAAAAATCACTCTTCAAAGACTTTCCTTCGAGTTTCATATTAAAACCTCATTTCTTTTACCTGTTTTTCTTTCATTTATAGTCTAAACCCTGGTATAATACTAAGGTCAAGTATTATGTATCAACAGAATTTTGTTTTCAACAGGTGAATATATGAAACAGTTTTTTAAGATCAACGAAATATCCAAACTATACAACATCGGACCGGATTCTCTCCGCTATTATGAGAAGCTGGGACTTTTGGCTCCAAAACGCGGGAAAATAATTACCGGCTCTATACGCTTGATGATCTGTGGCGTCTGAATATCATACGTGATCTGAGACGTCTGGGATTTCCTATGGAAAAATCCGTAAATACATGGACAATCGAAGCGTTGAGAACACGCGTAAGCTGCTCACAGAAGAACTGGATGTCATCCATCAGCAGATTCAGGAATTAAACCGTCTTCAGAAAAATGTAGAAGAACGGCTTCTGACATTATCCGGTGCGGAAGACCAGGCACTGCTTAAAATCCGTCTGCAGACGTTTCCCGACCGTTATTGCCATACCTTGCATATTCCCTACCACACAGACGAAGAAATGGATCTTCTGGTAAAACAGTTGTTGAATAAAAATACAGAAAATCTTTATATTATCAGCAACCATAACATCGGATCTTTTCTTCCGTTAGAAGAAATAAAGAAAGGACAGTATGAAAATTATTCCGGAGTATTTATCATTGATAATTCGGGAGAGTATTGTCTCCGCGGCGGTACTTATCTTACCTTCACCTATGCAGGTGATTACCGTCAGAACACCACTTATATTCCGGAACTTCTCAACTATGCAGATGGTCATGGTCTTGTTCCTGATGGACCTATTTTGGAACTGATCTGGGTAGACAATCATCAATCAGCAGATATCCGCGAACATATTACAGAACTTCAGCTAAGAATATATTCGAGATTCTGATCCGCCTCTCTCTGCATTTGTTGTGGCGCCATCTGCGGAACACATAACGCTAAAAAAACCGGTATCCCGTACTTTTTCAGCATAGGAATCCGGCCGTTTTTTTATTTACATTC
>ENA-OQBG01000215-OQBG01000215.1-human-gut-metagenome-genome-assembly--contig:-NODE-215-length-11433-cov-2.171944_pt1 | contig 11433 bp, 17 predicted proteins | sample MGYA00242746_ERZ504551 | MGnify/ENA primary metagenome ERZ504551 (study PRJEB26092, sample SAMD00036289) | human gut metagenome | host: Homo sapiens | study: EMG produced TPA metagenomics assembly of... | reverse complement strand
TTCCGTTTTCCATATATTCCATAGAACGATCATGTGGATTCAGTCTTGCCGCTACTCCAAGGGTTCTCGCTATTGCAACAAACAGGATTTTCTTTGACAGGAAGCTTCCTGTACAGGTCCTTATGCATCCTGCCGGTGTTGTGATCACACTGGAACGCTCTTTCTCCGGTCTGGAAACAATTGCCTTCTCGATCAGATTCCAGATTCTGGACGGATCATCTCTCAGCTCCTGTTTCTCAGCTCTGGAAAAATGCTTCTTAATCTCTCTTCTGTATTTCTGAAGAACTTCATCATCTACTCTTGGATTTAACACATAAGATACAAAGGTATCCTTTTTCATCATACCATGATATGGGATTGCCAGCTCCAGGTGTTCCTCCAGAACGTCACTGATACAGTCAGTTCTGTCTTTCTCTGTGAGAACCCTCAGGAGATCTTCTCTGTATGAGGCAGCAATGGCTTCTTCTATCCTGTTTACCTTTTTTCCAGGAAACGTTCACATTCCGGATTTGACCAGTTTCTTACTTTCTGCTCTCTGTGTACATTGGCTGCTGCCAGACGCTTATTTCCCTTCGCCTTCTGTTCCGGAGTCGGCATGTCTGTGTTTACAGGTGCATCATGAGGAGCAAATATATCTGCTGCTGTCCACTTTTCTGATTCGCCGTCATTTCTTTATCCTGCGATACCAGACAAAGTTCACAGTTATCTTCTTTCTCAGTGTTCATAACTGTTTCCGCATAGAACCACTCGCCGTCAGAACACATTCTTGCGGAAATATGCAGACTCCCAAGTCCTGTTGTCAGTCTGGCGGTTCCCTTACTGTCTGTTTTCTTCTCTGCGATCGGTGCATACTCTGAATAGTTCAGCACCTCAAAGGAAACCTCAGCTCCCTCTGAGGGTAACCCCTGCGCATCCTTTACTGTTACTGTAATTTCTTTGGTTACTGCATACCTCTTCAATTCATTCAGCATGGTCACCATACCATCTGTGCCGATCACCTCACCTTCCGGGATTTTGGTGTCAAACACACGTGAATGGATCATCATTGCTCTGGAAGAAGCGTTTGTAAACCATCCTTTATTCAGGATTTCTTCGGGCTCACAGGCTCCGAGGAAGTACCATTTGCCGTCACACCAGATCTCTACCCAGGCGTGATTGTCATCGCAGTGAGACCACTTCGGCGCATATACCTGACGGGCAGGTACGCCTACGCTTCGCAGTGCATTTACAGTGAATACAGACTCTTCACCACATCTGCCATTTCCTCTGCGGTATACAGAAATCGCAGATAAAGTACGGTCATCTGTACAATGATAAGTAGCTTCTTCGGCACACCAGTAATTCACTTCTAACGCTGCTTCTCTGAAGTTCATTCCCTGTATTCTGCTTCCGATTTCTGCGCGGAAATAAGTTCTGCACTGTGCGATCTCCTCCTCATTTACTCTGTGAAACAGCACATAATTCAGGAAGATTTCTTCAGGAAGGTCTGCGACCTGCGGATTCTCTTTCCAGAGCCTCACACCATTCTCCGCATAGTCCAGAAATACTTCAAACGGATAATTGCCAATGTCACTGTACGGCATAAACGCATATAAATATTTACATGCAAGTGCCACTTCCTCTGTACATTCTGTAATTTTCGTCTACAGGCGCAAAACCCGGGGCAGGTTCTTTGCCTGCTCCAGGTAGTTCTCTTCAATTCGGCCCCTGTTCTCTTTTAAAAAAACTCTCGGTTCTGCCATTATAATTCCTCCAGAACTTTCTTTGCGGCACGGATATTATCTACATCCGTACGCCATATCTCATATTCGCTCAGCATCGGAAGTCCCATATTGACTCCATCCTGCGAAACTGCATCTCACTGTCAATGACTCTCTTTCCGGTCATATGATAAGCCCTGACTCCTGTAAGCGGATAAAGCTGGCGGATCACTTCTGCTCCCACGCCGCTTCCTGCCTGGATTGTGATACGTCCCTGACTCTTCTCTACCAGTTCCTTCAGCAGATCTGCCCCCTGCAGACATACATTACGCTGACCTGAAGTAAGGATCGTATTGATTCCCAGTGAGATTGCCTGTTCCATTGTTTCTATTGGATCCACACATACATCAAAAGCTCTGTGAAGAGTCACCGACATATCCCCTGCCGCCTCCATCAGCTCTTTCATCTGTTCCATGTTTAATGTGCCATCCGGCTTCAGCACCCCAAATACAACACCTTCGGCACCCATTTTCCTGAAATCTTCCACTGCATGCTTTAATCATGGAAAATTCTGCATCTGTATAGCAGAAATCTCCAAAACGCGGACGGATCAGAGCATGGATCCTGATATCCGAACGCTTTCTTATTTCATCAAAAAGCCACGGTCCCGGAGTGGTTCCGCCGATGATCAGGTTACCGCAAAGTTCCAGTCTGTCTGCGCCTCCTTCAACCGCTGCCATAGCAGATTCTACAGAATCTACACAGGCTTCCAAAATATATTCTTTCACGTACTTGCCTCCATCTTTTTTCATTTAAGCCAGACAGATCATCCTTTCTGCTGACTGATTTAACCAGATCAGATAAGTCCCCCGAAGACTTACCTGCATCAGAACAATTTCACCCCGGCTCTCTCCAGTGTACTCACGATCGTATCATCTGGAAATTCATCCGTAACAATTCCGCTGATATCATCGAAGTATGCATATTTATAGGAATCATTGAAATAGAATTTATCCCTTTCCATAACAACATATTTATGTCTGCTGCTGTGCACGGCTGCTTTCTTTGTCAATCCGTCCTCTACCCCCAATGTAGTAATTGCACAATCAGTCATATCCACACCGCAGCTTCCTATAAATGCACGGTCAAAGCTATACTGTTTGATCACTTCTATCGTTGCAGCTCCCATAAATCCGTTTACTGTCTGGTACATTGTTCCCCCTGTACCGATTGCGGTAATGGATGGATTTGTGGCAAGGATCTGCAGGATATCTATCATATTGCTCACCACTACCACACGCATATTTGACGTGGCAAGAAGCTTTGCCAGCTCGATATTTGTGGTAGAAATATCAAGGAAAATCGTTTCGTTATTCTTAATCAGTTTAAATGCTTTGGCTGCAATTGTTCTCTTTTTGTCAAGGTTAAACTGGCGTCTGTCTACTACGTCTCTCTTCAGCGGATAATCCTGTGAAAGGATTGCACCGCCGTAGGTTCTCTTTAACTTACCGGCGTTTTTTCAAGAATCTTAAGATCTTTTCGGATACAGTCTTCTGTGACCTGAAAGATTTCACTCAATTCCTTAACCTTGACTTTTCCGTTTTCACGAAGGCATTTCTCTATTGCGCTTTGTCTTTCCTCAGTAAACATAGCCCCTCTTTCCTCATCCATTCATAATGACCTGTATCTCTCAGTGAATCCTGTTTTCTTCACTGTTCATCTTCAGGTGTAATATTGTTATTTCGGAATTCCTATTCTGTAAGTTCCGGATAATGACATTTTACAATATGACCCGGTGCAATTTCAACAGGTGTCGGCACCTGTGTCTTACATTTTTCTGTACAATGTGGGCAACGTGTATGGAACAGGCATCCACTTGGCGGATTACTCGGACTTGGAAGATCACCTTTTAAGGTAATACGCTCTTTCTTCACTTCTGGATCCGGGATCGGAACTGCGGAGAGAAGTGCTCTTGTATATGGATGTCTCGGGTTTGCATACAGTTCTTTCTTCGGAGCTGTCTCTACGATCGTACCAAGATACATAACACCAATCCTGTCTGAAATCATCTCAACGACACTCAGGTCATGGGAAATGAACAGATAGGTAAGATTAAAGTCTTTCTGTAACTGCTGCAGAAGATTTAATACCTGCGCCTGGATAGAAACATCCAGCGCTGATACCGGCTCATCTGCGATGATAAGCTTTGGCTGTACAGTCAGTGCTCTGGCAATTCCGATACGCTGACGCTGACCACCGGAAAATTCATGTGGGTAACGTTCTCCATGAGACGGGCTTAATCCTACAGTGCCGAGAAGTTCATGTACTTTCTTAAGGCGCTCTCCTGCACTCATATTTGTGTGAATCAGAAGTGGCTCACCGATGAGATCCTGAACTTTCATTCTCGGATTCAGGGAACCGTATGGATCCTGGAAAACCATCTGGATATCTGAACGTAACGGGCGCATTTCTTTCTCTGAAAGTTTGGAGATTTCTTTTCCCTCAAACCAGATTTCACCGGAGTCAGGTGTGATCAGATGATCGATCAGTTTACCTGTCGTGGATTTACCACAGCCGGACTCGCCTACCAGCGAAAAAGTTTCACCCGGATAAATATCAAAAGATACGTCATTTACCGCATGGACAAATTTCTTCTTGCTGAACATTCCTCCGTTTGCCTGGAATGTTTTCTTCATATTCTTTACTGATAATAACGGCTCGCTCACAGGTTACGCCTCCTTTCCGATTTTGTTGAGCAGATGGCATCTGCATTTTCTGGTTCCTGCTTCGTTGATATCTGCAAGCTCCGGTTCCTGCTGATGGCAGATATCCATTGCATATTTACATCTCGGTGTCAAACTTACATCCTTTCGGCATTACGGACAGATCCGGTACGCTTCCCGGGATGGACGGAAGAGATTCCACACCGCTTCCAAGTTTCGGTACAGAACCGATCAGCCCCTGTGTATATGGATGTTTCGGATCTGCAAAAAGTTCCTGCACAGGCGCTTCTTCTACGATTCGACCTGCATACATAACAACAACTCTGGAACACATTTCTGCCACAACACCAAGGTCATGTGTGATCATCAGAATACCTGTGTTTTTCTTTGCCCTGATGTCCTCCATCAGTTCGAGAATCTGAGCCTGAATGGTAACGTCAAGCGCTGTCGTCGGCTCATCTGCGATCAGAAGCTCCGGCTCACAGGACATTGCCATAGCAATCATAACACGCTGGCACATACCGCCTGAAAGCTGGTGCGGATAACTCTTTAATGTCATATCCGGTTCAGGGATACCTACTGATTTCAGTACTTCGAATGCTCTGTTGTGCGCTTCTTCTTTTGAAAAATTGTTATGGAGCAGGATTGCTTCTGTCAACTGTTTCTCAATTCTCATACATGGGTTCAGAGAGTTCATCGGCTCCTGAAAGATCATGGCAACTTCACGTCCTCTGATCTTTCTCATGCCTTTTTTATCTTCTTTGAGAAGATCCTTGCCATTAAGCAGGATCTCACCGTTGGAAATCTTACTGTTACGTGCCAGAAGTTTCATAATGGAGAGGGAAGTTACGGATTTACCGCATCCGGACTCTCCTACCAGACCAAGAATCTCACCCGGCTGAATGGAGAAACTTACATTATTAACTGCTGTCACCCATGTTTTATCTCTTTTAAACTCCGTACGGAGGTTCTTTACTTCTAATAATTTTTCTGCCATGGTTTCTTCCTCCTAGTTCATCTTTGGATCCAGGGTATCTCTGAGACCGTCGCCCAGCAGGTTGAATGCCAGAACTGTAAGGAAGATCAGAATACCAGGGAACAGTACCATGTGAGGAGCTGTGTTCAGATAGTTACGTCCTGTGGAAAGCATGGAACCCCAGTCAGGCTCTGTAACGTTTGCACCGAATCCCAGGAAGCTTAAGGATGATGCAGCAAGGATCGCAGTACCTACACGCATGGTAAAGTTAACGATCATGGACTGAATCGTACCAGGGAAAATATGTACAAACAGGATTCTTGTGTTTGAGCATCCCAGGGAACGGGCAACCTCTACATAAGGAGCCTGCTTTACGGAAATCGTCGCGCTTCGTATGATTCGTGCGAAGGACGGCACTGTAAATACCGCAACCGCGATCATAACATTTACCATTCCCTGTCCGATGATGGCAACGACTGCGATAGCCAGCAGGATATCAGGAAAAGCGAAAAGTACGTCACAGCATCTCATAATCAGGGAATCGATAATTCCGCCGTAGAAACCTGCGATCAGTCCGAGAACAACACCGATAGCCGTACCGATGATCGTCGCTGTCAGCGCGCATGTAAGAGAAAGTCTGGTACCAACCATCAGACGGGAGAAAACATCCTGTCCGTATTCATTGGTTCCCCAGATATGGGCTGCGCTTGGCCCCTGCATCATAGCTGTGTAATCCGGTGCCTGCGGATCATACGGAACTACATACGGTCCGATGATTGCCATTAAGATAATAAAAACTATAAATGCCAGAGAAATCACTGCTGTTTTTCTCTTCATGAATTTCTTGACAAATTCTTTGAACTTGCTCTGTGCCTTAGGGAGTTCTTCGGCAGCAGCAAGGTTAATGTTTGATGTTGTGTTCTTATCTGCCATCTTCTCTCCTCCTCTATTCATAACGTACTCTTGGGTTAATCACGCCATAAAGAACATCTACGATCAGGTTGATCAGGATATATTCTGTAGCAAAGAACAGAAGTAATGCCTGAACAACTTTGTAATCTCTCATCTGGATGGAGTCTACCAGAAGACGTCCAAGTCCGGGTATGGAGAATACCGTCTCTGCCATAACAGATCCGGAAAGGAGACCACCGATCTGAAGTCCGGCTACTGTTACGATCTCGATCAGAGAGTTCTTAAATGCATGGCGCATAACAACCAGTGATTCAGAAAGACCTTTGGCACGTGCAGTACGCACATAGTCCTCACGCATAGTCTCAAGCATGGAAGATCTGGAGAATCTGGCAAGTACGGCCATGATTCCTGCTCCCATTGTAAGTGATGGAAGAATATAGCTCTTCCAGGTTTCCAGTCCACTGGTTGGAAGCATCCCAGGCTTACTGAAAAAAGCTGAATCAATTCCAGACCTAACCAGAAGCTTGGAACAGATATACCTGCGATTGCTATGATCATACCTACATAATCAAGAATTCTGCCATGAAATACGGCAGCGATGATACCGATTGCAATACCGATGATTGCAGCCCATATCATGGATGAGAATGTCAGCATGATAGTTGGTTTCAGTCTTGGTGCGATTGTCTCTACTACGGTTTTACCGTTTTTGATAGAGCTTCCCAGATCTCCTGTAAAAAGACCTTTCATATATTTACCATACTGTACAAGTAATGGCTCATCCAGTCCCAGCTGTTCACGTACAACTGCCACATCTTCCTTTGTTGCATCCTGACCGGCTACCAGTCTTGCCGGATCACCTGGAATCATATGGATAAACATAAATACTACGAATGAGATAACCAGAAGCAGCGGGATCGTGCTTGCCAAACGTTTTACCTAAATAACGTCCCATATTTTTCCTCCTTATTATTTTCTTACCTGTTGTTTATATTTGATGTTTTATAGTCAGAGAACTGCCATAGTAAATCTTATGGCAGTTCTCCGGTTCGAACATCTTTGTCCTGTATTCACACTGCCGTATCGGCAGTATTTTATGGAATTGCTGCAATTTCAGATCAGGCAGCCAGATTTATGTTCTTCGCAGCCTGTTCTCAACCCCATTACTTACTGTGCTAAAGTTGCATTTGCGAAGTTAAATGCTCCGTCCGGAGATACATATACGCCAGACAGATAAGATTTTGTAGAATAGATGATCTGGTCATTGCCAAGGAATAACCATGGGCATGCTTCCCATGCGATCTTCTGAGCATCGCCATAGTATTTAGCCTGCTCTTCCTCGTTAGCTGTTGCAAGACCTTCGTCATATCTTTATCAAAATCAGCGTCATTGAAGTATGCTGTGTTTGCACTTGTCGGAGGGCACATTGTGCTGTAAAGCAGGGAACGTAAAGAACCATCCATTGTGAAGTCAGATGCAGACCAGTTTACATACCACATATTGATCTCAGCATCTTCTTTGTCAACATAAATCTTGTCACTTACAGTTGCAGGCTCCATTGGCTGAACGTCAACTTCGATACCGATCTGAGCAAGCTGCTGGGAAATAAATGTCATACCTTTGATTTCCTGTGTTGTGTTATCGCCCCACAGAGTAAGTTTGAATCCGTCTTCGTATCCGGCTTCTTTCATAAGTTCTTTTGCTTTGTCTACATCATATGCGTAAGCTTCCTGCTCTTCATATCCACCGATGATAGATGGAACTACAGATGTAGCCGGTTTTCCGTATCCGGAATACATTAACTGGATGTATGCATCTTTGTCGATTGCGTAGTTCATAGCCTGACGTACTTTTACATCAGAAAGCTGTTCCAGATCCATGTTCAGAGTTACATATCTCATGATGTTGGAGTCTGTTGTAAGGATGTTTACATCGTCTGTTCCTTTGATTGCTTCAATCTGGTCAGATGGTGTAGGATAGATGAAATCTGCTTCACCTGTCTGAAGCATAGCTGTACGTGCACCTGCTTCCGGAACTTCTTTGATTGTTACAGTGTCACGCCCGGTTTGTCTCCCCAGTAATCATCATTGCGCTCGAAGCTTGTGTGGTCGCCTTCTTCCCATTCTGTACATACATATGGACCGGTTCCGCATGGATGGTTCATGATATCATTGCCATACTCTTCAAGAGCTGCAGGGCTGATGATACAGAACTGTGTCAGACGGTTGATAAATGGTGCCCATGCCTGTGTCAGTTTGATAACCAGTGTGTAATCATCCGGTGTTTCAATGCTGTCTACACGAGGTGTTTCAGATCCGTCTTCGTTAGTTACGATAAATGTTCTTCTCTGACGAAGATTGTTGTCTTTGTTAACTACACGATCGTAGTTTGCTTTAACTGCTGCTGCATTGAAGTCTGTTCCGTCCTGGAATTTAACACCCTGACGAAGTTTGAAAGTATAAGTAAGAGAGTCATCGGAAACTTCCCATGATTCAGCAAGTTTGCCTGTTAATTCCTGGTTCTCATCAAAAGAAACCAGTGTCTCGTATACACCACGTGTAGCGGAGATTGCGTTTGTATCCGGAATGTTTGCCGGGTCCATGGAGCTTACGCTTCCTTCGATTGCGATCACCAGATCATTGTCGGATGATTTGGAATCTTCATTTGTGGCTTTGAGAATATAGCCGTCATCATCTGCTGCAAATGCTGTAGCGGACATGGAAACTGTCATTACTCCTGCAAGAGCTGCTGCCATAACTTTTTTGTACATTTCATAGTTTTCTCTCCTTTTCTTTCTGTACATTGTTACTTAGTTACAATCACGAAGTTAATTTTGGGTACAAAAAAGTGTTTTTATATTTTTGCGTCTTTGCAATGTATAAAAATCGTGCAGCAATCCATTTACTTACATGCGCCTTTGCATCTTCATAAAAACACTTAGTTGTTTAACTTGACTCCAGTATAGCAATCTGTTGTCCTATTGTCAATTATTTTGTCGTATTTTATATTATTTTGGTGGTATTATACCAATATCCGACAGTGAAATTGGTATAAATCACCATCGATCAAGGATTATTTATTCTTGTTTGGTATTATTTGGCTATAATCTGTACAAACAATAAATCCTCTAACCTTATAGTTGGTTCAGAGGACTTATGTTGTTATCATATCTGTTCTTCACATGAACCTGTAACTGATTGTACGGGATTTCAATTCCGTTTGCATCAAATGCTTCTTTGATCAGTTCATTAAGCCGCCACCTGGCAGGCCAGTATTTCTCCGTAGCCACCCACACACGCAGGCCCATGACCACTGCGCTCTCTCCAAGCTCATCTACAAACACCACCATTCCCTGGTCGTCTTTTGTATCTTCATCATTATGAAGGATTTCTTCCAGGATTGCTTTTGCTTTCTTAATGTCTGAATCATAAGAAATTCCTACTTTGATCTCCAGCTTACGAAGATCTCTGGCAGTTACATTTGTAATAATGCTGCCGGACAGCGTTCCATTTGGGATTACAATGTGTTTGTTATCTATGGAAATCAGAGTTGTATAACAGATTTCTATTTTGTATACAGTTCCTTCGCACCCATCTGCTGTGCGATAATGATATAATCCCCACCCTGAAATGGTTTGAAGATCAGAAGCATGATCCCGCCTGCAATATTTGCAAGGCCGCCCTGCAATGCAAGACCTACCGTTACACCGGCAGTACCAAGCAGTGCTGCAATAGAGGATTCCTTTACACCAAAATGAGTGGCAATGCTAAATACCAGCAAAATGTAAAGTACAATTCTCAACAGCGACCCTGTAAACTGGACCACACCTTTGTCTACAGACGCACGCTCCATGGACTTCTTTATGAAAGAAACAAACCACTGGATCACTTTGCGCCCGCCCACAAATACCAGCAATGCCATTACTACTTTCAGTCCCAGTTTCGTCAAAGCCGGAAGATAGTCTGAAAAAATACTGCTTATAGCTGTAATATAAACTTTTTGCCTCCTGAATTTCCTGTTCCAATATTTTTCACCTGCTCTCTTATATTTTGTCATGTATTATTTTTCTGCCCTTCTTTCACTTAACAGGCAGCTTTTCATATAATATCAGGGTTAAAAGATGTCTTTCCCCTGACTTGATATCTACGAATTACTCCGCTGCTTTGCAGCTCCCGCAATTCTCATATAAGAGTAGCATAACATACCTCATTCTCTGTAACAATCAATTTTATTCGGGCAAAAAAAAGAAAGCGGACAATATATCCGCTTTACTGACACAGGATTTCACGCTCTGATGAGCTAAAATCAATATGCATTATTTATAAGGATTGCTATAAGCGCAGAATAATCCCCTCATTTCACAAAAACAGAAAATAAATAATTAGTTGAATAATCAGTATCGCCGGAACTCCTGTCTTAAATTTCGGCTTTCTTGTTTTATGATGAAATACCTTCATACCGGCCAGAGCTCCCACCGACCCTCCGATCACCGCCAGAAATATCAGCTGCGCTTCCGGTATGCGCCACTGTCCGGCTTTTGCCCTGCTTTTATCCAAGCCATAGATAAAAAATGTGACTACATTAATGATAATCACATAAATATATAGAAGATTTGTAGATGTCATCTGCACCTGTGAATTCCTTTCTTTAATCTTAACATGCCAGCTGCGATCACTGATTCAAAATCTTCATCATAGCCATCATATTTAAGTTCCAGAGGTTCTTCCACGCCAAGACTTAATACTCCGAGAATAGATTTGGCATCAATAAAAATTTTTCCTTTAAATACAATATCAATATCAAATGGACATCTGACTGCCGCACTGACCAGTTTCTTTGCTGCCTCCACGTCATTGATCTTAATTGTCTTATTCGCTGTTGTCATATTCGGTAATCTCCCTTTCCTTTTGGTCTCCGTCCTATTGTCAGGACTTTTATATTGATTTTTTGACCCAGTCGTATTATACTGATTCACACATTGATATACAAACGTATTTTTCTATATCAGATATTCTATTTTATATAGCATAAGGAGCCGACTGTATCATGATTCTTGATTATTATCGTATTTTTTACTATTGTTGCCCAGTTATAAGAGTTTTTCCAAAGCAAGCCGACGATA
>ENA-OQBG01000214-OQBG01000214.1-human-gut-metagenome-genome-assembly--contig:-NODE-214-length-11434-cov-2.277881_pt1 | contig 11434 bp, 19 predicted proteins | sample MGYA00242746_ERZ504551 | MGnify/ENA primary metagenome ERZ504551 (study PRJEB26092, sample SAMD00036289) | human gut metagenome | host: Homo sapiens | study: EMG produced TPA metagenomics assembly of... | reverse complement strand
CTGCTTCAGACAATGACCGTGAAAAATGTGAAGACAGGCGAGCTTATAAAGATAGAAGCCGATCCAAAAGACGGACTGTTCGGTCTTTTCGGATTCATCGGTATGATTCCGAATACGGGCGTATTTGCAGACAAAGTAGAGACGGATGACAAGGGATACATTAAGACAGATGAGGACATGCATACCAATGTACCGGGCGTGTATGCGGCAGGAGATGTGAGAGTCAAGAGCCTGCGTCAGGTAGTGACGGCAGTGGCAGATGGTGCGATCGCAGCAGTGCAGGTGGAGAGAAGTATGTCGGATTATTAGAAGAATATGGAAAATGAGGATCCGCCGGATAAAAAAATGTCCGGTGGATTTTTGCGTATAACGATGTATTCGAAGTAGGTGTCAGGGCTTCGGTGTTGTTATAGATGAAAAAGTGGATGCATATTTGGAGAAAATGGAATAATATATAATAAAATATGGAAAATATACTTGATAAACGGAATAATATATAATAAAATATGGAGAACAATATTAGAAATATAGATTGTTATGCGTTCAGAAGAAGGAGATGAGCCCATGACCGTTGAAGAGATGAAAAAGAAGAAATCAGAATTAGGTTTCAGCTGTGAGCAGATATCAGCTCGCTCCGGGGTACCGTTGGGAACGGTGCAAAAGATATTCAGCGGAATAACCAAAAGACCAAGATATGATACAATTTGTCAGTTGGAAAAAGCATTTCCGATGGAACCTGATTCTAATCCATATCCTGGTATGATGAAAGAAAGCGTATCGGCTTATCGCATCTATGGAGATGGTACAGATCATGAAGGTGATAATCTGGAAAAGTTTTCGTGGAAAAAAGCAAGGCGAATACACACTAAAGGATTATGAAGCAATTCCGGACGAATATAGAGTAGAATTGATTGACGGAGTCATCTACGACCTGAATACGCCAACCACGATTCATCAGCAGCTTGCATTTGAAATCAGTATCAGATTAAGAGAGTACATTAGGCAGAACAAAGGATTATGTATGGTACTGCCGTCACCGGTCAGCGTACAGCTGGATGAAGATGACCGGACGATGCTGCAGCCGGACGTCGTTGTATGCTGTGACAGAGATAAAATCCTTCGAAGTCATGTCTATGGAGCTCCGGATATGGTAATCGAGATATTATCACCATCTACAAGAAAAAAAGATATGGGATTAAAACTGAAAAAATATATTACTGCAAGAGTCAGAGAATACTGGATGGTTGACCCGGATAAGAAAAAAAAGTTGTAGTATATGACTTGGAACATAATGAGTTACCGGCCATCTATGGCTTTGAAGACCAGGTACCGGTGAATATATTTGCTGGAAAATGTCAGATTGACTTTTCGGAAATATACAGCTATATAGAATTTTTATTATAAAAAGAATAGAAAAAACGGAGGAACACAACATGTTAAACATCGTACTACACGAACCAGAGATCCCGGCAAACACAGGCAACATCGGAAGAACCTGCGTAGCCACCAACACCAGATTACATTTGATCGAGCCGCTCGGCTTTCGCTTAAATGAGAAGAACTTAAAGCGTGCCGGTATGGATTACTGGGAGCATCTGGATGTCAGAACCTATATTGATTACAATGATTTCCTGGAAAAGAACCCGGGAGCCAAGATCTACATGGCAACGACAAAAGCACCAAAGGTATATACAGAAGTGAACTATGAACCGGACTGCTACATCATGTTCGGAAAAGAAAGTGCCGGAATCCCGGAAGAGATTCTGATAGATCATAAAGAAGACTGCGTGCGTATCCCGATGGTGGGAGACATTCGTTCGCTGAACCTTGGTAATTCGGTTGCAATTGTGCTTTATGAAGCACTCAGACAGAACGGATTTGCAGGAATGAATCTGGAGGGACATCTTCACGAATTACATTGGTAGAAAAAGAATCTAATGGTATAAATTCCATATTATTTAGACAAAATAAGGATATTGTCCATTTTCGTTAAGAAAATGAGATGATATCCTTATTTGCATACCAGGTATATAAGTAAACGCAGGAGGTTTTTCAGTATTTCTACTTATTAATATGTGCACAAATATAAAACGACAAATTGATAAAAGTGTATCAAAGTGACATACAATTTAAAGAAAATATAAGAAATGTATGGTAAAATCACGAAAATAAGATTATAATTTAAACTAGATTTGTATTTTGAAGGAGAGGTGGTAGAAAATGGTAGAAGAAACCATTAAGGCCATCAAGGAAACGGAGAATGAAGCGGATGAGATCATAAGAAAAGCAGATGCAACGTGTACCGAGATCCTTGAAAAAGCTGCTAAAGAAGCAAAAGAGATAAAAGAACAGACTGTAGCAAATGCAAAGAAACAGGCAGAAACAGAACTTTTGCAGGTGAAAGAAGAAGGCGAAACCTTAAAGAAAAAGGCTTGCGAGAAGACGGAACAGGAGACAGAAGCGTTAAAAGCACTGGCTCAGGGAAAAGAAGAGGAGGCGGTATCCGCAGTCATGAAGCGTGTCTTCTGATGATACGGGAAGAGAAAAAGCCTGAAAAAGAAGAAAAGGAGGGATGCAGTTATGGCAGTATTGCAGATGCAGCGAATCAGTATCTGCGCATTAAAGCATGACCGGAAAGCGATTCTGGAAAAACTGCAGTCCATGGGCATGATAGAGATGCATCAGGTCGCACAGGACGAAGCCGGATTCGAGAAGATGGATACGCAGAGTGCGAAATCAAGCTTTGAGAAACGGGTGCAGATTACGGAAAATGCACTGGATGTGTTGAATCAGTATACCCCGGAGAAAAAGTCGATGTTCGCCAGTCTGGAAGGCAATAAGCTGATCGATAAGAAGACAATGGAAGCTGCAGCAGTGAAACAGGAGGCGGTCATGGAAGTGGCGGAACTTCTGATCGCTGATCATAAGAGAATTGCGGAAGCACAGGCCGAGATTGTGAAGCGGAATACCCAGATAGAGGCACTTGCGCCGTGGATGAGTCTGGAAGTGGAGATGGATTATCCGGGCACGAAAAAGACGGCAATGCTTCTTGGAACCATGGCGGCGGAGACGACACTGGAAATGATCTACGGAAAGCTTGCCGAAGAGCATCCAGAGATTGAAGCTGTAGATATATCGGTTATAAGCCGGGATAAAGATGCCGTGTACTTAAGCGTATTCTGTATGAAGGAGCAGGCGGCAGATGTGGAGAACACACTCCGTACGGCTGGATTCTCAAGACCGGTCGTATCGGCAGAACGGATTCCGGCACAGCAGAAAGCAGAACTGGAAGAGCAGATCAGACAGATTGAAGAAGATATCGCAAATATCCGGGAAGAGATCATATCCCACGCAGAAGACCGGGAGGAACTGAAGGTCATCGGCGATTATTACCGGATGCGTGTAGAAAAGTACGAAGTACTGGGAACACTTCCGCAGTCCAGACGTACATTTATTATCAGTGGTTACGCAGCAAAAGAAGCGGTACCGGCGATCCGGAAAGGAATCGGGGGAAGCATATGACTGTGTAATCGATGTAGAAGAGTTAAAAGAAGATGAAGAACCACCGGTGATCCTTAAAAATAACGGATTTTCGGAAAGCGTGGAAGGAGTTCTGGAGTCTTACGGACTTCCGCATAAAGGAGAGATCGATCCGACCGCGATCATGTCATTCTTCTATGTATTTTTCTTTGGAATGATGTTATCGGATGCAGCATATGGTGCGATCATCGCAATCGTGTGTCTGATCGTCCTTAAGAAATTCCCGCGCATGAGTGCCGGTATGAGGAAATCTATGAAAATGTTCATGTACTGTGGAATTTCTACCGTGGTATGGGGAATCTTATTCGGTGGATATTTCGGAGATGTCGTAGACGTCGTATCGAGCACATTTTTTGGAAAAGAACTGACGATCAAGCCGCTGTGGTTTGCACCGTTAAATGATCCGATGCGACTTCTGATCTATTCGATGGCATTCGGACTGGTCCATCTGTTCGTGGGTCTTGGAATCAAGGGATATATGTTGTTAAAAGACGGAAAGGTACTGGATTTCTTCTGTGATATCGTACTGTGGTACATTTTCCTGATCGGACTGATCCTGATGCTGCTTCCGTCAGAGATATTTGCTTCGATCGCACAGACGAAGATCGTGTTCCCTGCAGCACTGGTTACATTGTCGAAAGCAATGGCGATCATCGGAGCACTCGGACTGTTACTGATGTCCGGAAGATCAAGCAAGAATCCGGCACTCAGACTTGCACTTGGAGCATATGATATCTACAACATTACCGGATGGTTAAGTGATGTATTATCATCTCCAGACTTCTGGCACTGGGACTTGCGACAGGCGTTATCGCATCCGTTGTCAACCAGATGGGAAGTATGCTTGGTAAGAGTGTATTCGGGGTCATCTTATTTATCGTAGTATTTATAGTCGGACATGCAATGAACCTGGCAATCAACCTGCTTGGTGCATATGTCCACACCAACCGACTTCAATTTGTGGAATTCTTTGGAAAATTCTACGAAGGCGGTGGAAAACCTTTCGAACCGTTTCATGCGGAGACAAAATATGTAGATATTAAGGAGGAAAAATAGATATGAGTATTTGGAATGATATGGGAATGGTATATGCACTTCTTGGTGCGGCAGTGGCAGTATTCCTGGCAGGTGCAGGATCTGCGATCGGAGTAGGTATTGCAGGACAGGCAGCGTCCGGAGTTGTAACAGAAGATCCAAGCAAATTCGCAAAAGTATTGATCATGCAGCTGCTTCCTGGTACACAGGGAATCTATGGATTGCTGGTTGGATTTATTACATTATCTAAGATCGGACTTCTTGGCGGCGGCGCAGCAGATCTGGATCCGAAGACCGGACTTCTGATTCTTGCAGCTTGCCTTCCAATCGGAATTGTAGGTCTGATTTCAGGAAAAGCACAGGGACAGACAGCAGCGGCAGCAATCGGAATCGTAGCAAAGAAGCCGGATCAGTTCGGTAAAGCAATGCTGTTTCCTGCAATGGTTGAGACATATGCCATCCTTGCACTTCTGATTTCTATCCTTTCCGTAACAGCAATTCAGGTATAGAAGGGGTGTGAAGGAAAATGGCTGGATTAGAGAAGATCAAAAGTCAGATCCTTGACGAGGCAAAAGGGACGGCGAATGCAAAGATCGAAGATGCGAAAGCGCAGGCAGAACAGATGAAGACTCAGGCGCAGGCAGAAGGAGCCGCACAGGCAGAACAGATCCTGAAGAAGTCTGAAACGGAAGTTGCCGCACAGAAAGAGCGTGTGAAGTCAGCCATCGATCTTCAGAGAAGAACGAGACTTCTGGAAGCAAAGCAGGAGATGATCGCAGAGATCATCGGGAAGGCGTATGAAAAGGTTATAAGTCTTGCGCCGGATGAGTATTACCAGATGCTCCTGTCTATTCTGGAAGCATACGTACTTCCGCAGGAGGGAGAGATCTATTTCTCTGTAAAAGATCTGGAAAATATGCCGGTAGGATTTGGCAAAGAAAATTTGAAGAAATAGCTCTGGCAAAGGGAGGAAAACTTACTGTAGCCGGAGCGGGCAGAGATAATATTGACAATGGATTCATTCTTGCGTACGGTGGAATTGAAGAGAACTGTACGATCAGGGCAATGTTCGATGCGAAGCGGGATGAACTTGCGGACATCGTTCACCGGATGCTCTTTGTATGATATGGAGGGACAACATGAGTGAACAATATACCTATGCGGTCGCAAGAATCCGTGCCCTGGAAGTATCCCTGTTCTCTGACAGTACCATCGACCAGCTGATCGCGTGCCAGAGTTATGATCAGGCATTGCAGTTTTTAGAAGAGAAAGGCTGGGGAGATACCGAAAGCAGCGGGGATGCGGAAAGATCCTGACGAGAGAAGAAGAAAGACATGGGAAGTGGTCAAAGAGCTGTCGATCGGAATGGAACATTTCGATGTGCTTTCTTATCCGAAGCTTTTTCATAATTTAAAGGCAGCGGTCAAGGAAGTCTGCACCGGAGATAAGAACCGGCATATCTATTATGAAGATGTGCGGTTCTCCGGAGAAGAGATGCGGAAGATTGTTGAAGACAGAGATTTCGGAAAGCTTCCGGACAGTATGCGAATCGCAGGAGAAGAAGCATACGAGACACTTCTTCATACCGGAGACGGGCAGCTCTGTGATGTGATCATAGACCGGGCGGCACTGGATGCCATCTATCAGGCCGGGAAAGAGTCACCGGATAAGATCATACAGAATTACGCAGAATCTACAGTGGCAGTGGCAGACATCAAGATTGCTGTCCGGTCACAGAAGACCGCAAAATCAACGGAATTTATGAAACGGGCAATGGCAGAATGCGATTCTTTAAGTGTCAGCCAGCTTTCAAAGGCAGCACTTAGCGGCATGGATGCCATCTGCGAATACTTAAGAGGAACGGCTTATGCAGAAGGCGCGGAAGCACTGGCAGAGTCACCGTCGGCATTCGAACGATGGTGTGATAACCGGATCATCCAGACGATAAGCCCGGAAAAATATCATGCATTTACGATAGGACCGGTTATCGCCTATGTGATTGCAAGACAGAATGAGATTAAAACGGTACGAATCATTTTATCCGGAAAGCAGAATGAACTGCCGGATGATTCAATCCGGGAAAGGGTAAGGAAAATGTATGTATAAGATTGCAGTATTAGGCGATTACGACAGTATCTTCGGATTCGCAGCACTGGGCCTTGATACATTTACCGTCCAGACCCGTGAGGAAGCCGCAGAGAAATTACACCAGCTGGCACAGGGAGGATATGGGATCATCTATATCACGGAGAAACTGGCCGCTGAGTTAACGCATGAGATAGAAAAATATCAGGAACAGGTCACACCGGCAATTATTCAGATCCCGGGCATTGCAGGAAATACAGGTGCCGGAGTTACAGGTGTGAAGAAATCGGTAGAGCAGGCTGTCGGTTCCGATATTATATTTGGCAGCTAAAGGAGGTTGATTCGTCCGTATGAGTACAGGAACGATTAAAAAAGTAGCAGGACCGCTGGTCATTGCAGAAGGAATGCGCGACGCCAACATGTTCGATGTGGTACGTGTAAGCAGCCAGCGTTTGATCGGAGAGATCATAGAGATTCACGGAGATGAGGCATCCATCCAGGTATACGAAGAGACATCGGGACTTGGACCTGGAGAGCCGGTAGAGTCTATGGGAGTACCAATGTCAGTAGAACTTGGTCCCGGACTGATCACAAGTATATACGATGGAATCCAGAGACCACTGGATGACATTATGAAGATTCGGAATGAACTTAAAACGAGGCGATGGAAGTCGCAGTACGTGTTAAAGCGTGATAAGAAATGGGAATTTGTACCGGTCGCAAAAGTCGGCGATGAGGTAGAAGCAGGTGACGTACTCGGAACTGTACAGGAAACCATCGTTGTACAGCAGAAGATCATGGTCCTTACGGAGTAAAGGGAACCGTCAAAGAGATCAAAGCCGGAGCATTTACCGTAGAAGAAGTGGTAGCAGTGATCGCTACCGAAAAAGGTGACAAAGAACTGACGATGATGCAGAGATGGCCGGTTCGAAAAGGCCGTCCGTATCAGAAGAAGCTGCCGCCGGTAAAACCACTGGTAACCGGACAGCGTGTAATCGATACATTCTTCCCAATCGCCAAAGGTGGTGTGGCAGCCGTTCCGGGACCTTTCGGAAGCGGTAAGACAGTTATCCAACACCAGTTGGCTAAGTGGGCAGAGGCAGATATCGTGGTTTATATCGGATGCGGAGAACGTGGTAATGAGATGACAGATGTTCTGAACGAATTTCCGGAACTGAAAGACCCGAAGACCGGACAGTCCCTGATGGAAAGAACCGTACTGATCGCAAATACATCGGATATGCCGGTTGCAGCCCGTGAGGCTTCCATCTATACCGGAATCACGATCGCAGAATATTTCCGTGATATGGGATATTCTGTAGCGCTGATGGCAGATTCTACATCCCGTTGGGCAGAGGCACTTCGAGAGATGTCGGGACGTCTGGAAGAAATGCCTGGTGAAGAAGGTTACCCGGCATACTTAGGTTCCCGTCTGGCGCAGTTCTATGAAAGAGCCGGACATGTGGTATCCCTTGGTAAAGAAGGAAGAGAAGGTGCACTTTCCGTTATCGGAGCCGTATCTCCTCCGGGTGGTGATATCTCCGAACCGGTATCACAGGCAACCCTTCGTATTGTAAAGGTATTCTGGGGACTGGATTCCGCACTTGCGTATAAGAGACATTTCCCAGCCATCAACTGGCTGACCAGTTATTCGCTGTATGTTGACAATATGGCAAACTGGTTCAATGAGGAAGTGGCAGCGGACTGGATGGAAGACCGTCAGAAGATGATGACAATCCTCAGGAAGAAGCCGAGTTAAATGAGATCGTACAGATGGTAGGTATGGATGCCCTGTCACCGACTGACCGTCTGAAGATGGAAGCGGCAAGATCCATCCGTGAGGACTTCTTACATCAGAACTCCTTCCATGAGATCGACACTTACACGCCGCTTCGGAAGCAGTATCTGATGATGAACTGGTACTGGCATTTTATGAGAAATCTGTCGACGCACTGAACAAGGGTGCGGACATGAATGCACTGATCGCCATGCCGGTAAGAGAAAAGATCGGTCGTTATAAATATACAACAGACGCCGATATCGAAAACGAATATAAGAATGTAGAAGAAGAACTGGACAAGGAAGTTGCGGCTGCATTCGGGAAGGAGGACTTCTAATTATGCCAAAAGAATATAGAACCATACAGGAAGTTGCCGGACCTCTGATGCTGGTACGCGGCGTTGAAAATGTAGCCTATGACGAATTGGGTGAGATTGAGCTTGCAAGCGGTGAGAAGCGCCGCTGCAAGGTTCTGGAGATCAATGGAAATGATGCACTGGTGCAGTTATTCGAAAGTGCCACGGGTATCAACTTAAGTAACAGTAAAGTACGTTTTCTGGGACGAAGCATGGAGCTTGGTGTATCGGAAGATATGCTTGGACGTGTCTTCGACGGACTGGGCCGCCCGATCGACGGGGGACCGGAGATCCTGCCGGATGAAAGACGTGATATCAACGGTCTGCCTATGAACCCGGCGGCAAGAAGCTATCCGGAAGAGTTTATCCAGACAGGTGTATCGGCTATTGACGGACTGAACACATTGGTTCGTGGGCAGAAACTTCCAATCTTCTCGGCATCCGGACTTCCACATGCCAACCTGGCAGCACAGATTGCAAAGCAGGCAAAGGTACGCGGAAGCAATGAGAAGTTCGCCGTAGTATTTGCCGCTATGGGTATCACATTCGAAGAGTCGAACTTCTTCGTAGAATCTTTCAAAGAGACAGGTGCCATCGACAGAACCGTACTGTTCGTCAACCTGGCAAATGACCCGGCGATCGAACGTATTTCCACACCTCGAATGGCGCTGACGGCAGCCGAGTATCTTGCATTCGAAAAAGACATGCATGTACTGGTAATTATGACAGATATTACCAACTATGCAGATGCGCTCCGAGAAGTATCTGCCGCACGTAAGGAAGTACCGGGACGCCGTGGATATCCTGGATATATGTACACCGACCTTGCAACGTTATATGAAAGAGCCGGGAGACAGAATGGCAAGAAGGGAAGTATCACACTGATTCCGATCCTGACCATGCCGGAAGATGACAAGACGCATCCAATCCCGGACCTTACCGGCTACATCACCGAAGGACAGATCATCTTAAGCCGTGACTTGTACCGCAAAGGTATCAAGCCTCCGATCGATGTATTGCCATCCCTGTCCCGTCTGAAAGATAAAGGAATCGGAGAAGGTAAGACAAGAGCCGACCATGCAAATACCATGAACCAGTTATTTGCGGCATATGCGCGAGGAAAAGATGCGAAAGAATTAATGACTATCTTAGGAGAGGCAGCTCTTACTGATATTGACCTGGTATATGCGAAATTCGCAGATGCATTTGAAAAGGAATATGTATCACAGGGATACGATACCGACAGACCGATTGAAGAGACACTGGAGATCGGATGGAAGCTGTTGTCTATGCTGCCAAGATCAGAGTTGAAACGAATTGATGATAAGTTCTTGGATTTATACTATGGTAAATAGTAAGTTATGCGAAACGGATTCGAGCCGGCATGGCGTCCGGTATAAAAAAGTATAGAAAGGAGTGATACTATGGCGTCAACCCAGGTAACCCCTACCCGTATGGAACTGACCAGAACCAAGAAGAAACTGGTCACAGCCATAAAAGGTCACAAACTTCTGAAAGATAAACGAGACGAACTGATGCGTCAGTTCCTGGATCTGGTAAAAGTGAACATGGAACTTCGGGAAAAGGTAGAAGCGGGGATTCGTTCAGCTAATAAGAACTTCGTCATAGCCAAAGCCGGCATGGATGAAGCAACCCTGAACACGGCACTGATGGCACCGAAGCAGGAAGTAGATCTGGAAGTCGGACAGAAGAATGTCATGAGTGTAGACATTCCTGTATTCGAGACGAAGACCAGAACGGCAGATGCGAATGATATCTATTCGTATGGATTCGCATTTACATCGAGTGATCTGGACGGAGCCGTAAAATCTCTGGCAGATATCCTACCGGATATGCTGAAGCTTGCAGAGACAGAAAAAGCATGCCAGCTTATGGCAGCTGAGATTGAGAAGACCAGAAGACGTGTCAACGCCCTGGAGCATGTGATCATTCCGGAGGCACAGAAGAATATCAAGTATATTACGATGAAACTGGACGAGAATGAACGAAGCACCCAGATCCGTCTGATGAAGGTGAAAGATATGATGCTGGAGGATGCGCATCATTATAAAGAGAAGATGCAGGAATAGAATCCGTAAGAAAGCAAGAGGGGCGGTTCAGGTGACCAGCCCCCCCTTTTTGTATTAGTGCGTTTTTTATATTTTTGAATGATGGCATTCATGGTATCCCATTTTGCTTCCATGTCAGATACCAGCTTAAACTGTGTGCGGCATCTGTCTAAGTTATGGTTTTCCCGATGAATCTTAAAATAGGTATCTCCCTGCAGATAATCTGTTAAAAATCTCATGCCACACTCAAAGGTCATTACTTTGGCTCCAAGAGGCAGCAATTCAATTTCTTTTGTTGTTAATTTCCGGCACAGCCTTCAATAAATCCTTTTGCGTAAATATCAAATAAGTTCATATCACACTGGATTTTATCGAGGTCAGTTTCATCTTCTGCGCCTGTACTTGCACCGAAACGGATAGAATCTCCAAAATCATTCATGGCAAGTCCCGGCATAACGGTATCCAGGTCAATCACACAGATTCCTTTGTGGGTTTCGTTATCGATCATAATGTTATTTAATTTTGTATCATTATGCGTTACACGAAGTGGCAATTCTTTGTTTTCAAGCA
>ENA-OQBG01000213-OQBG01000213.1-human-gut-metagenome-genome-assembly--contig:-NODE-213-length-11462-cov-1.994618_pt1 | contig 11462 bp, 12 predicted proteins | sample MGYA00242746_ERZ504551 | MGnify/ENA primary metagenome ERZ504551 (study PRJEB26092, sample SAMD00036289) | human gut metagenome | host: Homo sapiens | study: EMG produced TPA metagenomics assembly of... | reverse complement strand
CTTTTCTCTCTCCACAGGAAATGAAAAATACAGATGAGATATTGGATAAGCTGGCTCACCACATCACCAATATTTCCTACCGCACCTATTACCGGAAACGCAGGGCTGCGATTGAAGCACTCAGTACCATCCTTTGGGGATTTACTGCAAAGAGACATTGGATACGCTCAACAAGTTCTTTCCAGAGTAATACATATCGCCTATCTCCTCGGCTTTTCGTAATATCATAAAAAATGTTATACTAAAAAATGCAAAATATATATTGACTCTCACGGAACGTCATAGCGTACAGTTATCTTATCAGGAACAGGAGGTCAGCAACTATGAGGACAGTCAAAGAAATATCAGAACTTACAGGTATCAGCGTTCGCACGCTTCACTATTACGATGAAATCGGGCTTTTAAAACCAACACAAAAAAGTGATGCGGGATACCGGCTTTATGACGATAGGGCATTGGAAATATTACAGCAGATTCTGTTTTTCCGTGAGTTTGACATTCCTTTGAAAGAAATCAAAGCTGTTCTGGAGAATCCTGCTCTTGAAAGGAACCAGATCTTGCAAATGCAGAGAAAAAATGTTGGTAGCAAAGAAAGAACGTATGGAACATCTGATTGCCAGCATTGATGATATCCTGAAAGGAGAGAATAAAATGGATTTTGCGATTTTTAGTAAAACGGAAGTTGAAGAAATGTTCCAAACTATGTTTGAACATATGCCTGACAATATGAAAGAACTTGCTGTAAAAGAGTTTGGAAGCATTGAAGAATGGAAAAAGCATTATATTAAGACAGTTTCATCAGAAGAAATGCAGAAAGGCTATGCTAAAGTTGTTGAGTGGTATGGAGGAAAAGAGCAATTCCTGTCTGTTGCCAACAATCCTATTAGCAAAGAGGCTGCAGAAAGTTACAACCAACAATTTGACAATCTTTTATACAAATTAGCAGCTAAAAAAGTATGTTCACCAGATTCTTCTGAAGTAAGAGAACTTGTTTCCGAATACGGTTTTCTTATGAAACAACTTTCACAGATAAAGAAAGAACACGGTCTGATGGTTGCACAGGCTCAATATTACCGTAATGAAAAAATCAAACCTATGATAGATGAAAAATACGGCAATGGTACAGCCGAATTCTTCGCACAAGCTTTCGAAGCATTTTATAAAGACAAGTAATCATTAGAAACTACACAAAAGCACAACAATACACCAATGCGAGGGAATCAAATGGTTCCTGCTTTTTTTATGCCAACCAAGTGAAAATGGCACAGAAATGACCTGCTTCTGCGATTGAAGCGTAAAATTACCCATGCTACAATAGGTATTGCTTATAGTTTTCCTTATTTCCAGCACCCATAGATGGTGCTTTTTTTGTACCTGTAAATTCAATCGCTGACAGCAGGTTCTATGTACTTTGTACGTACACTATACTTACAATACCAAACGTATCCTGTACGTACAGCCATATGTATAAAGTTTCCTATTATATATAGAAGGGAGTCAATCATGAAAACAAGGAACGAAATCTATCAAGGAGAGGGAGCCAAGCTCTTACGGTTCATTACCACTTACCATACTCTGAGGTATGACCAGGTTTTACAACTTTTCTCCCGACATGAGCAGTCTATCAAGTCATTGATTACCAGCCTCATCAAACAAGGGCGCATCATTTACGATAAAGAGCATGACCTTCTTTGTGACAGCCAGCAGTCTGCTGAGAATCCTGACTATGCTATAATTACATGCTTCTGGGTACTGCTGGATTTTAAGAAAGGTGTTGTATACCACACCAGTGGCGAATTTCCAATCAAGCTCAATTTCTTTTCGCAAGATGAACAATACGAAATCATCTATATCGGTGAAGAACAGGAGGCTCTGATCAATCATGTGATGGAAAGTATCCCATCACATGGTTCCAAACGCCTGATTGTCTTAGAATCCGAAAGCCAGGCTGCCAAAATCACCATTGATGATGTAGCCGCTTACTGCCTTGTAAATGAATCCGGTGCTGTCAGTTACTACATGAAAAAGTAGGTTATTATGACGCAAAATACACCAACCATTTACCAGCGGCTTGAAAAACTGGAAGGGGAGCTGCAAAAACTGACGAATACCGTTTACGCTCTGAAGGTCACTGATATCCAGAATTATGATAAAAATTTTGAGGAACTGAGCGTCAGTGCTGCTCTTCGGGCGGAGCGGATTGCCTGCCAGATGCGTAACCTTGTCTGTCCGGCTCTCTCCCCAAATCAAGCAGCTTATCTTCCCAAAGTGGCAGATGCACAGGGAATGCGGATTGCAGAACAGCAGGGGATTCTCACCATTACGCTTCCCGGACTGCTTCCGAAACGAAGAGTCCACACAAACACTGCATTTCTCCATGAACCGCTTAATTATATGCTTCGGGAGTATGTAAAACAAAATGCCCTGCCCCTCTATCGTGACTGCGTGATATGTTTCAGTCAAATATATGACAGGGAACTTCCTCAAAGACGTATCCGGGATTATGACAATCTGGAGTTTAAACAGATTCTGGATACACTTTGTACTTATGTTCTGACAGATGACAGCGGCTTTTTCTGTGATTCCTACTACACGACACAGCTTGGCTTAAAGGACTGTACACTGGTATCGGTTATGGAAAAAGCTGACTTTCCGAAATGGCTGCAGAACCAGAAAAATCATCACGAAAGCATGTCGGAAAATCTCCTGACTTCTCAGGCAGAAATCCGACATCGGTAAGAACCACCGCAGGGAACTTTGTTTTCTTGCTTTTTTTATCTCCAAACCACCGGAGATTTACCCAAGTATAGGCTTGCATGGGTAAGAACTGAATTGAGGTGATGCTTATTTGATAAGACCTGACACTACGAAATACCGCTTACTGGAAATGATAGGGATGTGCGGGGAATTTCCCGCAGACCAGCTAAACAGACTCATCCCAAGTGCCTCCTATGCGGAAAAACTCATTACGGATTTGAAGGCGGAACACCTCATCCGTACCCACTACCGGGATGCTCTCAGAGGCTACCGTCTTACAAAAGCTGCGAAAGAGATGCTGTTATCTGTCTCGCCGCTACGCTTCCAGTGCTATCTGACCGGCAATACCGAGACGAACCTCATCCGAAGTGAAGTATCCCGACGTATCCGCTTACATCAGAAAGCCGAAACGTATCTGACACTCCTTCATGCCGGGATTCCCTTTTATCCGGATGTAAAACCTGACATCTTCTGTAATCACCGCGAAGCTGGTTCCATCGGTATGCGAAGCCTTCCTCTTTTTTACGCTTCCAGAGAAATTAAGGAATTGGGCCCGGAGACCACGAAGATTAGGAACTCCCGCAGCATGGGCATCCTGATGGCACCGCAATGTGTCTATGTCCTTTATAACACGGGAAACGGAGTCCTGAAATGGGAATATCGAACGGAAGTCCGCTTAAACGCCTTCCTGCAGCATTACCTGCAAGGCTACCCTTACAACGGACATCCACAGATCCGGGCAATCATGACCGGAACCGACATGGAAATGGCTTTCCGGCTGTTTACCAGTACCGGAGGCTACAAAAAGAGCCTGTTTATGCTGGACACCTCCTTCGAGCATTTCCATTACCTTCCCAATACTCCGGAAGGGGAAGTGCTTTAAAACTGCTGGTTCACCCTGAGATCATGGAAAAGCTGGACAACCTCCTGCTGTCCGATCTGGGCTGCCGCAGCGATTCAATTCCACTGGAACATGATGCCACGGATGCTTCCGGGAACCCCATCCTTCTTGCTTATGATTTTGACATGCAGCGAATCAACCGGTTCAATACCGGCTTAAATGTATACGGCAGATCCGGGAACCTGATCTGTTTCGATTTTCAGATTCCGGTCCTGAAAAAATACTTAACTGCCACAATCCATTTCTCCAGTATTGACCTTTGCAAATTCAAAAGGGGGTTTTTACATGAACCGTAAATGGTGGAAGCTCATTTATATGCTTCCGATCACCTTCTGCACCCTCTATGCAGGAGGCTATGTTGCTCAATTTATCCGCAACTATCAGACCTGGGAATCTGCCGGCAATTTTGCCGGAAACGGAACTGCCCCGCAGATCCCCTCCCCGCACCCGCTCGCCTGTCTGGATGCCCTGACTGCTTTCCCGTACAATCTGTATGGGATTTTCTATGTCTGGCAGCTTTTGGACTCCTGACCTTCCTTCTCATGCGTATGGGATTTGACCGAAACGGGGAAATAACAGACCGGGGCCGGAACCTGAATTATTCCACAAAGGGAACCTATGGGACTTCCGGTTTTATGACTTTGGAGGAAATGCATCAGGTACTGGAGCTTACGAATGATGTCAAGAAACACAAGGGAACCAATTCTTGGAAAACTGAACGGAAAAGCCGTTTGTCTCCCGAAGGATACCCGCATGAACCGGAATATTGCCGTTTACGGTGCCAGCGGTTCCATGAAAAGCCGGGCCTTTGCACGCAACATGATCTTCCAGTGTGTTGCCCGCGGGGAAAGCCTCATCATCACCGATCCAAAATCGGAATTGTACGAAAGTACAGCCACTTACCTTGAGAATGCCGGATATATCGTGAAATCCTTTAATCTTGTAAACCCGGAAAACTCGGATAGTTGGAATTGTCTGGGTGAAATTGGCGGACAGGAAACCATGGCACAGGTATTTGCTGATGTCATCATCCAGAATACCGGTTCTGCCAAAGGCGATCACTTCTGGGACAATGCCGAGATGAACTTATTAAAAGCTCTGATTCTCTATGTGGATCAGGGATTCCCACCGGAGGCAAAGAATATCGGACAGGTATACAAACTCCTGACCATGAGTTCGGAAAAAGAACTGAACAGCCTCTTTGACCTGCTTCCGGTCTCCCATCCGGCAAAAGTCCCCTACTGCATCTATAAGCAGGCAAGTGACACGGTACGTTCCGGCGTCATCATCGGACTCGGTTCCAGACTTCAGGTATTCCAGAACAAGCTGATCCGCCAGATCACTTCCTATGATGAGATCAACCTGACGCTGCCGGGAAAAGAAAAATGTGCATACTTCTGCATCACTTCGGATCAAGACAGCACTTTTGATTTTCTTTCTTCCCTGTTTATGACCTTCGTATTTATCAAACTGGTCCGTTATGCAGACACCTATGGGGAAGATGGAAAACTGCCGGTTCCGGTACATATCCTGGCTGATGAGCTGGCGAATACGGGAGCAATCCTATCGCTCAACAAAAAGATTTCCGTGATCCGAAGTCGAAACCTCAGTATTTCCTGCATTTTCCAAAACCTGCCTCAGATGCAGAACCGGTATCCCTTAAACCAATGGCAGGAAATCATCGGGAACTGCGACACTCAGCTATTTTTAGGCTGTACGGATGAGGTAACTGCTACATTTATCTCTAACCGCTCCGGTGATGTGACCGTTGGTGTCAGCAGCGAAGCCAAACAATTAAATAGCTGGAGGGTATCCGATTATACACCGGAATACCGCCAGACCAGATCCATCGGGAAACGAAAGCTCTTAACTCCGGATGAGATCCTGCGGCTCCCGCTGGATACTGCACTGATTATCCTGCGTGGTCAGAAGGTACTGCAGGTAGAAAAAATACGATTACACCCCTGCACCCGGATGCCCCAAAAACTCATTCCCCCGGAAGGCCTTCCGAACATATTCCGGAATGGAGAAAAGGAGCATGTAGTGAAGAATATACGTACACTCCAACTATTCCTGCTTCCCACCCGAAAAAACCGCTTCTTATGGAAAGCAGAAAAAGAAAAAGCTGAACCGCACTTTGACCAGCAAAGCGTTTATCAGGAACCTGGCTATCACGATTTCCCGGATGACTTCTCAGCAGATAACTATTCGGATCACACAGACATGGTTCCTTTAGATAAAGATTCTATCATGTCATAATTTGAAAGGAGACACTATGATGCCAAACGAAACAACCAACACACCTATTTTAACTCTGGATTCCGATGCGAAGCTGGAAACAGCCCAGTCCATTTCAGACCTTACCTGGCATGAGATCCAGAATGCCTACCGTACCCGCCGGATCTTAACCGGAATGCTTGGCGGTATCGAGAAAACAGAAAACGGCAGCCTCATTGCCGTGGTTTACTACAAGGATTTCCGTACTGTCATCCCAGTAACTGAGATGATGATCCATCTCATGCAGGATGAAGCACACGATTATGGGGAGCTTGCTCTGCGGCAGAACAAAATCCTCAACAATATGCTTGGATGTGAGATTGATTTTCTGATTAAGGGATTAGATCCGAAGACACGCAGCATTGTCGCCAGCCGGAAAGAAGCGATGCTGAAGAAACGCCAGATCTTCTATCTGGATAAAGATGCTTCCGGAATGCCGAAAGTTTATGAAGACCGTATCGTGCAGGCAAGAGTCATTGCTGTTGCGGAAAAGGTAGTCCGGGCAGAAATTTTCGGTGTGGAAACCTCCATTCTTGCCAGAGACCTGTCCTTCGACTGGATGGGTGATGCCAGAGAACGCTTCCAGGTAGGCGATCACATCCTGGTACGCATCCTGGATGTGCGGGCAGACTCACCGGAGCAGGTCATTGTCCACGCAGATGTCAAAAGTGTGGAAGGCAACACCAGCAAGGAAAACATGAAAAAATGTAAGATTCAGGGAAAATACGCCGGAACTGTGGAAGACATCCATAAAGGCACCGTCTTTGTCCGGCTCTCCATCGGTGTCAATGCCATTGCCCACTCCTGCTATGACAGCCGGACAGTCGGGAAAAGGATCAGGTATCCTTTGTGGTGACGCATATTGATGAAGAGCGTAATGTTGCCCTCGGCATCATCACCCGCATCATCAAGCAGACCATATAAGGCTTCCACCTTATTTTTAAATAGCTTTTTTTCATATACAGCACCAATTAGTCCAGCAAATACTCACGATACAGCTACATAAGGTGACAGAATAAAGTATTTTTCAGACCATTACCTTATTGTACTGAAAACGGTAACGTGTTATACTGATTCGGTATTACTGAACCGGAAAGACGGATGCATTTCGATTTTGCCCTCTAGTATCCAAGGAGGGTGATGCCCATGAATACAATGGAAGTATTGACTTTACTATTGGTAATTTTTGCGGCTTTGACTTATATAGATCGACATAATAAGAAATAGCATCCACGACCCTAGGAAAGTTTTGGATGCTATGACTTATACATAGAATATAAAATTTAACTGAGGGCATCAGATTTTGCATCTGAATACCTTTCTTGAGTTCATTATACACTGGGGGATTTGAGAAATCAAGTCCCCCTTTTTATTATGACATTGATTAGTATCTGCATTAAACATCAGAAATTTATATTCTTACTCACTGAAACGAATTCTCTCTATCAATGAATCTTTCCTTACTGACTTTGCAATGAATATTGCCAATAACATCTGTATCACAAACAATGTTAAAATTATAATAATAGCTGCTGTTACCGGATAATGGTATGTGCTGATATCAAACATTCCTGTACGCTTTGCATATAAAAACAACGGATATCCTGCAAGACTTCCCACTCCGATACTGATAATAAGAGTGCCTACTGTATAGAATATACCTTCCAACTGGAGCATCTTCATCAACTGACGGTCCGACATTCCGATTGCCTGCATCATGCCAAGCTCCTTTTTTCGCACATGGACACTATTGATCATTGTGTTAATCAAGTTCATAATGCTGATTGCTGCCAGAATGATGATAAATGCATAACATGCACCTCTAGTCATCTGTATGGCATTTTCCCATGTATCGTACTCATTCTTCCAGGTACGCATCTGCAGTCTGCCTGATCCATCCACAATAGCCTGTAGAGATGCTTCCAGTGCCTCATCATAATCCTTATCTGCAATCACCTGAAAATAGCTGGAAGAATTATTTATGGTAAGTTTCTCTGCCCCTTCTTTTGCCATGATAAGACAGTTATAGTTTGTCAGACCTGTTCCATATTCACCAATTGCTGCCACTTCAATCTCTTTTTGAAAGGTATTATCTCCATCATGAATATTGAGTTTCAGCTTATCTCCCACTTTAATATCTGGATACCAGTGAAGTAGCGCGCGGTCCAGAATCACTTTATCCCCGGATTTCAATTCCTCGTATGTGACATTGCCTTCAGTGATTCCTTTTTTCAGCTCTTCTGCGTATTCTTCCGGCACTCCATTGATAAATTCGGTTCCAATTTTTTCTTCAAAAGGTCCTCCTGATACCTTCAAACGCGGTAAACACATCTACCCGCTCAACACCGTCAAGCTCCTCTATCTGCTGCTTTAGTCCTTCATTTAATGGATTATTCTTTTGAACCTCCGCCCATTCATATTCAGGATGCTCTTTATTCCCGGATTCCACAATTGGAGAAATCTCATATTGCCCCACAATCGAACTCTTTGCACTTTCCATCGGATTTGCACAAGACAGCACCGTTGCTACCATCATGACAAATATTCCGGTAACGGCCATAGATACAATCGTGATAGTACTCTTCTTTTTATTCTCTGCAAGATTTCTCTTGGTCAGTCGTCCGATATTCAGAAATTGATATCCCTTCCTGCTGCTTTTCTGTCGCTTACTGCCTCCCTGGTAACGCATAGCTTCTATTTCTGATACCTTCGCCGCCATACGCATAGGCTTCATCAGTGACAGATACACTGTACACAGAGTCACTGCAATTGCCAACAGATAAATCCACCAATAATAAAGTTGGACTTCTCCTTTAGCTACAACCTTGTATGCCTCTGTTATAAGTACGTTTGAATCCTTTGCATGTTCTACAAACTGGAGAAGTACAACTTTCACAGCAACTGTTCCGATCAAAAGTCCTATCGGAATGGCAAACAACGCCACTCCCATTCCCTCTCTTAGTACGATTTGTCTAAGCTGCCGTTTCGTAGCCCCGATTGCCTTTAACTTTCCAAATTCCCGAACCCTCTGGTTCATAGATACATAATAAACACTATAAATTGTGATAATGCCCGCCAATACAACAATAAGCATGATTCCTACAATCACCGGAATTGTAGCCGGATCCACATAATTTGCTGCAAGATACTCTTTATTAATATTCATGTCATCCTCGGAAATCCCGAACTGTCTGGCAATATTCTGTATCGTCTCTGTATAATCTGCAGTCGTATTTCCTTTCTGTCCATTCACCTGAAGTAAAAACCGATATTTCACCTGTTCTACCGGTATCTCCGCTTTCAGAAAGGCCTCTGAAACCAATGATGTATATTGTTTTTGTTCTTTGCTGTTCTCATTATCTGCTAAAAAACCACAGATTCGAAAGTCTTTCTCCTTCGTATAATCCAGTCCGTCATCTTTCAGAATCTGATAAGGTACTGTGATAGTGTCACCGATTTTCCCATTCTGTCCTAATGCTTCCAGTATTCCTTTTGAAACCACAATATCATTTTCTTTCTGCGGAAGTTGCCCCTCTTTCAGCTTCACTTTATAAAGTTCCATCCCTGTTCTGTCCATATACATCATGGAAACCGTCGCATCTTCCAGATTCATGTACCCCGCATCGCTGCGGAGTCCGTAAGTTTTCACATCATGATGTGCCGCCAGTTTCATAACTGTACTCTCGTCCACGTTCCGATAAAGGGCATGCCATGTTGGATAAATCTTATTGATTACCGCAAAGTTCACTTCCACCATATCTTTTCCGATTGATGGGATTACGAACAGCAGTAATGTTGTCAGGATAATGGCAATTCCAATCAGTATGTTTTTTGCTCTTATAATGCCGCATATTGCAATATGCAACTCTGGTCGTCATCTTCATTATCTTCTCACCGCCTTGCCATCTTCAATGATAATCATTTCATCCGCCATCTGGGCAATCGTTTCATCATGGGTAATCATGATAAGCGTCTGCCCGAAATCCGACACGCAGCTTTTCAATAGGCTCATAACCTCTAGCTCAGTCTGGGAATCAAGGTTTCCAGTCGCTCATCCGCCAAAATTATCGCCGGTCTTGTCACCAATGCCCTGGCTATCGCAGTTCTCTGTTTCTGTCCACCAGACAAAGCAGACGGCATCGCATCTTTCTTATCCTGCAGTCCGATTTTTTGAGAATATCTTCCACTTCCCGCGGCTTACCTTGCGATTATCAAGTCCCAGCGGAAGAACGATATTCTCCCACACATTCAGCGATGGAATCAGATTAAAATCCTGAAAGATAAATCCTATCTTCTTTCTTCGAAACTGTGCCAGTTTATCATCTTTTCGAGAATAGATATCGGTTCCATCAATCCATACTTTGCCGGAATCCGGTCTGTCAAGCCCTCCAATCAGATGCAGAAGTGTAGATTTTCCGGAGCCGGAACGTCCTACGATAGCTGTAAACTTGCCTCTCTCTATCTGTAAACTTGTATGATCCACGGCTCTCACCTGATTCTCGCCTTCTCCATAATACTTTACTAGATCTTCTACTTTTAAAATACTACTCATATCTTCAAGTCCCCTTTCCATTTCATACCCCTACTATAACATTCCTGCATTACAAAACCCTTACAACAACCATAACAGTTTTGTAAGGGTTCCGACTATTCTCCTATTATGAGCGGCAGTGTCACTTTAAATATCATACCTTTCTCAGCCTTTCTTTTGGCTGCTATTGTCCCCCCCTGTTCTTCTATGATCTTTCTGGCAAGATACAGACCGACACCCGCTCCGTCTTTTACCTGTTCCTTTGCTTTCCTTCCCCGGTAAAATCTCTGATAGATCTTATGCAGTTCCTCCGCAGGATGCCCATTCCTTCATCTTCTACTTCAATAAGCACATTGCTTGCTAGCTCCTGCGTCCTCACTGTAATCGTTGTATGTTCCGGTGAATATTTGACTGCATTCTCAAGGATATTCGTTAATGCTTCTACCGTCCATTTTGAATCATGGTTCACAACTATATCATCATCCATCTCCACCTGAATGGAAATATCTTTTTCCTCTTGCCTTCATATAAATCTGACTGACAGCCTCTGTTAGCGTTTTCTTCAGGCTTTCATGAAGCGAATGTATCTGGATCATATGTGTTTCCAGCCTTGAAAGATTTACCAGTTCATTCAAGAGCTGTTCCAGTTTGGTAAGTTCCTGTGATTCCTGCTCCAGAAACTCCCTCTGTTCTTCTCCTGTAACCCGATTTTCTGCCACCAGCTCATGACTCATCCGGAGTGATGCAAGCGGAGTCTTCAACTGATGGGAAATATCTGTAATCAGACTCTTCGTACCATTTTCTTCCTGCTCCAGACGTTCCTTCAAATCTTCGAAATATTGCCCCAGCTCCTTTACAGATTCCCACACCTTTAACCATTGTTCCGATTCTGATGTTTCTTCAGGATATGTTTGGAATTTTCCTTTTCTGAATTCCTGCAGACATTCATATAATTGCTGTAATTGTTCCTCATCACCGTATCTGCTCCAGTTTTTC
>ENA-OQBG01000212-OQBG01000212.1-human-gut-metagenome-genome-assembly--contig:-NODE-212-length-11487-cov-2.560563_pt1 | contig 11487 bp, 13 predicted proteins | sample MGYA00242746_ERZ504551 | MGnify/ENA primary metagenome ERZ504551 (study PRJEB26092, sample SAMD00036289) | human gut metagenome | host: Homo sapiens | study: EMG produced TPA metagenomics assembly of... | reverse complement strand
TATGCTTTTTTCTGTCTCTTTCCATGATTTTATATTTAAAAGCAGAAAATAACCTTGTCTATATTATGCTTATCATCATACTTTACCAGCAATTCCTTATTTGCGGCATCATATATCTCTATAAACTTTTACACCTTTTACATAATTGTCCATTCTCTGCCTTTTTCCGCCCCGCCAGATACCTGTGCCGGTATTTCAGCTCTGCATACTCTGTGATCCGTTTCATGTAGACTGCATCATAAGCTCCGCCTACAGCACCAACCACCGGAATTCCCTGTAAGAACTTCATATACAGAAGCTCTTTTGACAAAGCTCCCGCCGTTTGTTCGATCTGCTCCTTATCCTGATACTCTTCCGGCAGTATTCCGTTTCTGATAAATTCATTTACTTTCCCGTCAATCTCACAAAGTGTATCCCCATAGGATACTGCTCCCCGGATCAATAATAAGATAAAATATTTTTCTTCCCTGCTTTCATAGCTGTATCCATACTGCAGAGCAGTCTCATAAATATTCTTTAAAATCATCCCTGTAAATACCGGAATATCCGGCAGACCGATTCCCAATACGCCCATCCCGATTCCAGACACACCGGATAGCAGTAAATTCTTTGTTCCCGTATCTCTTGCCTTTTTAGAAAAAGAGCGGAGGGATTTGGAATTCTGCTTTACATCCGCCATATACTGCCGCACCTGATAATCCTGCTCCAGTTTTGTCCGCTGATACGTCTTTTCAATAACCCCGGTTCCTTTCTCGAAAATCAGAGCAAATGCCTTCGCAAAAGCGGTATCCAATGTTTTCTGAAGTTTCGGCGGTATCTTTTCCTCCAGTTTCTGATTCAGAATGCTCTCCCTTTTCTCTGAACGCTTCTGAAGGAATCTCTGCTCCTGTACTTCCAGCTTTTCCCACTCCTTCTGAAGCGGTGTCCTTTTATCAAATAATCGCATCTTAATACACCTCCGCACCAAACGGCATCAATGCCAGTTTCGCCAGTTTAAACTGCTGTAAACCAAACGGGATTCCGATAATCGTCACACATAAAGCTGTACCCAACGCCAGATGCTCCAGTGCAAGAGGCAGACCGGATACAATCAGCCAGATGATATTCAAAAGGAACGAACCAGCTCCGCCACCATACTGCACCTCTTTTCCAAAGGGGAAAAAACTAAGCGCCGCAAATTTAAAACACTGCATCCCCACCGGAATCCCCACAACGGTAATACACCAGAGACAACCTGCCAGACACCAGCTCAGCCCACTGACTGCGCCGCCAAACACAAACCACAACACATTCCCAGGCATCCCATATGCTACACCTCCCCATTCATCCGATTTTTCACATCAGCAAGTATCTTTTCTATCCGGTTGATGGCATCATCCACCTGTTCTCTTGCATCTGCAATCTTGCTCTGCACCATATAATCTGCCACCAGCCCGTCCAGAAAGAAATCCGCAAAGGAAAGGAAGCTGCCGATTTCCATGCGCAGATCCAAGGAAACCTGCACATCTCTTAATTCTCTCTGAAAACGCTGAATATCGCTTTTCGCCTGTTCCATCAACGCAGCTGCGTCATTCATTTTAGAATGCTTCACAAAGTCACTGATAAAGCCTCCTCCAAGCATATCAAAATGCCCCAGTTTCTCGCACTTCCCAACTTATCCCTTGCTGCGTAAAGGCTCTGAAGCGCCCGCTCCCCTGCCTGTACTGCTTCCTGCATTTCCCGTTTCATCATTTCGTTACTCATCGTTTATCCTCTCTTTCTTTTTAGCAGACTATTGCGGCAGATTTTCTATATTTCATAATAAAAAAAGACTCCTATCATGACCTCTGCCACAATAAAAGTCTTGCTATCTCATTTGCTACGGGTATCTCTCGATACCGGTTGTCGGTTACAAAACCACCTCTTTCAAGGCGTTCAGCTACTCCCTTTTTTGCTTGAGATGAATATAACATATTGGAAATAATTTGTCAAATCATGCATTTTTCTTTTCCAACCGTTCCGCTTCTCTGGCAAATACATGCGAGATATCAAACAGTTCCGGTACATCTGATATGGTACACACATTCACACAATAATTGAGCCATGGAAATTCTTTTGTCATCTGATAAATAACTGCCATGGCTTTTGCTTCTGACATTGCTTCCACCGAATGATATCCCGATCCCTGAATATGCTCAAATCCGTTTGCTTCAAAAAAGTCCCTTACATCCGCATATGCATTATGCCAGTCACCTTTCGGATAATATTCCTTTAGTGCTTGTGTATTCAGGTCAAAATTGATGCCTTTCCTCTGTAAGCTGTCCATCTGTTAGTTCCTTATAAAGTCTGTAATCAGGTTCTCCTTTTCTGTTCCGTTATACCAGAAACACTCTAACAAATTCTCTGCAATTCCTACGGAGTTTTTCAACTGAAAGATTGCTGCCCAGAATCTTCCATAGTCCTGCTTGCGTCCCCGGTCAAGATAAATCCTGCTTCCAAGGGCTTTGACTGCACAGCTTAAATCCTCCTGCTCAAAAATCTGATCTGCCTGTTCACACATCTGATTTACCGTTTCCGGAGCGAGCTTGCTTGTATCAAATTTAAGTTCTACTTTATACATTATACTCATCCTTTCATACAACAAATGACTGAGTGACTCTTCTCTTTCTACTGTAATTCTACCATGAAACCTATATAAAGTCATTCCCCATTTCACTTGCTTTAATATAAATTTTTCCTTTTATTTTGGAAACACAATCTCCACACAGAACTCATTCCCTTCTATCCGGGCGCTGATTTTCCCATCCATACGAAGTACCAGCTCTTTCGCAATTGATAAGCCGAGACCGCTGGAAGTCTTACTGCGTGCTTCATCCGCTTTATAAAACCGTTCAAACACCTGATCTACATTTATTTTTTCCACATGACATACTTGATTTTTTATCTGTATCCGGATGTTGTTTTCAACTTCTTCCAGTGAAATACTGATTTTCTTCTCCCCGTGATCCAGTCCGTTTTTTATGATATTCTGAAAAATTCTCTGGATTCCCTGTTCATTCCGTTCATAAACAGCAGTTTATCTGTAATCTGTATCTCCGGTTCAATTCCTCTGCCCGTCCATTCATCGTAGTAGGAAAATATGGTATCTTTCAAAATCTTGTTGATACAGCAGGATGACATTTCCAGATGAAAAGAATCGTTTTTAAGTTTTGTAAAAGTAAATAATTCTTCCAGCATTTCTTTCAGGCTGCCGATTCTCTCCTGTATGATCTTCATATACCGTCTCTGCTCTTCCTGGTCTTCACAGGTTTCCATTAACTGAAAATATCCGTCAAGGGATGTCAAAGGAGTACGGATATCATGTGAGAGATTTGTATATGTATCCGAAATCATCTCCTCTTTCTTCAAGTATTCCTTCTTTTCCCTTCGCTTCAGTTCCAGCCATTCGTTTAAAACATCTGCCAACTCACCAATGCCTCCAAAATCCATTTCTCTGGTAATCAGCATGTTGCTGTCGTGCTTCATCAGAAACGACAACTGGCGGCAGATGTCTTTCACCTGCCGCTGGTATTTCCAAAATAACATTCCTTGTACCAGTATCACTGCTATCAATAGCACGAACCCTAGTTTTATCATTTAGATATCTCTCTTTCTGAATACCCATGCTGTCAGTAATGTAACCACGATTCCGAACGCCGCCGCAATCACAACTGCCGTCAGGCATTCCTTATTGGTCGGTGACATGGATAAAAGTGCAATCTTTCCTGTCACTGTATATTTCAAAATCTGGAAATTCTCCACACCTGCCTTCTGGATCAAATGATTGATCACTCCGTATAAGACAATCATGGTATTCATGCACAGGCAGATAACAATCGTCATGCTGAACACGTTGCTGTTCAAAACCACCGCAATCGCCATACTGATTAGTACCAGTGCATAATGAAGCAAAATCTGAATACCAAAGTATCTCAGCAACTCGCTTCCATTCCCCCACTCCAGATATCCGAAGTACATCTGCTGTGCAATATCTGAATGATGAAATAAAGCAGCATGGTAACAGTCGTATACACAAACAACACGGAAGCTTTGGAAAAGATCAGGTTTCTCCGGCTCCTTACCTGCCCGCCGATATTTTTAATATAACCGCTTCCTATATCTGCACTGGAAAACAGCACTGTAAAAATCACCAGAAACAACGCCACAAACTTCGCCTGCAGGTTTGCATATACCTGATCAAAGACCGTTACTTTTTCTCCCGGCTGTGTCGGCAGGAATACGGACATTCCCATATTGATGGTTTCTGGTTTCACTGTTTCTGCAATGTTTTCTGTCTGCTGTTGTTCCGCTTCCTTGTTCATCGTATCAATATCCAGTTTCGACATGGATGTGGAGAAGAATATAGCTGCCGCCATCACAATCCATACCACATACATACTTTTTGTCCGGACCATCCGGTACAGATCCATTTTTATCATATTAAGCATTTTGATTCCCTCCTGTCAGATTCAAGAAATAGGTTTCCAGTTCTTCACTGGTAATGGAAATTCCATTGACCAAAATTCCTGCTTTTGCCAGTTCCATATTGACATTGGCGCTTTCATTCAATCGTTCAAATATATGGATATGGCTCTTATCTGTAACCTGATAGTTGGTAAATCCCATTCTGTCCAGAATCGGGACTGCCTGCTCCGGATGGATTAACTCTATTTCAATCCGTTCACTGCAGCGTTTCATCAGTTCTTCGCTTGTCAGCTCCTGCAGAAGACTTCCATTATGGATAATTCCATAATCCGTTGCAATCTTAGATAATTCCTCTAAAATATGACTGGATATCAAAATCGTCATATTCCGTTCATCTCGCAGTCTCTGTATGGTATCACGCACCTCTGCAATTCCCTGGGGATCAAGCCCATTGATCGGTTCATCAAGGACCAGGAGATCCGGCTCCCCGACCAGTGCCAGCCCGATTCCGAGACGCTGCTTCATTCCAAGGGAAAAATGTTTCGTTTTTTTCTTTCCGACACCTTCCAGTCCGACCGTCTCTAAGATATCTTCGATGTATCCCTTTTTCCGAATACCAAACAATTCACATTTTATTTTCAGGTTTGTATATGCATTCATGTTGCCATACAGCCCCGGTGCTTCAATCAGACACCCCACACGAGAACGAATCCTCTCCAGTTCTTTTCCTTACACCCGAACATCTCAATCTCTCCGGCTGTCGGTCTTGCAAGTCCACTGATCATCTTCAGGCAAGTCGTCTTTCCCGCACCGTTCCGTCCGATAAATCCATAGATAGCACCCTTTTTATGTGAAGGTTTACTTTATCCACTGCCTTATGATGACCATACTGCTTCGTCAATCCATTTGTACTTAATAACAATTCACTCAATGCTTTCATCTCCTTTTCTTATCTGCTGTTATCATATCGGATAAATCCTAATCAAACGCAAATAAATAGTAAAAAAAGAGTAAAGATTAAGAATGCAGACGGTAGCCGATTCCCCATACGGTATCAATATATCCTCCTCGCGTTACTGCTTTTATCTTTTTTCCGGATATTTTCGCTGATATGTACATCCAGTGTCTTTGTCTCTCCCATATAGTGTTCATCCCACGCATATTCAAAAATCTCTTCTTTGCTGAAGACCTGTTTCGGATGCTCCAGTAAAAGCTCCAGAATTGCAAATTCCTGCTTTGTAATTTTGGGAAGCAGCACTCCGGCAATCCGGACTTCAAAGCGCTCACGGTCCAGTTCCAGGTTTTTATATGACACGCTTTTATGTTCCGGCTCCTGCTGCATATGGCGGAGCTGAACCTGAATCCGGGCAAGCACCTCCTGTATCTCAAACGGTTTTGTAATGTAATCATCTGCCCCACTGGTAAGAAGCCCGATTTTTTCATCCAATCCGTCTTTGGCTGTCAGGACAATAACCGGCGTATTGCCCTGTTTCCGAATCTGGGCAAGCACCTCTTCTCCTGAAATTCCCGGAAGCATCAGATCCAATAGAATCAAAGAAAAGCCCGCCTTATCCATCTGGAACAGCATCCTCGCTTCCGTCCCGGAAAAAGCCTGTACCGTCTCATACCCTGCTTTCTGTAATGCCGTATATAAAAGATTATTGATATCCGTATCGTCTTCTACAATCAGAATTCTGTTTTTCTGCTCCATTTTTCTCATCCTTCCATTTTCCGATTTAAACAATATTATATTGCACTTTTATAACTATGTCCAAAATTCTTTTGATATTATCCTTCCACCTCGTCTACATATGCTATATATAGTTCTAATTCTTTTGACATATGCTATATCTTGTGTTAATATAATCTTGTATTTAAGTTTTTGTGCTGTCCCGTCATGGGAGTCTGGACCATTCATCCAGAAGCATATGCAGTTTAAGTTTGGAAAATCGTGTCATTATTACTGCCGTTTTATACGGTGCTATAATGCTACTTTTTTTATTTTAATCTTAATTTTAACGACCAAAAGAGGCAGAAAGGAGAATTTTTATGTCAGCAATTTTAACAATTTTAGGGAGGGCCACAAGAGATCCTGAGATGCAGCAAGGAAAAAAATTCCGGTACGGAATATGTTTCTCTGGACATTGCAGTTTCACAGCGAGGCCAGGATGGAAAAGGAAGAAACCATTTACTATCAGTGCTATTTTAACAAGTTCCTTGCAGAACGCTTAGCAAAAGCAGGCGTAAAAGAAAAGGAACCGGGCTGATGATCTATGGTGATCTGGAGCTTCATCCGTTCATTTATCAGAAAGGAAAGAATGCGGGGCAGGCAAATGCCGGTCCGAGGATCAATGTCAAGGACTGGCACTTTGTACCATCCAACCGTTCTGACAGCAATACCGGACATCCGGGTGCAAACCAGAACAGCCAGCCGAATGGTGGTGCGGCAACGCCCGGTGCAGCCGGCAATGGCAGCTACCCAATGCAGGGAAATCCCAATGGCAGCTACCAGAATCAGGCAATGCCTGGCGGCTATCCACAGCAGGGAATGGCTCCTGCTAACGGTGCCTACACGCCTCCTGCAAATGGCGGACAGTATCAGGCTCCGCCAAACGGAACCGGTCAGCCACAGAGCAGCTACCCGCCGCAGGGCAGTTATACCGGAATGCCAAATTACGGAGGTATGCCGGGCAGTCAGCCAACTGACGGCTTTCAAAATGTGCCGGAACAGATGGCATCCCAGTTGCCCTATTAACTCTCAAGGAACCCTATGTTGAGGAATTGCATTTATCATCTTTGTGATGATGCAGTTCCTCTTTTTCATGTCCGGAAGCGGCGATTTCCCATCCAGCTTCCGGGCTTGTCTAAGAATCATGAATCAGAAAGGAATCAGCTCAATGAAAAATCAAATCGAAAAAAAATTCTTACAGTTTGTCGTGCTTGTACTGTTTCTTGCAGCACTTTTCGTACCACAGGATGCCAACCGGCTTCTGATTGCAGGCATTGCCCTGATCGGTATCGGAGTCACGCTGTTCAGTTATCTTCTCCCGCTTTTCACGGAACGCCTGAAAAACAGGGAGCATAAGCTACGAAAACGCCCAGAAAGAACTCGTCATCTGGAAGGAACACCTGATCTGGAAACCATTCTCTGGAGACAGATCAAATTCCAGATTACCGGAAAGCTCAAGGAAGCCTTCCCGGATGCCACATGGGATTTTGTGAAAGAACCACCGCTCTCCCAGATACTGGATGGGGAACCATTACGGATTCGCACACGGAATACCGGAAGTTATAATTTTGCGGAAATTCTCATGGATGCCCGTGGCAGTCTGACGCTTCAGATGATGACCATTGAATCCTTACATAAAAAGGAACCGTCAGAAGGAAATCCGGATTCCAGACCAGCCGTTAATCCCAAATCATGGTATTCCCTGATTGGGAAACCGCTACTGATGGAATTGGTCGGTGACTTACAGGCAAGGGGCTATGAAAAGCTGTTTATCAACGAGCAGGGAGATGTCTATATTCTGAACGGCACTGAACCGGAAGTCCGGGGAAAGCTGGAACATTTCCCGCCCAAAGATTACTGGGGCGAATTGACGGAGATTTTTACTGAAGATGAATTGACCACAGAAGAGACCGAGCAGGCACTGGAACTGTCCTGGATCTCATAAGAAGGAGGAACGAATCATGGCAAATAACATCGTAGCAACCTGGGGGTTCAAACGCAAACTCCCGGAACCATTTGAGGATTATACGGACCATGCAATCTTTGATGACATTGCATCCAAATACTGTACTCAGCCACGGAAAAAATCCACGCTTCATGCAGCTACCCTGCGGGCAGTCCTTGCTTATCTGGAGCTGGAAAACCCGGTTGGCAGTACCCCGCCGGAAAAGCTTGGGGCGGTCGGTACCCAATCCAACAATTTTGTTGTGGCGGAATATCCGAGCAAAACCGGTGATCTTCAGGTGGTTGTCTACAACCAGCTAAACGGAAAGTTTTACGGAGGCTGCTATACTCCTCCGCCGGATGTGGAAAGCACACCGGAAAAATACGAATTTAAAGACTCCAAACAGTCCGGTGCGGCTCTGCTGTTCGCACTGATGCCGGTTTTCTGGCAGATGAAGAGTGTAATGAAAAGTATCAGGAATTAAAAGCGCACCGGGACAACGGTTATCCCGATCTGGACGCCGCTGCGGAAACAGCAGCCGTTCTCTGCGACAACATTTACCGGAGAACCCGCTATGCATCAGGTCTCCCGACCGGTGGTGTTAAGATTGACCTTCCGGCAAACGGCGTATTGTCGCTGATCAAACCGTTAAATATCCAGAAGGGGGTCTATGCACCAACCGAAGTGCTCCATGGAGACTTTCAGGTGTTACGTCCAGGAAGTGGATTTAAGAAAGCACAGGCAGCCATTTCCAGAGATGATTTTGTTGGGAAATTTATCCTGACCGCATCCCGAAGGCTGTCTCCGGAAGAGGAGGTATCTGTTCCGACATTGGCAGAGTGGTACATCATCCCTCCGGAAATCAAACGGATCTGCGAACACGCAAAACTGACAACGGATACCACACAGCCGATGCGGAATTTTCTTTTACGGGGACCGGCAGGTACCGGAAAGACCGAAGGAGCCAAAGCCATTGCTTCCGCACTTCACCTTCCTTACCGCTGCATTACCTGTTCCGCAAATACAGAGGTATTCGACCTTTTAGGTCAGATTCTTCCGGATGTGGACGGAAAACGCACCCGGCTTCAGCGGCAGTACCCGTCTTTTCAGGAAATCCAGTTAGATCCCTCCGGTGCCTATCAGAAGCTGACCGGAAACTATGATGAAGAAATTTCTGCCGAGGACACCTACCAGAAGCTGATCGATACGATTTTTGATGAAATGCACAGCTATTATAAGGAACACACCTCCGGACAGAACTTCCAGTATGTGGATACGCCTCTAGTCGAAGCCATCCGCTATGGGTATATTCTTGAGATACAGGAGCCTACGGTCATTGCTAATCCCGGTGTACTGGTTGGACTTAACTCCCTTTTAGACCGCTGTAACAGCGTATATCTTCCAAACGGAGAAACCATCCACCGTCATCCGGATACGACCATCGTAATCACCACAAACAATGACTATGCAGGCTGTAAACAGATGAACCAGTCTGTCATTTCCCGAATGAACCTTGTGATTGATCTGGATGAACCGGATGAGGATACACAGGTAGAACGTGCCATGGCTGTTACCGGATGCAAGGATGCAAAAACGGTACGTCTGATGACACGCATTGTCAAATCCATGGCTGTCTACTGCCGGGAAAATCTCATTACAGATGGCTGCTGTGGCATGAGGGAGCTGATTTCCTGGGTGCAGTCCTACATGGTCTGCGGGGATATCCGGGAAGCGGCCCGTTACACGGTGCTTGCCTCTGCCTCTGCCGATGCTGAGAACCGTACGGAAGTGGAAGAAAGCTGTCTGGATACTGTGCTTGCTGCGTAGGACACGCCTATGAGAAAAGCAGCACTCACAGAAGCCCAGATCCGAAAGCATCTGGCAGATAATCTGTCTTATCTCCGGCAAGCCAAAACACCGAAGTTATCACAAAAGGCAGTTGCCAGAATCTTAAATCTTCCCCCCGAAAACCATTATGAATTATGAAAATGCAAACTCCTCCCCGATGGCTTATGCCGTCCTTCGCCTTGCTGTGTATTACGGCTGCACGATGGAGGAACTGCTGACAAAAAATCTAAGAAAAGAAAGGAAGAATATCACGTGAATCACAGCCAAAGAAATTTAAAGAAACTAATCCGGGCAAAAGAGGATTCCATTGCGGATGAGGAGTTATTCCTCTCCGCTGCCTATCAGAAGTACCAGACCTCCCTTGCCAGAGCCGTTACCGGACGTTACCGGTATGGACTGCAGGTACTGCTGGACTGGGACATTTCCGAACAGGCAGGCGTTGCATATACCGACAATTATAAGGTACATCTCAACGCAGCGAACCCGATCACCCAGTCTTTCCCCACCCGTTTCTTACGTTCCCAGAGCCTGACAGGGCTCACCGGGCATGAAGTGGGGCACTTACTCTATTCTGATTTCACAGCCCACGCTGTTCATCTGAGGAGTCTGGAAAACGGTTCCTTCTATCCGAAGGAGCCGGAGCTATCCCTTCCAGCTTATCAGACAGCACTGGAGGAGATCAAAGAAGTGTTAGAAGAAAAGGACAAAGCCGGATGCCTGACACTGGCACGATGCGCCGCAACTTTTCAAAACATTCTGGAAGACATCCATATTGAAGACCGTATGTGTGAGGAATTCCACGGCACCTTCCGACAGGGGATTGAACTCAATAACCTGCGTATGTCCGAACAGATTCCTTCCATACAGGAACAAATTGACAAAGAATACCAGCCATTTTCCATCATTGCCAACCTGATCCTTTCCTATTGCCGGACCGGAAACATCAACAATCCCACCGGCTATCAGGGGGATTATCTGGATACCATTTCCGATTGTACCGATCTTCTGGATACGGCAATGGAATCGGAAAAAGGCACTGACCGGATGCTGGTTTCCAATGCGCTCTTAGCCCTGACCTGGAACTATATCCAGCCGCTCATCGAAAAAACACGGGAGGAATTGGAAATGCATGGCGAGGATTCCGCTGCCGATGCTCTGGAAGATCTTCTAGGGGATGAAGTCAGCAGCGGCGCTCCTCTTCCGACCGGAAAAAGCGGTGCCATTCCAAAGAATATCAAACCAGCTTCCCCAAAAGGAAGCGGGAATGATGAGGGCAATGCTCCTTCCGGTCCACGTACCAAAGAGGATGCTATAGAGGAAGCCAAACAGGTGCTTTCGGAAGAAGGCGGGCGCATCGCTCTTACAAAGACCAATACCATTCTGGATGAAAACAACCCCGGCGTCACTTATGTCAGTCAGTATCAGGGCAGCGGCTATGAGCATGCTGCAGAGGATCTGTTCCGGATCTTGAACGATGTGGCTGCAGAAAAGGTGCAGGAAGACTGTCAGACGGAACTGACCG
>ENA-OQBG01000211-OQBG01000211.1-human-gut-metagenome-genome-assembly--contig:-NODE-211-length-11493-cov-1.809960_pt1 | contig 11493 bp, 16 predicted proteins | sample MGYA00242746_ERZ504551 | MGnify/ENA primary metagenome ERZ504551 (study PRJEB26092, sample SAMD00036289) | human gut metagenome | host: Homo sapiens | study: EMG produced TPA metagenomics assembly of... | reverse complement strand
GAATTTCTGACTTGACAACTCTGAGCCATATGATACAATAATTAGGTATTATGAGATAAAGGCAATGACCGTTGTAAGTAGTGAGCCATTTCCGATAGAGAGAGGGAATCAACAGGCTGAAAGTTCCCTTGGGTTCAGATGGTAAATGAATTTCCCGCGTGAGCTGTGTTCTTGAAATAACAGTAGAGAACGCCGTATGATGCACGTTACGCAATAATGAGTGTCCGTAAAAGTTTTTACGGGAATCAGGGTGGTACCACGGGTTATATGTCTCGTCCCTTTTGGGGCGGGGCTTTTTTAATACCAAAAAGCATACGCTGATATAAAGATATGCGGAGAAAGGAAGAAAATGATGAAAGAAAGACTGCAGAACATCAAAGATGAAGCATTGAAGGCAATTGAAGCTGCCGATATGCCGGAAAAACTGAATGATGTGCGTGTAAAGTTCCTTGGTAAAAAGGGAGAACTTACCGCTGTATTAAAAAGGTATGAAAGACGTTGCACCGGAGGACAGACCGAAGGTCGGACAGATGGTAAACGAGACAAGGGCGGCAATTGAAGCTGTTCTGGAAGAAAATAAAGAAAAGATGGAAAAGGCAATCCGTGCAGAAAAGCTGAAAAAAGAAGTGATCGATGTTACACTTCCGGCTAAGAAAAATTGTGTCGGACACCGTCATCCGAATACAATTGCACTGGAAGAAGTAGAGCGTGTATTTACAGGTATGGGATACGAAGTCGTAGAAGGACCTGAGATCGAGTATGATGAGTACAACTTCCGTAAACTGAACATCCCGGACGGACATCCGGCAAAGGATGAGCAGGACACATTCTATATTAATAAAGACATCGTGCTCAGGACACAGACATCTCCTGTACAGGCACGTATTATGGAGCAGGGAAAGCTTCCAATCTGTATCCTGTCACCGGGACGTGTATTCCGTTCAGACGAAGTAGATGCAACACATTCACCTTCTTTCCATCAGATCGAAGGACTGATCATCGACAAGAATATTTCATTTGCTGACTTAAAGGGAACACTGGAAGTATTTGCAAAAGAATTATTCGGAGAAGACACAAAGACAAAATTCAGACCACATCATTTCCCATTCACAGAGCCAAGTGCCGAGATGGATGTAAGCTGCTTCAAATGCGGTGGAAAAGGATGCCGTTTCTGTAAAGGATCCGGATGGATCGAGATCCTCGGATGTGGTATGGTACATCCACACGTACTGGAAATGTGCGGAATTGATCCGGAAGAATATACAGGATTCGCATTCGGTGTAGGACTGGAACGTATCGCACTTCTGAAGTACGAGATCGATGATATGAGACTGTTATACGAAAATGATATCAGATTCTTAAAACAGTTCTAGCGAGCACAAGTAATAATACGAAAAGGAGATTTATAAATGAATACTTCATTATCATGGATAAAAGCGTATGTTCCGGATCTTGATGTAACAGCTCAGGAATATACAGATGCAATGACTTTGTCTGGTACAAAAGTCGAAGGTTTTGAAAAATTAGATGCGGATCTTGATAAGATCGTGATCGGACAGATCGACAAGATTGAGAAACATCCGGACGCAGATAAGCTGATCATCTGTCAGGTAAATATCGGAACAGAGACGATTCAGATCGTAACAGGTGCTCCGAATGTGAAAGAAGGAGACAAGGTACCGGTTGTATTAGCAGGCGGACGTGTGGCTGGCGGACATGAACCTGGACAGCGCGTAGAAGGCGGGATCAAGATTAAAAAAGGAAAGCTCCGCGGCGTAGAAAGCGATGGTATGATGTGTTCCATCGAAGAACTCGGTTCAAACAGAGAGATGTATCCGGAGGCTCCGGAATACGGATCTATATCTTCGACGATGATGCCGTTGTAGGCGAGAGTGCGATCAAATCATTTGGCCTCGATGATGTCGTTGTAGAATATGAGATCACATCTAACCGTGTAGATTGCTTCAGTGTTGTAGGTATTGCAAGAGAGGCAGCAGCTACATTTAATAAAGCGTTCTATCCACCTGTTGTCACACCAACAGGAAATGATGAGAATGCAGCAGATTATATCAAAGTAACCGTTAAGAATCCGGAACTTTGCCCAAGATATTGTGCAAGAATCGTAAAGAACATTAAGATCGGACCATCTCCAAAATGGATGCAGAGACGTCTGGCTTCTGTAGGAATCCGCCCGATCAACAACCTGGTTGATATTACAAACTATGTAATGGAAGAATATGGACAGCCAATGCATGCATATGACCTTGATACGATCGAAGGAAAAGAAATTGTAGTGCGTACTGCAGAAAAAGGTGAGAAATTCACAACTCTTGACGGACAGGAAAGAGAGATGGATGAATCTGTACTGATGATCTGTGACGGTAAGAAATCCATCGGTATCGCAGGTATCATGGGTGGAGAAAACTCTATGATCACAGACGATGTTCAGACAATGTTATTCGAAGCAGCTTGCTTTGATGGAACCAACATCCGTAAATCAAGCAAGAAGATCGGACTTCGTACCGATGCATCCGGTAAATTTGAGAAGGGTCTGGATCCAAATAATGCAGAGGCAGCCATTGACCGTGCATGCCAGCTGATCGAAGAGATGGGAGCCGGTGAAGTTGTCGGAGGAATGGTTGATGTATACAGCAAGAAGAAAGAGCCTGTAAGAGTACCATTTGATGCGGAAAAGATTAACAAGCTGCTTGGAACAGACATTTCTAAAGAAGAAATGATCGGATACTTCAAGAAGATCGATCTGGAATTCGATGAAGAGACAAGCGAAGTCATCGCACCTACTTTCCGTCATGACTTATTCCGCATCGCCGACCTTGCGGAAGAGGTTGCAAGATTCTACGGATATGATAACATTCCGACCACACTTCCAAGTGGAGAAGCTACAACAGGAAAATTATCATTCAAGTTAAGAGTAGAGCAGGTTGCCCGTGATATTGCAGAATTCTGTGGATTCAGCCAAGGAATGACGTATTCATTCGAAAGCCCGAAAGTATTTGACAAGCTTCTGATTCCGGAAGATTCAGATCTTCGTAAGGCAATCCCGATCATGAACCCTCTGGGAGAAGATTACAGTATTATGCGTACATCTTCTTTAAATGGTATGTTGTCATCACTTGCAACAAACTATAACAGAAGAAATAAAGACGTAAAATTATACGAACTGGCTAACATTTATCTCCCAAAGGCACTTCCACTTACAGAACTGCCGGATGAAAGAGTACAGTTCACACTTGGTATGTATGGCGAAGGCGACTTCTTCACTATGAAGGGTGTCGTAGAAGAGTTCTTCGATAAAGTAGGACTTCATAAGAAAGAAAAATACGATCCGAATGCAGGAAAATCATTCCTTCACCCGGGACGCAGGCAAACATCATTTATGATGGTGTAGTAGTCGGATATCTTGGAGAAGTACATCCGGAAGTTGCAGATAACTATGGAATCGGAACAAGAGCCTACATTGCAGTAATCGATATGCCAGAGATCGTAGCAAGAGCAACATTTGATCGTAAATATACAGGAATTGCAAAATTCCCTGCAGTGACACGTGACATCAGTATGGTAATGCCAAAAGAGATTCTGGTAGGACAGATTGAAGATGTGATCGAAAGCAAGGGCGGTGAATATCTGGAAAGCTATTCACTGTTCGATATTTACGAAGGTGCTCAGATTAAAACAGGATTCAAATCTGTTGCATATTCTATCGTATTCCGTGCAAAGGATAAGACTCTGGAAGATGCAGATGTATCTGCAGCTATGGACCGTATCTTAAAGGCACTCGAGGGTATGGGAATCGAACTCCGTAAATAAAAAACATTCATTCATATCAGATAAAAGCTCGGTAAAAAGAGCAAGAGGATTACGTATGAAGAAAAAACAGATCATAGGTCTGGTAGTAGCGGCAGCACTGTTCGTTGGAGTCAGTGCTGCCAGCGTATTTACCAATACAATTTCAAAAATCTGCTTCAGAACAGTGCAGATGATATAATTAATCTCGGAGGTTCGTATCAGTTTAATCCACCGTCTGAAGATTATATTGCAATCGTAAGAGTAGAAGGTACGATCCAGGAACAGAGTGGAAGCAGTACACTGGAGGCATCCAGTGGATATCAGCATGATTCAACGATGAATTATATCGATGAATTGATGGATGATTCTAACAATAAAGGAATTCTTCTGTATGTAGATTCTCCGGGAGGAACTGTCTATGAATCCGAAGAACTGTATCAGAAACTGAAAGAATATAAAGAGACAACAAAACGTCCGATCTGGGATTATATGGCACATTATGCGGCATCCGGTGGATATATGGTGTCTATGGCATCGGATAAAATCTATGCAAATTCGAATACAACGACCGGTTCCATCGGTGTGATCATGTCAGGATATGATATGTCCGGGCTGTATAAAAAGCTTGGAATCCGTTATGTAAGTATCACGAGCGGAAAGAATAAGGACAGCAGCAAATTTTACGGACGAGCAGATTGCTATTTATCAGGATCAGATCAATGAAGCTTATGAGAAATTCGTGAATATCGTGGCAGACGGCCGTGATATGTCAGTGGAGGATGTAAAGAAACTGGCAGACGGAAGAACTTATACTGCAAAAGCAGGCGAAGAACAACGGTCTGATCGATGAGATCAGTCTGTATCCGGATATGAAAGATGCAATGAGCAAAAAACTTGGAACATCTACATTTTTATGAGATGGAATCAGATGAAGGAATTTTTGCAGTCGCTGTTTTCCAAAAGCAGAATCATTAGTTCCGAAGTCAGAAGCGCAGGTTCTGACGGAAACCGCCAAAAGTGTAGAAAGCGGGGTGCCGATGTACTATGCAGAACAGTTACGATAATCAGGAGAAGTTAGCCAGACAGAACAGTTGCTGTGCCAGTGGGAATCTGGAGTATGCAGGGTTCTGGGTGCGGATGGCGGCTTATATGATCGACAGTGTGGTAGTATTTGCAGGCCTCCTGATCGTGCGGCTGATATTTGCAGGTATCTCACTGGCTGGCGGTGGTGCGATAACGGGAACGGATATCCTGTTTCATTATTCGTTGAAAGATATCATACTGTATGCTCTGAAAGTGTTATATTTTATTGCATTTACCTATCTGACAGGAACGACACTTGGAAAGAAAGCGATGAATCTCCGGGTAGTTTCAAAAAATCCGGAAGAGAAGCTGACACTGTTCAATGTGGTGTACCGCGAGACGGTGGAAGATTCTTATGTAGCCTTCCGGTGAATATCGGTTATATTGTTGCAGGAATTGATTCGGAAAAAACGTGGATTTCATGACCTGCTTTGTGATACCAGAGTGGTCTATCAGAAGAAGATAAAAGCATGGATGGCGCAACCGGGAACAGTTGTACCAGAATGTGAAAAGCCAAATGTAGAAGAGCAGAAACAGCAGATATCAGAGGGTGAGCTGTCAAAAACGCAGGAAAATGTCCAATGAAAGAGTCTGGGATACGGGAATTGAAAAAACAGAAAATACACAGAGTTCTGTAGTTGAGAAACTGGGAAAACCAGTGTATAATGGCTATCGTCTGGTAGAAAATAAATCAGAAAAAGAAATAGCTTCAAATGCAACTGTAAATGAAAACATATCAGAAAAAGATACGTAAAGAATAAAAGGGAAAGGAATTCATAATTATGAAACGTCAGGATTTTTATTATGAATTGCCGGAAGAACTGATTGCACAGGATCCGCTTGAGGATCGTTCGAGCTCCAGACTTCTTGTCCTTGACAAGGAGACCGGGGCTTTTTCCCATCATGTATTTAAAGAAATCACAGAGTATCTGCATGAGGGAGACTGTCTGGTAATCAATGATACAAAGGTTATTCCGGCAAGACTGATTGGTTCCAAAGTAGAGACCAATGCCAAAATCGAAGTATTATTATTGAAGAGAAAAGAAAACAACGTATGGGAGACGCTGGTAAAACCAGGTAAGAAAGCAAAAGTCGGAGCAAAGATCAGTTTCGGTGATGGCCTTCTGATGGGAGAAGTCATTGATGTGGTAGAAGAAGGAAACCGTCTGATCAAATTCGATTTCGACGGAATTTTTGAAGAAATCTTAGACCAGCTTGGCCAGATGCCGCTGCCTCCATATATCACACACCAGCTGGAGGATAAGAACCGTTACCAGACGGTATATGCAACTCACACAGGTTCGGCAGCAGCACCGACGGCAGGACTGCATTTTACACCGGAACTTCTGGAAGAGATTAAGGCAAAAGGTGTGGATATTGCGAGAGTTACACTTCATGTGGGGCTTGGAACATTCCGTCCGGTAAAAGTGGATGAGATTACCGAGCATCATATGCATTCGGAATTCTTCATGATCGATGAAGAAGCGGCTGAGAAGATCAATCGTGCAAAAGAGACGGGACACCGTGTTATCTGCGTCGGAACGACAAGCTGCAGAACGGTAGAATCGGCAGCAGATGAGAATGGACATCTGGAAGCGAAGAGTGGATGGACACAGATATTCATCTATCCGGGCTATAATTCAAAGTACTGGATTGTCTGATCACGAACTTCCATCTTCCAGAATCTACATTAATCATGCTGGTATCTGCGCTTGCAGGACGGGAGCACGTGCTTGCGGCTTATGAAGAGGCTGTGAAGGAGAGGTACCGGTTCTTTTCATTTGGGGATGCGATGTTTATTCAGTAGAGTTGCTATTTAATTTATCATGTCGGCTGTCACCGATCGGAATAAACTTACAAGGTCCTATCCTGTGCTGACTCCAACATGAGGGGAAATTCTAAAGCAAAAAAGTTGACCTAAAAACGAGCTCACCAAAAATCCAAACTCGACTTTCGTCTCAGACAGTGGATTTTTGTGAGCAAACGGTCAACTTTTTTACTTTAAGAATTACCAACCATGAGTCCGTATGCACAGGATAGGACCTTGTAAGTTTATTCCTGCGGTTTCGCATGCCATAATAATTAAATGGAGAACTGTAAGCTTTTATTAGGGTTCGGGGATTTGGCCTAGTGAATTAAATAGAAAAAAGCCGCACATATTTATACTCTTTTGCATACCATAAATGCGAAGGAGCGTGATAATATGATCTATAAAGCAATCCAGGGACTTCCGCAGGCCCATACCAGGATAAAAGGGAGCAAAGAATACCCTGATATTCGTGGAAATGTATATCTCTATGAAGTGTATAATGGCACAGTTCTTTTAGGAGAACTGATGGGAATCCCGGAGGAACTGGAGAAGAACATCCCAGACATGCAGGAGATCTGCAGCCGGTATTAAGTAATGATGGAACTGCATGGATGGAGATTATACTGGAAGATTCTATCCAATGGATGTTGTCGGCAGGACAATCGTACTTCATGAGATGCCGGATGACTTCAAGACCCAGCCGTCCGGAGATTCGGGAATGAAGATTGCATGCGGTGAAATCAAAGCATGGGAACAAGAATGTAAGAACAAAAATGGTAACGAATAAGTGGAGAACCGTCATACAGATAATTTGACATGTAAGTATGAAAACGCTAAAATTGGTGGAGGAATGTAGAAAACTGCAGTCCTCCATTTTTGCGTCAGGGGATATTAAAAAAGCCAAAACCTCGCTCCCTGATGGAAAGGAGTCCATATGCCGAAAAAAGAATTAGCAAAAGGGTATACAACCGGAACCTGTGCACAGGCTGCAACGAGGGCAGCAATGCAGATGCTTTTTACAGGTGAAAAAGTAGAGCAGGTGTCGGTAGAACTGCCGCAGGGAGAAAAGCTGCAGTTGGATATCACGGATATACAGAGAAAATATACAGACAGGGAATTGCCGGATATGGTATCCTGTGCGGTCAAAAAAAACAGCGGAGATGATCCGGATATCACGAATGGAGTACTGGTTTACAGTCAGGTAAGGCTTTCTGAAACAGGACAGATTCATATTGATGGCGGGATCGGGGTAGGAAGAGTGACCAGGCCCGGACTGAATCAGCCGGTGGGAGAAGCCGCAATTAACCGTGTGCCAAGGCAGATGATAAGAAAAGAAGTAGAAGAAGCCTGTGAAGAGGTTGGCTATACCGGTGGAATTGATGTAGAGATTTCGATTCCGGAAGGGGCAAGACTGGCAAAAGAAACATTTAATCCAAGACTTGGAATAGAAGGAGGACTTTCAATACTTGGGACAACCGGTATTGTGAATCCGATGAGTGAACAGGCGCTGATCGATACCATTGAAGTAGAGATGAAGGTATGCCTTGCGGAAAAGTACAGGTATCTGATCATTGCACCGGGTAATTACGGATTGGATTTTCTGAAAGAACAGTATAGTATAGAAGAAAATGATGTGGTAAAATGTAGTAACTATATTGGTCAGGCCATAGATATGGCGGTAGAACAGGATTGTAAAGGTGTCCTGCTGGTCGGACATATCGGGAAACTGATCAAGGTATCCGGCGGAATCATGAATACCCATTCCAGATGGGCAGACTGTCGGATGGATTTATTCGCCACGGCCGCATTGAGAGCGGGAATTGCCGGAGAGAAGGCAGTCGAATTTCTTGACTGTGTGACGACGGATGATGCATTGGAGAAATGCAGCGAGGAAGAACGAACACGCATTATGGAAAAAATCATGATGCGTATGGAGGAATATCTGAACTACCGGGGGAAAGGAGAGATACAGGTGGGAGTGGTCACGTTTTTCCAATGTATACGGAATCCTTGGGAAGACAGAAAAAGCAGAAGAACTGATAGAAAGATTCAGAAAAGAACGACATATACAATAGATACCAGAGTATGCAGGAGAAGTTGCTGGTGGCAGGTTCTTTGCAGGACAGGAAGGAGTCGGAAAATGATACATTTTGTGGGAGCAGGTCCGGGAGCCGAAGATCTGATCACGGTCCGTGGACAGCGTTATCTGGAGCAGGCTGATGTGGTGATCTATGCGGGATCACTGGTGAATCCGGGGCTGTTAAAGAGTACAAAGGAGACATGCGAGATATATAACAGTGCGAAGATGACACTGGAAGAAGTTCTGGAAGTGATGGAACAGGCAGACCGGGAACAGAAGATGACGGTTCGGCTGCATACAGGTGATCCGTGTCTGTACGGTGCAATCCGGGAACAGATGGATCATCTGGATGAACTGGGAATTGCGTATGATTCCTGTCCGGGTGTCAGTTCCTTCTGCGGGGCAGCAGCGGCACTGAATCTGGAATATACACTTCCGGAGGTGTCACAGAGTGTTGTCATCACACGTATGGAAGGAAGAACACCGGTTCCGGCGAAGGAAAAAGGTTGCAGCGTTTTGCAAGTCATAATGCGACGATGGTACTTTTCTTAAGTACAGGACTTTTTGGAAAAGCTGGAAGGCCAGTTGATAGAAGGCGGTTATAAAGAAGATACGCCGGCAGCAATTGTATACAAAGCAACATGGCCGGAGGAAGAAAGTTACATCTGTACTGTCAGTACACTGGCAGAGACTGCGAAAGCACATGGAATTACAAAGACAGCATTGATCATCGTTGGAGATGTGGTGACACATCATGCGTATGAACGTTCGAAACTGTATGATCCGGAATTCACCACCGAGTTCCGTCAGGGAGTAAAATAAGATGAAGATTGCAATGATCAGTTTTACCGGAAATGGAAGAAGACTGGAGAGATCTTTAGCACATGAACTGGAAAAAGAAGGACACCAGGTGCTGCAGGCGGTAAAATGCAAAGAACTGGAATCGGACAAGGATGCGGTAAAATGCAGTGCCAGAGAATGGACAGGTGAACAGTTCCGGACGCGGGATGTACTGATCTTTATTGGAGCAGTACAGATTGCCGTGCGCTTGATCGCATCTTTTATAGGATCAAAGACAACAGATCCGGCGGTACTGGTACTGGATGAGAAAGGACAATATTGTATCCCGATCCTGTCCGGGCACATTGGCGGAGCAAATGAGATGGCTGAAAGAATTGCAGAGATGGCAGGAGCACTGCCTGTGATCACAACAGCTACAGATATCCGGGGAAAATGGGCAATAGATGTATTTGCCAGAAAGAATCATCTTTATATAGAAGATATGCAGAAGGCAAAGCAAATTTCGGCAAAGATTCTGGAAGGAAAGACAGTCGTGGCCGCGATTGAGAGCGGAAGAGATTCGATAGAGGGTACTGTGCCGGAAGAAGTGAAGATCGTACCGGAAACCTATGAGAATCCAGATATCTATATCGGGATATATGAACGAAAATTAAGCAGTCATGTATTAAGGCTGATACCACAACGGATCACGGTGGGAATCGGCTGCAGACGGGGGACATCCGCAGAGCAGATAGAACAGCTGGTGGATAAGATACTGAAAGAATCACATATTAATAAGAAAAGTATTGGCAGGATCGCAAGCATTGATCTAAAAAAAAGACGAAGAGGGATTGCTTACATTTTGCAACAAATATAACATAGAGCCGGAATTTTATCCGGCAGAAGAATTAAAAAAAGTAGAAGGAGAATTCAGTGTTTCTACATTTGTAAAAAAGGTTACCGGAGTGGATAATGTATGTGAAAGAAGTGCTGTATATACAGGTGGTATACTGCGGATCAGAAAAACAGGCAGAAAATGGTGTGACAGCAGCATTTGCCTGGGATAATTGGAGGGTGAAGTTTGAATAAGGTATATGTGATAGGAATGGGACCGGGGGCATATGAACAGATGACGGTGAAAGCAGTCCGGACGCTGGAAAAATGTGATGTGATCGTCGGATATACCGTATATATCGAATTATTAAAAGAATATTTTCCGGATAAGAGATATCTGACAACGTCCATGAGACAGGAGGCAGCACGGTGCAGGATGGCATTCGAAGAGGCAGCAAAAGGAGCTGTAACGGCAATGGTATGCAGCGGAGATGCCGGGATATACGGAATGGCAGGACTGATGTATGAAATCGGTGAGGAATATCCGGAAGTCGCGATCGAAGTAATCCCGGGAGTGACAGCGGCACTGGGAGGTTCTGCGGTACTTGGAGCAGCAGTCGGACATGATGTCAGTCTGATCAGTTTAAGTGATCTTCTGACACCGTGGGAATTGATCGAAGAAAGACTTCGCTGTGCGGCAAAAGCTGATTTTGTGATCTGCCTTTATAATCCGTCCAGCAGGAAACGCAGTACCTATCTTGCAAAAGCATGTGAGATCATGCTGGAATATAAGGCGGAAGATACCGTCTGCGGAATAGTGAAAAACATTGCCCGCGAGGGAGAAACAATGCAGACACTGACACTGAAAGAATTAAAAGAGACAACAGTAGATATGTTCTCTACTGTATTTATCGGAAATAAAACAGACAAAAGTAATCGGGAAAAAATGGTTACACCAAGGGGATATCGTATATGAAAAGACAAAAAGATTCTATTATATGCAGGGACAACAGAAGGAAGAAAATTAGCATCTTATCTCGGAAGAAGAGGCGTAAGACTGCATGTCTGTGTGGCAACCGCTTATGGGGAGAGTCTGCTT
>ENA-OQBG01000210-OQBG01000210.1-human-gut-metagenome-genome-assembly--contig:-NODE-210-length-11509-cov-2.189598_pt1 | contig 11509 bp, 12 predicted proteins | sample MGYA00242746_ERZ504551 | MGnify/ENA primary metagenome ERZ504551 (study PRJEB26092, sample SAMD00036289) | human gut metagenome | host: Homo sapiens | study: EMG produced TPA metagenomics assembly of... | reverse complement strand
GGAATTTTGGCTTGTATGTCTCGGGATTTTGGCATATTCATGCCAAAAACACCTCGCGGGATAGTGGTATGTGAACAGTAGCAATTTGTTACTTGCACTCGTCACTCCATTCTCAGTAATGCTGCACAATTTCCTTTCATCATCTTATAGTAAACCGGGATCAGAAGTGCACAGGCTCCGATCCACGCCATTGGGCTGGCAATACATACAGATGTATATCCGATAATTCCGGAAAGACCTACTGTTGCAGCAATTCGCATAACCAGTTCAATCATACAGGCAGCAAAAGGTGCTTTGCCATTCTGCATGCTCTGGATGGATGTACGGTATACTGCCAGCAGTCCAAGCACAAAGTAAAAGGGAGCTACGATCGTCAGATACATATCTGAATAGTGATAGATTTCTTTTGTGGGATCTGAGAGAAACATTCTTACGATCGGATGTCTCAGCAGCAGAATTCCAATACACATGATCAGGTTAAATGCTTCTGTCTGAATCAGACATGCGCGCACGCCCTGACGGATACGGTCCCATCTGCCTGCACCAAAATTCTGAGCCACATAGTTGGAAATTGCGGTCATCATTGCATTGTTTACCAGTACAGAAAGCTGGTCTGCTTTCGATGCTGCGGTATATCCTGCAACTGCTGCAGTACCCAGTGAGTTTACCACTGCCTGCATGGCAAGCTGTCCGATACACATGACAGACATCTGGAATCCCATAGGAATCCGGTCTTTAAATGCAAAATTGCGGTATCCTTTAAATCTGTAAAATCTTCTCTGTGCAGATGCAGGATTGGGAAATTTTTAATCCCACTACCAGACTCAGCACTGCCGAAAAAACTGTGACAGAATAGTCGCCCATGCAGCACCGGCCACCCCCATATGAAACGGTACAATAAACAGAATATCAAGAAAAATATTTAATACAGATGAAAATACCAGGAAATACAATGGTGTTTTACTGTCTCCCAATGCGCGGAGCATATTTGAGATCATGTTGTAGAAAACGGTAGCACCTGTACCAAGCAAAACTACAAACATATAGTCGTATGCTTCACCGGAAATATCAGCAGGAATCTGCATCCAGCGCAGAATCTGATGAGAAAGCAGACAGCAGGTCAGTGTCAGTACTACTGTAAAGGCAATACTCAGAAGTGTGGAAACCGCAACGCTCTTGCGCATTCCTTTTTCATCCTTTGCCCGCATTTCTGTCCCAGACAGATACCAAACCCACCTGTAAATCCATTGATAAAACAGAATACAAAATAAATAATAATACTGGTGGAACCTACTGCTGCCAGGGAGTCTGCTCCCAGCGTTTTTCCTACGATCACAGAGTCCGCCAGTGTATAAAAAAGCTGAAACAGATTTCCCAGAATTACAGGAATCGCAAATTTCAGCAGTGACCGGAACGGATTACCTGTAGTCAGATCCATTTCTTTTGATCTTGCCATGTTTCCTACTCCTCTCCTTGCACGATGTGCATACCAACGTTATAATTGTGGTTATAACAAGCATTGTAATGAATATATCCTGTGATAAATTGTCAGATCGTGTTGATGATCATGCTTCTGTGAGCAATTCATCACAGCGTACATATAATAAAATCGGAGAACTGTAATATGGCTATGCGTAAAATTCTTGTAGATGAAACCAACCGCGAACTTTGTGAACATGGAACTGTCGGTTTTCCCATGACCGTTAATCATGATGACCTGTGGGCATTTGAGGGAAAAAGTGTACCTATCCACTGGCACAATGACCTGGAGATCAGTCTTCCCAGAGAAGGAGAAGCTATCTATCAGGTGTATCAGAAAAGCTACACTGTAAGACCTGGAGATGTTCTTCTTCTGAACCGTAATGTACCTCATAGCTGTCATTCATCTAATAACAGTCATGCCAGATACAGTACCTTTCTGGCACGTCCGGATTTCATATATGGCGAATACGGAAGTGATGTGGAACGCAGATGTTTTCGTCCTTTCCTCCAGAATTCTTCTGTTCCCTGCATCCTTCTTGCTTCCGGAAACTCATGTACCCGGACTGTGATCCAAAAGCTCAATGAAACAGAAGCCCTCTTTGATCAGAAGACCTTCTGTTATGAGTTGAAGATCAAGGGGCTTCTCTGTGAAATTTTCGGTATGATTCTCTGCGAACACCAGAATGATCTTGCAAATTTGTTCCAGCCAACCAGCTGGAACTGGAAAGGCTGGAACAGATGCTGGATTATCTTAATACGCATTTTGAATCCGTAATCTCTCTGCAGGAGCTGGCAGACCAGGTTCATCTGTCCAAAGAGGTCTGCTGCCGCCTGTTCAAAAAATGATCCGGCAAAACAATTACCGGCTATCTGGAAGAATATCGTGTCAACCAAAGTCTGCCACTGGTTCAGAGCTCCCAATATTCTATGATCCAGATTGCAGATATGACAGGCTTCAGCAATGCCAGCCGTTTTGCCCGGGCATTCCGCAGACAATTCGGATGCAATCCCGGTGAATACAATTCTCTTAAGCTGCAAAAGTGCTAGAGCGTGTCTGAAAAAGGCTTTCTGCAAGATGTGCGTCACAATTTGTGGGATATTTTGCCCGGATGAGGGCGCCGTAGCGGGCTACGGCAACTGAATTCGGGTGAAATATCCGCAAAGTGGGGCGTGCAGATTGCGGGAATGATTTTTCAGACACACTCTAGTTCTCTGCGGTAACACAAAAATCCCGCTCACAGTTGTGTCTTACTGTGAGCGGGATTTCACATTTTAAAAGAAGGAGTGCCGGATCTTGCGATCCGGCAAGTATGAAAAAGAAAAAGTTTTATTATAAATAAAGCGTTTGCTTTATTTGCTTATTAATATACGAGGAATTTGTGAGACAAAATGTGATGGACTGTTGAAAAAACGTGATTAAATTCTAAAAAACTTATAAACTGGCAGGAAGAAAACACAAGGTGGAAAACTGAAAATAAGCATTGTAAAAATCCGAACTGTAATTTATAATAAAATTCAATGGTAACGGTTCAATATCTTTACAGTTACAAATAATGAGAAACAAGGAGGAAAACATGAAAAGAGAAACAGTCGTCGTACTGGATTTCGGCGGTCAGTACAATCAGCTGGTTGCCAGACGTGTGAGAGAATGTAACGTATACTGCGAAATCTATTCATACAAGACCGATCTTGAGAAAATCAAGGCAATGAATCCTAAGGGAATCATCCTTACCGGTGGTCCGAACAGCTGCTATGAGGCAGATTCACCTACATGCAATAAAGAATTATTTGAGCTTGGTATTCCTGTTTTGGGACTTTGCTATGGCGCACAGCTTATGATGCATGTTCTGGGCGGAAAAGTTGAGAAAGCAGATGTGAGCGAATATGGAAAGACAGAGGTTCTGGTAGATAAGACAGATTCCAAAATCTTCAAAGACGTATCTGACAAAACAATCTGCTGGATGAGCCACACAGATTACATTTCCCAGGTTGCACCAGGATTTGAGATTGCTGCTCACACAGCAGACTGTCCGGTAGCAACTGCACAGAATGAGGAGAAGAAGCTGTATGCGATCCAGTTCCATCCGGAAGTGCTTCATACAGTAGAAGGAAAGAAGATGCTTTCCAACTTCGTACTTGGTGTATGCGGATGTGCCGGAGACTGGAAAATGGATGCCTTTGTTGAGCACACTATCAGAGAAATCCGCGAGAAGGTCGGGGATGGAAAAGTTCTTCTTGCCCTGTCAGGTGGTGTTGACTCTTCCGTTGCAGCAGGACTTCTTTCCAGAGCAATCGGCAAGCAGCTTACCTGTGTATTTGTAGATCATGGTCTTCTTCGTAAAGATGAGGGAGATGAGGTTGAGGGTGTATTCGGACCAAACGGTCAGTTTGACCTGAACTTTATTCGCGTCAATGCACAGCAGAGATATTATGACAAGCTGGCAGGTGTTACAGAGCCTGAAGCAAAACGTAAGATTATCGGTGAAGAATTTATCCGTATTTTTGAAGAAGAGGCCAAGAAGATTGGTGCGGTAGATTTCCTGGCACAGGGAACTATTTATCCGGATGTTGTAGAGAGTGGTCTGGGCGGAGAGTCCGCAGTGATCAAATCTCACCACAATGTAGGCGGACTTCCGGATTTCGTTGATTTCAAGGAAATCATCGAACCGCTCCGCGACCTTTTCAAGGATGAGGTTCGTAAAGCAGGTCTGGAGCTTGGAATTCCGGAGAGACTGGTATTCCGTCAGCCATTCCCGGGACCGGACTTGGAATCCGTATTATCGGTGAAGTTACTGCAGAGAAGGTTCGTATTGTACAGGATGCAGATTTCATTTATCGTGAAGAGGTAGACAATGCTGCAGCTGAGTATAAGAAAGAACATGGTGAAGATCCTTCATGGATGCCGAACCAGTATTTTGCAGCACTGACAAATATGCGAAGTGTAGGCGTTATGGGTGACTTCAGAACTTATGATTACGCTGTAGCGCTCCGCGCAGTGAAGACTATCGACTTCATGACAGCCGAATCTGCTGAGATTCCGTATGCAGTACTGAATAAGGTTATGAACCGCATTATTAACGAAGTTAAAGGCGTTAACCGCGTATTCTATGGCCTGACCAGCAAGCCGCCGGGTACGATTGAGTTTGAGTAGCGGACTAAATTGCGAAAAAGCCCATAAATAAAGGTTTTGCGGGCTGTCTGGATGTTCCGGTGGAGTGCAAATGGAGTTAAAAAATCTTTTTTTTCTTTGTTTTCTTTCCGGAGTTATCTGAGATTTTCGCAAAAGTAACTATGCTCAGAAAATATAATTAGTGTGAATATGAAGAACAGTTTGTTTTGATGGAAATATTTTCCGTCAGGGCAGACTGTTTTTTTATACCCTTTTTCAATGATATTAACTCCATGGTTCAGCGATAACACATATGGAAACTGTAAAATTAAAATAATTTGCTAAATTTCGGAAAATGATGTCCGATTTTGCATTTGCCAGTACAGAGTATATGAAGAGATAAATATTCAAAACACAGGAGGTACTGATTATGCAGAACAAATTATTTTTAAAGGCAGCCGATATATGTGAACTTCTGGAGGTAAAACAGACATCGGCTTATGAGATCATTGGCAATCTGAATAAGGAGCTGGAAGAACAGGGATATTTGACGCTTAGAGGAAAAGTTCCGACAAAGTATTTTGTGAAGCGTTTCTACGGAGTGGAAGATACTTGTGAGATTCCACAGGAAGAGGGAAAGGAATGGTTTCATGCGTAAGAGAAAAATGTATTTATCAGTGGAAGACATTGCAGAACTCTTTGGATTATCAGTTTCGTTTGCTTACCGGGTGGTGGAAAGAATGAATGCCGATCTGGAAAGCAAGAACTATTATGTTATTCTCGGACGGGTGCCAACCCGCTATGTAGAGGACAAGATCTATGGTCTGGAACATGTTGAGCAATATTTGAAGGAGGATAAAGCGATATGAGTATAGTGCAGGAAAAAATGTATATGGATAGGCCGGAAATATAAAACTGTCGCTGGGGTACTGATCTATCGTGCATAGCGTGTCCAGTTCCGAAAGCGGCAGCGTTTCAAAGGATGTTTCCCAGCCACGCTGACGCTTCCTTTCCCGGAAGTAGTCAACGGCTTCATGGTACAGTACCAGCTTGCAAAAATGGTCAAACTGGCAGCGCCTCCCGTAATCATCAGGGGTAACTTTCATCTTCTCACCCCCTTTCCGTGGAGAGTGAGCAGGATGATCCTGTCCGTTGTCAGGGGCCTATGCTGGCCCTGGTCTGCTGACCGCCTCCTCTTCCATCTGATTTTTGCCGGAAATGACAATCCGCGAAAATCGACAAAAATCGCCCGGCAGGTCGTAAACCTACCGGGGCGACGATTTGAAGCGTTTTGTTGTTTTCTTACATGGTATAGTTCATACTCATAGCCGGAATATTCCCCGTGGCGGGGCAAGGCTTTTTTAAGCGGTAGAAGTGGATTAGATTATAATGATAGTAAAACAGCATGGCGGCGTCCTCCCGTGGGCCGCCATGCCTTTAACTGCTGGGAATGACAGAAAGAAAGCAGCGGCCTTGATTTCTCAAAACCGCCACCAGTGAATATAAATTAAGCGTGAAAATGGGTCTGCCCAGCACGTCTTTTTTCTTTTCTGCCGCTGGGGCAGATGTTTTTTCTTTAGATACATGATAAGAGGAATTTTTGAAGATTCCATAAAGATTTGAAAAATGGACGGACATAAAAAGACGTCCATTACACTATCGGAAAATCAGCAAGGAAGTTTCATAGTACCTTTGCGCCGCTGGTTTCTTTTGAATTTTCTAAAATAAGCTGACCATTATGTTGTTCCATAATCGAATTTGTAATATATAGACCCATACCAAAGTGTAACTTTGAATTGCGGCTTTGATCGCCCATATAGAACCGTTCCTGTGCGTGGCATAATGCCTCTTTAGAAAACCCCGTTCCCTCGTCTGTGACTAAAATTTCCACGAAACCGTTGTTACTCTGAACATCCACATAAAGCGTTCCGCCTTGCGGGGAGTAGTCCAGCCCATTACTGATAACATTCATAATAGCACGTTCTATCAGCACCCTATCAAATTTCAGCATTTGAGGGAGTGAAACAGTATTCATTTGCAGCCGGATTTCTTTTGTCCGGCATAGTGATTCCATATAACCGAACAAGTGCTGCATGAACGCTGGCAAGTCTATACTTTCAATATGGAGCTGATAACCAACCGCCGCCCGTGATATATCAATCAGGGTTTGAATATATGACTGCATCTGGCCGGAGCTTTCCACGACGTAACCAGCGTATAATCGTTGCTCATCATCAAGATTTGTTTCTGTGAGTAAATCAGCATTTCCTTGAATAACCGTCAGAGGCGTTTTCAAATCATGGGCAAGCGCGGCGATTTGCTCTTTCTGTGTCTGTTCGGTTTTCCATTGCCGTTCTAACGAAATTTTCAGATTATCTTTCATATCTGAAAAAAATGCAAGGACATCTTCAAACTCTTTGATTTTGGCGTGTCCTACTTCAAAATCAAGGTTTTGCTTTGAAATCTCCGCAGTTGCTTCAAAAAGCGGGGTCAGTTGTGTACGCAGGTTCTTAGCAAATCTGGCGGTCAGTATGATAATGACCAGCAGCGAATTTACAGCCATCAGGATAACACAAGCGTGTCAGGAGATGGAAATATTCCGGTAGCCATGACACTGTAAATTGAGAACCAATATAATACCTTAAAACGCAAAATTCGTTTTCCCGGACAACAAGTGCAAACTGCCTCCCCGTAGCATATTCAATATATTCTCCCTTTGCGTACAGCAGGGCAATTTCTTTTTCATCATCGTCCATATTGCTGTAAAGCTCATTAAAGTTCTTGTCCAGAATTAAGTAGCCGCATCCCTGTGGAAGCACAACCTTTGTAATATCCGGGGCAATCGTCAGCGTTGGAATGATCTCTTTTACCTGCAATTCACTTAGATTTGCTCTTGTAGCTAATCCAGCATTTACAGCAAGTCCCTCCAAACCAGAAGGGACAATAATTGCCGCTACCAGCATGACAATGAGGGAGATAGCAAACTGGCGAAACAATATTTTCAATGTAGGTTTCTTTTTCACTCCCATTTATATCCTATCCCCCATACGGTGCTGACCGGACTTATTTTGAAATGCTCCAATTTCGCACGAATATTTTTATATGCGTTGAGATCGTAGAGTTATCGCCTATTCCATCAAACCCGAAAACGGCTTCATAGATTTGTTCTTTTGTAAAAACCTGTCCCCGGTTTTTCGCAAGGTATTCACAGATTGAATACTCGCTTTTGGTAAGGGGAACCGGCTGTTCTGAAACATACAGTACCTTTGCGGAAAGGTCAAATCTTATATCAGGCTCAAATGAAAGTGTGCTGTGATGCTCCCTTTTTTCTCTGCGTAAATGTGCCGCGACACGGGCGCGAAGCTCCTGAATACGAAAAGGTTTCGTAATATAATCATCCGCACCGATGCCCAATCCAAACAATATATCTTCCTCTAATGTCTTTGCGGTCAGAAAGAGAATCGGGCAGTCTACCATATTCCTGATCTGTTTGCAAAACTCAAACCCGTCTGTGCCAGGCATCATCACATCCAAAAGAATGAGGTCATAGAAATGCAGCTTTTTGATGTCTACATCATCCGCATTTTGACAGACTGTTATCAAATATCCATCTTTCCCCAAACTGTTCTTAATCAATTCCAAGATAGAAACTTCATCGTCAACTACAAGTAAGTGGGTCAAAAAATCACCTCCCGCCCCATTATACCACATTGTCGAGGTTACTCATCATTATTTTAATGTCAGCTTTCCGATATTCATTGTTGATATTTACAGCTACGGCATTGCTTATATCCACATCCACAATACTGTAAACGTAGCCGAAACTGAAATCTTCCCCCGCCACATTTTTGAAGCGTTTCGATACCTGCCCGATTTCTTCTTGCAGTTCTGACATTTCAAGACATTCATCCGTTATGGTATATGTCAGGCCGTTATATGAAATTTCATCATAGTTTGCGGCGTTCAGCTCATAATACGGCAGAGATTCATTTAACGCCTTATTTTTATCGGCGGTATCGCGGAGCGCACCGCAGGCCGATAAGCATATAAGACTTACAAGCACAATTACCACGGCAAACAGGCACTTTTTATTCACTGTTTTTACCTCCCTCCCAACCATGAAACCAAACCAAACTGGCAATCAGCAGACAAACAGTGCAGCATACAGAAATAATCATACCGCTGAAAAAATCGGTTTTTACCTGTGCATACAGTTGGGGGCTATCCCATGCAAGCACAGTGTAATCCATAGCACGAACGCCCCAGGCCCAGGGAATATATTTCCATGTAGCGTCACCAAGCCCTGTTATCATAAGGGCAGCTATTAAACTCCCTGCAATTCCCAATCCCATAGATGCACCTTTTCCGAAGCTCATTCCCACAAACAAATGAATCAGGTAAATGGGAAGCATGGTAATCAACAATAGAATCCCTGCTTTCAGGTAAAGGCTTGCCGGAGCATCCCTATATAGTGCAGCGAATGTTCCTAACGCTAAAATGTTGCGCCAAAAGCACAGATCATCAGAAAACCAAGTTTACCAATATACGTTGCCATGCGAGATGGGATTGTTCCCAACAAAAGCTGATAATGCCCGGCCTGATTTTCGATCTGAACAACCAGGCCCACAATAATGCCGATCAGAAACGGGAACGCAACGGCCAGCACTTCCAGATAGGCACTGATTTTGGTTGCCAGTTCCCATCTGGATATATGATAGTAACCCGCAAAATCGCCGCACATATAATCGGGAATCATGCTGTGCATATAGAGCAAAATGCTATGTTTACACTTCTGATATTCTGCTTTCCAGCAGCGAACCACAGATACCATAGTTACCCCACCTCCTTTTTCTCAAACCATCTTGCAGTTAAAAATGACAGCGCCGCAAACCAGGCCAGCGAAATGACCAATACAAGTATAATCATCCAAAATGCCATTGCCGTACTCTGATCTGCAACCGGCTCACCATTAGGCAAAATACCTAACACGGAAATCATAAGATGCGGCACCCAGCTATACGGGCAGATCATCCACAAAGAGGTTGTAGCCGTGAAAATCCCTAAAACGCTTCCAAGTCCGGCATTAAGAATAACCGTGACAAAGATACCAACTTTTTTGATAACCATAAGCACAGCGGAACTTCCCATAGGCTTGCAATGACAATACAAGCTGTTCCGGCCGCAGCCTGCCAAATTCCGATTGTCAGGGGAATTTCGTTGATAACTAATATTGCAAAACCGCCCAACAGATTTAGCGCCAGGAAAATGAAATTCCCCACACAGGAGTAAATACCGGCCACTCCAATTTTTGCTTTCCAGACTTTGTTCTGCGAAACAGGCAATGAAGCAACGGCACGATATTTTAGTTTGCCATTATCCCGCTGTTCAATCAAGGCACAGGTGAGCGTAAGGAATCCAGGATAAAGCAGGATATACCACCAATTATAAGAATTGAGCTGGAACCAAAGAGGGGCAAAAAAGTTCATAAGCGCAGTTACAAACGGGGCCAGAACGATCAGCGTTTTGTGAAAGTTCTCTTATGCTTTAGGTTCTCTGCCTGAATATATGCCATCTCCATTTAATATCCCTCCTTACCATTTCTGCGAATAACATCCATAAAGAGTTGTTCCAAATCTTCACCGGCGCGAAGCTCTCCCTCATATCCAAGGACGCCGCCAGCAATGATACCCACATGATCTGCAATCTGCTGGACTTCTGACAGAATATGGCTGGACAAAATAACTGTAATCCCTTTGCAGGGAAAAGAGCGAATTAACTCTCGAAGTTCCTCAATCCCTAAAGGGTCAAGGCCGTTAGTCGGTTCATCCAGAATCAAAAGCTGGGGACTGTTCAGCAATGCAATAGCAATACCAAGCCGCTGCTTCATACCAAGAGAAAACTGCCCGGCCCGTTTCTTGCCGGTATTCGTGAGCTGGACAATTTGCAATACCTCGTTAATTCGTGCATCGTCCAGGCCGAGCAATGTAGTTCTGACTTTGAGATTTTCGTATGCAGTCAGATTTTCGTAAAGCGGGGGCATCTCAATCAAAGCACCGATATGCTCCAGATCATTCCGCTTCCACGGGTGGCCGTCAAACTCGATGCTTCCCGATGTGGGGCGCAAAATGCCGGTGAGCATTTTTAAGATCGTGGATTTGCCAGCCCCATTCGGCCCCAGCAGACCATAAACCGAGTTGCGCCGGATGTTCAGTGACACATTGTTTACCGCCATTTGCCCCTTGAAATTTTTGCAGAGGTCAGTCGTTTTCAAAATCATATCCATATAATCAAGTCCTTTCTTTGATTTTACGGATAGCATACCGGGCAATTTTGAAGATTTCATAAAGATTCCCGAAAACAGAATATGAACAATACACCGTAACCGTGGAGCATATCGCAACAAAGCACCAACCTACGCATTTAGGGCCTTAAAAAGCCCTACCGGAATTGAGCGGTCTGGTGTAAAGCGGATACGACTTCATGATCTCCGCCATTCCCATGCCAGAAACAGAAGAGTTTTTCTACCGACTGGGATTAAAAGATGGACTGAATCTGAAAAATACGGTAAAATTAGTATTAGAAATGATATCGTGAAATCGGAATTTATTAAGGAGGATATGGATGAAACTGTTTTTATGTTCGCACTTTTCAAGCGTAGGAAGTTTGATAAAAGAAGAAATTGATAACAAGAAAGTCGCATTTATTCCAACAGCTTCGCTGCATGAAGGTTACACCGGTTATGTCGGCTCGGCTCGAAAGCTATTCAATAAACTGGGAGCAGCCGTAACTGAAATTGATATTTCAACGGAGGCTTATTTAACGATACAGTCTGTTTTTGAAGATGCGGATGTGATATATTTTACTGGTGGAAATTCTTTCTTCCTTATGGACCAGCTTCGTAAAACGGGAACGGATGAG
>ENA-OQBG01000208-OQBG01000208.1-human-gut-metagenome-genome-assembly--contig:-NODE-208-length-11557-cov-7.283902_pt1 | contig 11557 bp, 8 predicted proteins | sample MGYA00242746_ERZ504551 | MGnify/ENA primary metagenome ERZ504551 (study PRJEB26092, sample SAMD00036289) | human gut metagenome | host: Homo sapiens | study: EMG produced TPA metagenomics assembly of... | reverse complement strand
CAGCTACGGTCCCGGTGCCTCGATGCTCGACCGTCCTGCCCGCCAACGCGCCGCGCCAGCAGGTGCTGCCGGACGAATACCGCAAGGCCTCCGACGAGGAACTGCAGCAGCGCATCACCGACGCCAAGCAGCGTCTTGGCTCCAAACTGTTGATTCTGGGCCACTTCTACCAGCGTGACGAGATCATCAAGCACGCCGATTTCGTGGGCGACTCCTTCCAGCTGGCCAAGAACGCCACCGAACGCCCGGACGCCGACCACATCGTGTTCTGCGGCGTGCACTTCATGGCCGAAACCGCCGACATCCTCTCCATGCCCGAACAGAGCGTGACCCTGCCCAACCTGTCCGCCGGCTGCTCGATGGCCGATATGGCCAACATCGACCAGGTCCAGGAATGCTGGGACCAGCTCGGCGAGATCTGCGGCACCCAACCGGACTCCGATGGCTTGCAGCAGATCATCCCGGTCACCTACATGAACTCATCCGCCGCGCTGAAGGCGTTCTGCGGACGCAACGGCGGCATCGTATGCACCTCGTCCAATGCGCATGCCGTGCTGGAATGGGCGTTCGCCCGCGGCAAGCGCGTGCTGTTCTTCCCGGACCAGCATCTGGGCCGCAATACCGCCCGCGCGATGGGCATTCCGCTGAACGAGATGCCGCTGTGGGATCCGTTCAAGGCACAGGGCGGCACCGCCGATCCGGCCGACTACGCCCGCGCCAAGATGATTCTGTGGAAGGGCTTCTGCTCCGTGCACCAGCGTTTCACCGTCGAACAGGTCGAACGCGCCCGCAAGGCATACCCGGGCGTCAAGGTGATCGTGCACCCCGAGTGCTCGATGCAGGTGGTCGACGCCGCCGACGGCACTGGCTCCACCGCGTACATCGTCAAGGAGATCGCCAACGCACCCGCCGGATCCGCCATTGCCGTGGGCACCGAAATCAACCTGGTGAACCGTCTGGCCGCGCAGTACCCGGACAAGACCGTGTTCTGCCTGGACCCGGTGGTCTGCCCGTGCTCCACGATGTACCGCATCCACCCGGCTTACCTGGCTTGGGCTTTGGAGAACCTTGAAGCCGGCAACGTGGTCAATCGCATCACCGTGGACGAAGACACCGCCCGCGAAGCCAAGGTGGCACTGGAGCGCATGCTGCGCGTTCACCCGTGACATGCTTCTAGCTCCCCTCCATGAGGGGAGCTGTCCGCGTAGCGGACTGAGGGGAGCAGATGACGCAAAACAGAGGAAAGCAACACAATGAGCAACACTGAAATCGTCGTCGTGGGCGCAGGCGTCGCCGGACTGTCCGCGGCACTGGCCGTGGCCGGCACCGGACACGACGTGACCTTGGTAACCAAGGCCGGACTGGTGGAATCGAACACCTATCATGCGCAGGGCGGCATCGCTGCGGCCATCTTCTCCGACGACGACCCGAAGCTGCACGCCGCCGACACCATGGCCGCGGGCCACGGCCTGTGCGACCCGAAGGCCGTGGACATCCTCACCCGTGAGGGTGCGGAGCGCGTCCGCGAGTTCGCCGCGGCCGGCGTCCACTTCGACCGCGACGCGCATGGACACATGCTGCGCGGCCTGGAAGCGGCTCATTCGCGCGCCCGCGTGGTGCATGCCGGGGGAGACGCCACCGGCAAAGTGTTTGAACTGGACGTCTCCGCCATGGTGCGCAAGAACCCGCGCATCCACATCATCGAGAACGCCTTCCTCAAAGATCTCATCGTGCGGGGCGGCCACATCGCCGGCGTCCACCTGCTGATCGACGGGCAGGACAAGGATCTGGCCGCCGACCGGGTGATCTTGGCCGCCGGTGGAGCAGGCCGTATGTACCCGTACACCACCAATCCGCCGGTCGCCACCGCGGACGGCCTCGCCGTCGCATGGCGTGCCGGTGCCCAGGTCGCCGATCTGGAGTTCTACCAGTTCCATCCCACCGCCATGGCCGTGGGCGAGCACTTCCTCGTCTCCGAAGCCGTGCGCGGCGAAGGCGCGGTGCTGCTGGACGAACACGGCCACCGGTATATGAAGGACATCGATCCGCGCGCCGAACTCGCACCGCGCGACGTCGTGGCCCGCGAGAACTTCCGCGTGATGCAGGCGCAAGGCGGCAAGCCCGTGATGCTCGACGTCTCGCCGATGACCCGCGAGAACCCCGACCTAGCCAGCTTCCTGGCCCACCGATTCCCGACCATCGATGCCTATACGCGTTCGCTTGGCTTCGACTGGAGCAAGGAGCCGATCCCGGTGGCGCCCGCCGCGCACTACTACATGGGAGGCATTCGCACCGATCTGGACGCCCGGACCTCCATCCCCGGCCTGTACGCGGCCGGCGAATGCGCCCGCACCGGTGTCATGGGCTCCAACCGCCTTGCCTCCAACTCGCTGCTCGAAGGACTTGTCTACGGACGCCGCGCCGGTCTTGCCGCCGTCGCGGACGGTGACGACGCGGTCTGGGCACCCGAACCGTTCCTGAACTCCGCCACCGGTGCCGTGTTCGACCATGCGCCGATCGCGTTGGCCGCTCCTGCCACTACGGCTGCTGCTGACGATACCGCCGCCGACAAGGTGTGGGACCGTACCCGCATCCAGAACACCATGTGGCATGGCGTCGGCGTACTGCGCGACGAGGCCGGACTGAAAACCGCCATCGCCGAACTCGGCCAAGGCCTCGCCGCCGCAAACGCCCAGGCTGATATAAACGCCGATGGCGCTGCAAGTAGCGTTGAGGCTTTGGAGAACCGCAACATGCTCACCGTAGGCTATGTGGCCGCCACCGCCGCGCTCGCCCGCACCGAGTCGAGAGGCGCCCACGCCCGCACCGACCACAGCGAGCCAGTCGACAACTGGGCCCACTCCGTCGCCTACATCAAGGACTGACCCATGCTCACATCACACATCATCCGCGTCGCCGTCGAAGCGGCGCTCGCCGAAGACGCGCCCTACGGCGACATCACCTGCGAGACCACCATCCCCGCGGACGAAACCGGCTCGGCCCACCTCACCGCGCGCGAAAACGGTGTGATGAGCGGCATCGACGTGTTCGCCGCAGCCTTCGCCGCACAGAACCCGGCCGTCACCGTCACCGTCACCATCAAGGACGGTGAGCGATTCCAGCGCGGCCAGATACTCGCCACCGTGGAAGGCCCGGTACGCGACCTGCTCACCGCCGAGCGCATCGCCCTCAACTTCACTCAGCGCATGAGCGGCATCGCCACCATGACCGCCGCCTTCGTGGACGCGGTGAACGCCATCTACGGCGATGATTATGACGGACCCGTCACCCGGCCGCGCCGCTACGAGCGCACCCGCATCGTCGATACGCGCAAAACCACGCCCGGCCTGCGCCCGTTCGAGAAATACGCCGTGGTCTGCGGCGGCGGCCACAACCATCGTTACGGACTGTCCGACGCGGTCATGATGAAGGACAACCATCTGGCGGCGCTCGCCGCGCGCGGCATCGACCTGGCCGGCGCGATCCGCCACGTGCGCGAACAGGTGGGCCACACCACGCATATCGAAGTGGAAGTCGACCGCCTTGACCAGATTCCCGCCGTGCTCGCCGGCGGAGCGGACACCATCATGCTGGACAATTTCTCGCTCGACGACACCCGTCGCGGCGTGGAGCTCATCGACGGTAAGGCCATCGTGGAAGCCAGCGGCAACATGAGCCTGGAGCGAGTGCCAGCCGTGGCCGTCACCGGCGTGGACGTGATCTCCGTGGGCGCGCTCACCCACTCTGTGCGCAGCATCGACCTCGGATTGGATTGGAACTAGTCATGGCCGATACCCCCAACGCATCCGGTGAACCCGGCGAACTGTACCTGGACGCCGCCGCCACCGAATCAGTGAGCCCGGCAGTCATCGAGGCCATGACCCCGTTCCTGACTGAGGCCTACGCCAATCCGGCCAGCGTGCACCAGCCCGGCAAAACCGCGGCCCGCGCGCTGGACGCGGCTCGCGCATCATTTGCCGCGGCATTGGGCGCCCGGCCGGATGACGTGATCTTCACCTCAGGCGGCACCGAATCGGACAATCTGGCCATCAAAGGCATCGCCATGGCGCGCATGCGCAAACTGGGCTTGCGGCCGGTCTGCGGATTCGCCGAAGCCGATGGCAAACAGCCGGCAAATTGTCGCCCGCGCATTATCATTTCCGCTATCGAGCACCCGGCCGTGGCCCAATCGGCGGCATGGCTGCACGAATGGTTCGGTTTCGAAGTCGTGCGCATTCCCGTGGATGCGCAAGCACATCTCGATCTCGACGCACTTGAACGCGAGCTCGACGGCGAGGCCAGTGAACGTACCACGATGGTCTCCACCATGCTGGCCAACAACGAGGTCGGCACCGTGGAACCCGTGGAGGAACTGGTCCGCATCGCCCACGCGCACGGCGTGCCCATCCATGTGGACGCCGTACAGGCCGCCGGGCAGATTCCGATTCGTTTTCGTGACTGGGATGTGGACGCCCTGTCCGTATCCGGACACAAATTCGGCACCCCCAAAGGTCTGGGAGCGCTGCTGGTACGCGGCCGCACACCCATCGAACCGGTGCTGTCCGGAGGCGGGCAGGAACGCGGCCTGCGCTCTGGCACGCAGAACGTGGCCGGTGCCGTGGCGCTCGCCATCGGACTCAACGAATCGAATGCGCGCATGCAGGCGCAGTACCGTGAGTTGGTCGCGTCCCGAGACATGCTCATCGACGCGGTTCGCCGGGTCGCGCCTCGCGCCGACCTGACCGGCGACCCCGAACGCCGTCTGCCCGGTCACGCCTCCTTCATCTTCCCCGGCGTCACCGGGGAAGCGCTGCTCGTCGACCTGGACGCGCGCGGCATCGCTGCCTCATCCGGCTCGGCCTGCGCCATCGGGCGCCACGAGATTCCTGCCACGTTGCTGGCGATGGGCCTCGAACCGTCCATCGCCAAATCGGCATTACGCATGACCTTCCGCAAGCCGCTGACCCGCGAACAAGTCGAACGCATCAGCTTGGCCATCGAAGAGTCCTACACCGACCTGACCCGCCATTAAATCTGACGCCACTTACCAGAAAGGAAACGACGTGAGCACCACCACTTCAGCGCAACCCGCGCAGCTCACCCGCAACGAGCGCCTCGACCGGCTGCCCTTCAACAAGGCGCACCGCAAACTCCTCGTCGCCTCCGGCATCGGCTGGGCATTCGACGCCATGGACGTCGGCCTCGTCTCCTTCGTAGTCGCCGCCATCGCCGCCGACCCGCACTTCAACCTCACCCCGACCGAAAAGTCATGGGTGCTGTCCATCGGCTTCGTCGGCATGGCCATCGGCGCGGCAGTGGGCGGCTTCATCGCCGACCGCGTGGGCCGCAAAACCGTGTTCACCGCCACACTGATTATCTTCGGCATCGCCAACGGTGCCATGGCCCTATCTTGGTCACTCGGCATGCTGCTCGGCGCCCGACTGATCATCGGACTGGGCTTGGGCGCGGAACTGCCGGTCGCCTCCACGCTGGTCTCCGAGTTTTCGCCGACCAAACAGCGCGGCCGCATGACTGTGCTGCTGGAATCGTTCTGGGCCGTCGGCTGGATCGTCGCCGCCATGATCGGCTACTTCGTGATCCCGAACACCGGCGACTGGGGCTGGCGCTGGGCGCTGGCCATCGGCGCGCTGCCACTGCTCTACGCAATCGTCACCCGCGTGCACATCCCAGAATCCGTGCGATTCCTCGAAGCCAAGGGTCGCGAAGACGAAGCCGAAAAGGCCGTGCGCTACTTCGAGGAAGCCGGGGGAGTAGCCCCGGTAACCTCTCCCAAGGGCAAGCCGCTGCCGAAGATCAAGACGCGCGAACTGTTCGGCTCCAAGTACCTGGCCCGCACCATCGCCATCTGGGCCACGTGGTTCTTCGTGAACTTCTCCTACTACGGCGCGTTCACATGGATGCCGTCGCTGCTCGCCGACCAGTTCGGCTCCCTGACCAAGTCATTCGGCTACACGCTCGCCATCTCCATCGCCCAGCTGCCCGGTTACTTCCTAGCCGCCTGGCTGGTGGAGGTCTGGGGCCGCCGCAAGACGCTGAGCATCTTCCTGGCCGTCTCCGCCGTGGCCGCCTTCGCGTTCTCGCAGGCCGGATCTGTGGCCCTCGTGCTCGTGTTCGGCATGCTGCTGTCCGCCTCCAACCTCGGTGCGTGGGGCGTGCTGTACGCCGTGACCCCGGAAATCTACCCGACCCGCCTGCGTGGCGCGGCCGCCGGTGCCGCCGCAGCGGTGGGCCGCATCGCCGCCATCATCGCGCCGCTCCTCATGCCGTGGTTCCTGACCCTGTCCGGCGGCAACAAGGCCGTGGCCTTCATCATCTTCGCCGCCGCCTTCATCATCGCCTGCGTCGCCGCCCTCTGCCTGCCCGAACGCAAAGGCCTCGATCTCGAAGACTGACGGAAGTCGATGACGGGAGAACAGATATTTGCCTGATTACCGGCAGAACCCCCGCGTCCCGGCGAAAGGGACGCGGGGGTTCTGCCGTTTGAAGGCCGTAAAAACGGCAGAAATCCCGCGAGGGGTTCGTCGAGACGCGGGAGTTCTGCCGTTGTGAGGTGCTTTTCTATGTTCCGACATAGTCAAGGTGTGCGAGTACCATCGTGACGGTTTGTGTGTAGGTATGAATAAACACCTCAGAGTAAGTACTTAAGTACTCGAGAACGCAAGTACCGAACGATTACGCAAAAGAATCAGTATTAAGAGAGGTTTCGATGGCGGTTCGTGGAGATATCCGTAATGTGGCGATTGTGGCTCACGTCGATCACGGCAAGACCACCCTGGTCAATGCCATGCTTCAGCAGTCGCACGTGTTTTCCGAGCGTGAGGAAGTGCCGGATCGTGTAATGGATTCCAACGATCTGGAACGCGAGAAGGGCATCACCATCCTCGCCAAGAACACGGCCGTGGAATACACCGGTCCGCTGGCCGCCAAGTACGGCCACCCGGAGGGCATCACCCTCAACATCATCGACACCCCCGGCCACGCCGATTTCGGCGGCGAGGTCGAGCGCGGCATCTCCATGGTTGACGGCGTCGTGCTGCTCGTGGACGCCTCCGAAGGCCCGCTGCCGCAGACCCGCTTCGTGCTGCGCAAGGCCCTCGAAGCCAAGCTGCCGGTCATCCTGTGCGTGAACAAGGTCGACCGCCCCGACGCCCGTATCGAAGAGGTCGTCGGCGAAACCTCCGACCTGCTGCTCGGCCTGGCCGACGACGTGCAGCACGAGGGCATCGACCTGGACCTTGACCAGCTGCTTGAAATGCCGGTCATCTACTGCGCCGCCAAGGCCGGCTACGCCTCCGTGAACCAGCCCGCCGACGGTGGCCTGCCGGACAACGACAACCTCGAGCCGCTGTTCGAAACCATCATCTCCACCATCCCGGCCCCCGAATACGAGGAGGGCGCCCCGCTGCAGGCTCACGTGGCCAACATCGACTCCTCCGACTTCCTCGGCCGACTCGGTCTGGTCCGTATCTACAACGGCACCCTTGAGAAGGGCAAGACCTACGGCCTGTCCCGTGTGGACGGCTCCCTCGAGAACTTCCGCGTCTCCGAACTGCTGCGCACCCAGGGCCTCGAGCGTATCCCGGTCGAATCCGCAGGCCCCGGCGACATCGTGGCCGTTGCCGGCGTTAACGACATCATGATCGGCGAGACCATCGTCGACCCCAACGACCCGAAGCCGCTGCCGCTCATCCATGTGGACGATCCGGCCATCTCCATGACCTTCGGCACCAACGACTCCCCGCTGGCCGGCACCGAGGGCAAGGACCACAAGCTCACCGCCCGCATGATCAAGGACCGTCTGGACCGCGAGCTCATCGGTAACGTGTCCATCAAGGTGCTGCCCACCGACCGTCCCGACGCTTGGGAAGTCCAGGGCCGTGGCGAGCTGGCGCTGGCCGTGCTTGCCGAGCAGATGCGCCGCGAAGGCTACGAGCTGACCGTCGGCCGTCCGCAGGTGGTCACCAAGAAGATCGACGGCGTGATCAACGAGCCGATGGAAAACACCACCATCGACGTGCCGGAAGAGTACATGGGTACCGTCACCCAGCTCATGGCCGACCGTAAGGGCCGTATGGATGGCATGACCAACCACGGCTCCGGCTGGGTCCGTCTGCAGTTCACCGTGCCGTCCCGTGGTCTGATCGGCTTCCGCACCGCGCTGCTTTCCGCCACTCGTGGCACCGGCATCTCCTCCTCCATCTCTGCCGGCTACGCGCCGTGGGCTGGCGCCATCACCATTCGCCAGAACGGTTCCATGGTTTCCGATCGCAAGGGTATCGCCACCCCGTACGCCATGCAGCGTCTGCAGGCCCGTGGCAACTTCTTCGTCGAACCGCAGTCCCCGGTGTATGAAGGCCAGGTCGTGGGTGTGAACAACAAGCCCGACGAGCTGGACGTGAACATCACGCTGGCCAAGCACATGACCAACATGCGTTCCTCCACCGCTGACGTGCTCGAAACCCTGACCCCGCCGATCAAGATGAGCCTTGAGGAGTCCCTGGACTTCGCCAACGAGGACGAGTGCGTGGAAGTCACCCCGGAGTCCATCCGCGTGCGCAAGATCATCCTCGGCCGTGAGGACTGGTACAAGTGGCGCGCCAAGCAGCGCCGCCAGAACGCCGCCCAGCAGGGTAAGTGATTTGGTGCGGCTGTAGCCGACCATTCTCTCTAGCTCCCCTCTCTGAGGGGAGCTAAGTTTATTCCTCACCAAGTCATATCCCCACCTATACTGAAACGCATGACTGTGAAGAGCACTACTGAATTGCGTCCGTGGTCGTATCGCCAGAACGCGCTGGTCAAATCGTTGATCACGATTGCGGCGGGCGTGGCTTCCGCCTTTGTGGGCACGTTCGCCCACCGTATGGGTGCGGAACTGAATATTCCGTATGGTCTGGTGCTGGCGTTTCTGCTGATCGGCCTATCGACATGGTGCGCCCGTTCGCGCATGGGCGCGGTCGGACTGGCCCTGCACCTCATCGCCTCCTCACTGACCGCATGGGGCATGGCGCTGACCACCACATCCGGCAAAGCGCTCATCGTCGCCGGATTCCAAGGCGACATGCCGTTCTTCTCCCAACATGCCGGCTACATCTGGCTGTACGGCCTGATACTGGTCCAAGTCGTCCTGCTCATTCTTCCCGCCCGCTGGTTCGTCATTCCCACTCATTCTGAATCGCGCGCGTAACTATATATGGCGATACATTCCCGGGAATGCGTCGCGTATCGGCGGGCGTAGGGGATTACGGCCGCTACCATAGAACATTATGGCACGCATGAAACTGTTTACTTGGGCCCGGAGGGCACCTTCACCCATCAGGCGGCAATGACGGCCGCCGACCAGTTCGCCACACTCGGCGACTTCGACCTCATCGCTCTGCCCGACGTGCCCGCGATCATGCAGGCCGTACAGTCGCGCCAAGGCTGGGGCGTCATCGCATGGGAAAACAACGTCGAAGGCTATGTGGTCCCGAATCTCGACGCGCTGATCGACGCCCCCAACGCGGCCGGCTTCGCCCGGATCAGTGTGGACGTGGCCTTCAACGCCTTCACCGTGCGCGGCCACAGCATCTACGACTGCACCGGCAACCCCGTCAGCGCCCACCCGCACGGTCTGGCCCAATGCACCCGGTTCATCGCCGAACACCATTTGCAGCCCGAACCCGCATCCTCCAACGCCGCCGCCTGCCGCGACCTGAAGCCCGGCCGCGTGGCGCTCGGCCCCAGCATCTGCGGCGAACTCTACGATCTCGACACCCTCGCCGAACATGTGCAGGATTTCGATGGCGCGCACACCGAATTCCTTGTCATCGCCCCGCGTGATGTGGTCCAGGAACTCACGCCCGCGCCCACAGCAATGACGCCGGCGACTTCGAAACCATCATCACCTTCATCCCGCTGGTCACCGGCCCCGGCGTACTCGCCGACCTGCTGGACGTCCTGCGCGATGCGGGACTGAACATGACCAGCTTCATCTCGCGCCCGATCAAAGGCCACGACGGAACCTACAGCTTCATCGCCACCCTTGACGCCGCCCCCTGGGAGCCGAGATTCCGCACCGCACTGGAAGAGATCGCCGGACACGGCGACTGGGCAAAAACCCTGGCCGTCTACCCACGCCGCGAACGCCCGAACCCGCCGGTCGACGCCTGGATGCTGCCCGAGGGCGGCGTCCACATCACCAATCGCGCGCCGGAAGGCTGGCAGTACACCGAGGAAGCAAGGAAGGAACTGCTGTGGTAGATACAGTCGGAATCGTCGGACTCGGATTGATCGGCGGCTCGCTCGCACGCCGCCTGACCGAGCGCGGCGTGCGCGTCGTCGCGTGGAACCATCGCCCGCACCCCTACGCCCAGGCCGAAGCCGATGGCATTTTCTGCAAGAGCACGCTCTCCGAACTCATGGATGCCGAGCCGGATGTGGTCGTGCTGTGCAATCCGCTCAAGGCGATGCCCGCAATCCTCGCCGCCCTGGCCCCGCTCATGGGCGACCATCCGAACACCACGCTCACCGACGTGGGCTCGGTCAAGGGCATGGTCCGCGATCAGGTCAAGGCTGCCGGGCTGGGGAAGTGCTACGTCGGCGCCCATCCGATGGCCGGCAACGAACTGTCCGGCTGGCAGGCCGCCGACCCGCATCTGTACGACGGTGCCCTATGGGCCATCACCGTGGACGAGTCCACGGACTACCGCCGCTTCCTCGACGTCGCCGCGATGATCACCAAGGACGTCGGCAACCGCGTCATCGTCGTGGACGACGAAACGCATGACAAGGCCGCGGCGATGATCTCCCACATGCCGCATGTGGTGTCCACCGCGCTGATCAACGAACTGGTCGCCAACCCGGACCGCAACATCGCCGCCGCGCTGGCCGCCGGCTGCTGGAGGGACATGACCCGCGTGTCCCTGACCGACCCGGACCGCACGCGCGCGATGGTCGAGGAAGACTCGCTGAACGTCGAAGCGCTGCTGCGCCGCATGGCGGCACGTCTGACCGATATGGCCGACCAACTGCACGCTGGTGCCGACGGCGAGCAGGATGTGATGGGATTCTTCGCCGAAGGCGACCCCTTCCGCCGGTACAAGGCCGCCGTGACGCGAGCCGGCATCACCGCTGCACAAGCTGGTACGGCCACCGCGCAGCAAGCCGGCACAACTGCCGCCGGATTCCCGGAACGCGAGCTCGCCGTCCCCGAAGCCGGCTGGCAGCAGACCTTGCTGTTCTCCGCACGCCGAGGAGAAGCCATCACCGGCTTCGTCCATCCGCGTCAGGCCATCGTCCAACTGCGCCCCGCCATGTAACTGCGCCCCGCCATGTAGCCCGTGTGCAGGTTCCCCTCGCCGCCCGTCACGAAGAAGGCTACGCGAGGGGGATGAAGTTCCCGCTTGTTTTCGTGAGAAGACCGTGTGGCTCCCCGGATTCAACTTGTAAGTGCAACGGCTGGTTTCGGGTCGGCTTGTTTTGATTGTAGCTTGGCCATCTCCTCGTCCCATACCTCGTTGGGCGTTTTGTATCCGAGGAGTTTCATGGGGGTGTCGTT
>ENA-OQBG01000207-OQBG01000207.1-human-gut-metagenome-genome-assembly--contig:-NODE-207-length-11574-cov-4.745523_pt1 | contig 11574 bp, 8 predicted proteins | sample MGYA00242746_ERZ504551 | MGnify/ENA primary metagenome ERZ504551 (study PRJEB26092, sample SAMD00036289) | human gut metagenome | host: Homo sapiens | study: EMG produced TPA metagenomics assembly of... | reverse complement strand
TGTGCATGCTTTGCGGTCTTTTTGCAGAAAGCATAGCAGCACTCGTTTTGTATATTGTGAGTATTATGGCAGCCGCGATCATCAGTGTTCTTTATTCCTATTCTCTTTTAATAAGAAAAAGATAGGAACCGGAGAAAAAATTAAAAATTCAGTATAACAAAAGTAATGTGGTGTACGGAATCGTAACAATTTTAACTATTATATTTATTATAGTGGACTTTGTTTTGGGGAAGTTATTGACATTCACTTCCAAGATTAACAATTTTACTATACGAGGCGCAGGGATGGAGCGATTATACAGTAGCCTATACGCAGATTGACAGTATCTCATACGAAGAGAATTTATTACAGAACTCGAATGATTATAGAACCAATGGTTTGGGAAATTTTTAAATATGCTATGGGAAATTTTAGAAATGATGTTTATGGAAATTATATCCGTTATACACATTCGTCCTGTCATTCATATGTAGTCATGAGTGTAGATGGAAAAATATTGGTTATAAATGGTGAAAATGATTCGGCGACAGAAGAAATATATCATACTATCAGTGAGAAGATGTCACGGGAATTAGAATAGAGTCATCTCATTCTCAAAACTGATACTATATTTATAGGAGAATTTAAATGCTTCAAATACAACACATAAAAAAAGAGTACCGGACGGAAAGTCTGGTACAGAAGGCTCTGGACGATGTGAGTCTGAATCTGAGAGATAATGAATTCGTAGCAATCTTAGGTCCCAGTGGTTCCGGAAAAACCACGCTTCTGAATATTATCGGAGGACTGGACCGCTACGACAGCGGAGATCTTATCATCAATGGCATTTCCACGAAAAATATAAGGACAGAGACTGGGATTCGTACCGTAATCATACGATTGGTTTTGTATTCCAAAGCTACAATCTGATCCCGCATCAGACGGTGCTTGCAAATGTTGAGCTGGCACTGACGATTTCGGGGGTCGGGAAGGAAGAGCGAAGAAAGCGTGCAGTGGATGCACTGGAGAAGGTGGGTCTTGGGCAGCAGCTTCATAAGAAGCCGAACCAGATGTCGGGAGGCCAGATGCAGAGAGTCGCAATTGCAAGAGCGCTGGTCAATGATCCGGAAATCCTGCTTGCAGATGAGCCGACCGGGGCACTGGACAGTGACACCAGTGTTCAGGTCATGGATCTTCTAAGAGAGGTAGCGAAAGACCGTCTGGTCGTTATGGTCACACATAACCCGGAACTTGCAGAGCAGTATGCGACCAGGATCGTCAATCTGAAAGATGGAAAGATCCGTTCGGACACAGATGAATATATTGTAGAAGAGGAAAATCTGGCACCACCACAGCATAAGAACATGGGGAAATCTTCCATGTCTCTTCTGACGGCACTGTCACTGAGTTTTAATAACTTAAGGACAAAGAAAGCAAGAACTCTTCTGACTTCTTTTGCAGGATCTATTGGAATTATCGGAATTGCACTGATTTTGGCTCTTTCAAATGGCGTCAACGCTTATATCCGGTCCATTGAGGAGGAGACATTGTCTGAATATCCACTGCAGATACAAAGTACCGGATTTGATCTTACTTCCATGATGGTGGGTATGAATGGGGATTCCGGAAGCAGTGATGATAAGAAAAGTGGAAAAGATAAAGACAAGGTAAAGGTCATGCAGGTGGTCACCAATATGTTTTCAAAGATGGATTCCAATGACCTTGGTGCTTTAAAAAATATCTGGACAGTGGTGAATCTAAGATTCATGACTATACAAAAGCGATAGAATATTCTTACAATGTGATGCCGCAGTTATTCCGGCAGGACGGTGACAATGTTCGTCAGGTCAATCCGGATCAGTCATTTTCCTCATTGGGACTTGGTGCATCGTCAGGTTCGAACAGCCTAATGTCCTCCATGATGAGTACCAATGTGTTCTTTGAGATGCCGGAAGATACGGATCTCTATGAAGGGCAGTATGATGTAAAAGCCGGAAGATGGCCGAAAAAATATAATGAATGCGTTCTTGTACTGACGCCGGATGGTTCTATGAGCGACTTCTTATTATATACATTGGGACTCAGAGACCAGGTTGAACTCGATGATATGATTAAGCAGTTCATCAACGAAGAGACGATAAAAACGCCTGAAAATATTGGAACTTATACTTATGATGATATTTTGGGAAAGACATTTAAACTGGTAAATGCTTCAGATTGTTATGAATATGACGATCAATATCAGGTGTGGAAAGACAAAACTGACAATGCGGATTACATGAAAAAACTGGTCGAAGACGGTGAGAATGTAAAAATTTGTGGGAATCGTACAGTCAGCTGAAGATGCGAAGGCTTCATCACTGACACCGGGAATTAACTATACCGCAGACCTTGTAAATCATGTGGCAGAACAGGCAAAAGGCAGCGAGATTGTAAAACAGCAGCTTGCGAATCCGAATGTAAATGTATTTACCGGGGAAGAATTTGGCAATACGGATGGGAACAATGGATTTGACATGAATTCTTTGTTCAGTATAGACGAGGATGCCCTGAAAAACGCATTTGGTTTGACAGCAGTGCCATGAACAATCTTGGAAGTTCCATGGATCTGTCGGGACTTGATTTTCCAAGGCATTTCAGATGGACGGAAATTCTATGGATTTGTCCGGTATGGTGAATCTGGATCAGGTAGAAATCAATATGGACAATATGCCGAAGATGAATCTGGGGGATATTCTTACGAATCTGGATGTACAGGTCAATGCGGATGGCATGCAGAAAATGTTATCCGGCCTTTCGGAAGGTTATCAGGAATATGTAAAGAGCCATCCGGAAGCGGATTATTCCAATCTTGGAAATCAGATTGCAGAATATCTGACTTCCGATCAGGCAAAGGGCATTATTCAGAAATATTTGAAAGACATTTTGAAAAATAACGGGGAAGTTACGATTACACCAGAGCAGATTAAGGAACTGTTGACCAGCGTGATGAGTGATTTTCAAAGCTGGCTTGTAGAGCAGAACGCTAATCCGGGCGCAGAGGAATTTGGAACGTACTTCCAGCAGTATCTACAGACCGGGCGTGCCAATGCAATTGTAAATAAATGGGCCAATGAAATATTTGGAAATATAGATTTCAACATTTCCAGTGACACACTGCAAGCTATGGCAAAGGAACTGGCAGATGGGTATACTGCATATGCAAAGGAAAAGAATTATGCAGATCCGACAAAGATGGCAGAGAATTTTGTGAATTATATAAAGACGGATGATGGAAAGAGGCGTCTGAATCAGGGACTTTATGAGGCAATCAATATGGATAGTCTTCAAAAGCAAATCAGCACGGCCATGAGTAGCTACATGGGTCAGGCCATGAGTGCATATACCGGTGCCATTTCTCAGGCAATCAGTACACAGATGACATCCGCTATGAGTCAGGTGACCACGCAGCTTGCCGGTGGACTTGAAGCGGTTATGACATCTGCCATGAGCCGGATTGGAGAAAATCTGCAAAAAGCACTGGGAGGCTCTATGAATTTTAATGCCGATGCATTTGCAAATGCATTCCAGTTCAATATGACGGAAGATGATCTGACGGAACTTATGATGTCCATGTCTGGAACACAGAGCGCTTCCTATGATAATAATCTGCAGCAGCTCGGATATGCAGATTTCAGTCATCCGAGTTCCATTTCCATTTATCCAAAAGACTTTGATAACAAAGAAAAAGTGGTAGAGGTTCTGGATCATTATAATCAGCAAATGGAAGACGAGGGAAAAGAAGAGCAGGTGATTTCTTATACGGATATTGTAGGAACGATGATGTCATCAGTGACTACCATTATCAATACAATCAGCTATGTACTGATTGCATTTGTGGCAATTTCCCTGCTCGTATCATCGATTATGATTGGAGTTATTACCTATATTAGTGTGCTGGAGCGAAAGAAAGAGATTGGTATTTTAAGAGCCATTGGAGCATCCAAAGGAAATATCTCGCAGGTATTTAATGCAGAGACATTTATCATCGGACTCTGCGCCGGACTTATCGGTATCGGACTGACACTTCTGATATTGATCCCGGGAAATATGCTGATCCATACACTTGCAGACAATAACCGGGTCAGCGCAGTGCTTCCGGCTGCACCGGCGATTGTACTGATTCTTTTAAGCGTGGTGCTTACCTTACTTGGCGGATTGATTCCTTCAAGGAAGGCTGCCAAGAGCGATCCGGTGACCGCACTTCGAACGGAATAATGAAAAATAAAAGTTTACAGGGTAAAAAGGTTTGTGATAAACTAGTTGTTGGATTGTAAATTAACGGTGCAGGGAATCCCCTGCACCGTATCTGTATTTTTAGAAAGACGAGGGATAACTATGCCAATAGGAGTTATTATCAATGCCCTGTCGGTTGCTGCCGGTGGTGTGATCGGGGCATTATTCGGGCATAAACTGCCTGAAAAATTTAATTCGGAGCTTACCAAGATTTTTGGAGTCTGCTCAATGGGAATGGGAGTTAGTTCCATCGGGCTTATGAAAAATATGCCTGCCGTTATTTTTGCAGTGATTATCGGAACTGCATTCGGTTTGGCTATTAATCTTGGAGGAATGATTAATAGTGGAGCGGTTTGTATGGAGAAACCGGTGGGAAAATTATTTCCAAATAAGAATAAATCTATGTCCAGGGAAGAATATATGTCCATGCTTGTGACAATTATCGTACTGTTTTGTGCCAGTGGGACAGGAATTTATGGTGCATTGGATTCGGGAATGAGTGGGGATCATACGATTCTGATTTCCAAGTCGATTCTGGATTTCTTTACTGCGATGATTTTTGGAGGAACATTGGGGATGGTGATCGCAGCGGTTGCAATTCCGCAATGTGTTCGATTTTCCTTATTATATTCGCGGCAGCAAAATTTATCTTTCCACTGACCACACCGGATATGATTGCAGACTTTAAAGCATGCGGCGGCTTCCTGCTTCTGGCTACCGGTTTCCGGATCGCAAAGATTCATGATTTTCCGGTTGCCGATATGATTCCGGCTATGGTGCTTGTGATGCCGGTGAGCTGGTTCTGGGTAAATATGATAGTACCGGTACTGTAAAGTAGTGGATCATAAAATGTGTTTCATAGTATGTTTCAGAATTAGAAGAAAATGGAAAGGTATGCAATGAACGGATATTTTTTGTGTATTAACTACAATTGATTTTTTTCGTTTTATTGTTTTATGTGCATTCTCACATATTTTGAGCGAAACGCTTAGCAAAAAAACAAAAAGCGTGGTTTCTTTTCTTGCCTTTGTTCTGATCGCAGGGATTTCCGTACTGGAAGTCATTACTCTTGTAGTGGATGGTCTGCCTCCGGGGTACCGCTGGCTGAATATTACTGCTAACTATCTTGGCTTTGGTCTGTCACCGGCTGTGTGCATCTGTCTTGTATATGTCCTGGACAGGAAAACAGCCCTGCGGCGTGAGATCAGAACGGCGGTGCGTATTGAAATCGGATATTTGATTTTTCTTTTTGTTACGATTCCATGTGGAATGGTATTTTCCGTGAGCGCGGATAATATTATTCACGTGGTCCGCATTTTATATATATGTCGTCATGTATTTTGGGGCGATCTTATATCTTTCTGCATCTACGGTCATTACCGCCAGGGAGTTTCAGAATCGCAGCAGACTTCTGATCTATCCACTTATTCTTTCGTGATGGCGGAAACGATCATTCAGGTTGCTCTTCCCGAACTTCATGTTACCTGGTTATGTGTTACGTTGCTATCGGTATTGTATTTTATCTATTGCAGCGAGATGTGGAATCAGTTGGATGCACTTACAGGGCTTTTGAACCAGAACAGCTATCTGAAGCAGACAGGTGGGGTGAGGTGCAAAGGAGGAGTGCTGGTCGTGTTTGATGTGGATGATTTCAAACAGATCAACGACCGATACGGCCATATACAGGGAGATCGTTGTCTTGCAGGAATCGCAGAATGCATCAAAAAATCTTATGCAAACTTTGGATATTGCTATCGTATAGGTGGTGATGAGTTTTGTGTTCTTCTGAAAAACGGTGGCAACGAAGGAAGGTGTAAACAAGAATTTTTGCAGAGACTGCAAGAAAAACGAGGGGAGATTGCATTTTTACCTACGGTATCCTATGGATCAGCCCCGTTTTCCGGAGAGGATATTGTTAAGGTTAAAGACAGAGCTGACCAGGATATGTATCAATATAAAAAAGAACGTAAGAATCGGAAAAGATTATCCTAAAAAGAGTTTATATTAGAATAATTATAGAAGATAAGGTGAAATAATTGAAGAATGCAAATGGTTATAATGAGTCGGACATCAGAAAAGACTACCACAATCTGACAAAATTATTAATAGAGAAGAATATGACGATCACGACGATGGAATCTGCCACATCAGGGCAGATTGCATCTTTGATTACCGATACCGAAGGGTCATCAGCTATATTAAAAAGGCGCATTTTATTACTTATTGCAATGAAGCCAAGATTATGCAGGGGGTTCCGGCAGAAATCCTGGATAAATATACGGTATATTCAAAAGAAACTGCAGAGGCCATGGCGAAAGCCTGTGCGAAAACATACAATGCCAATATAGGTATTGGTGTCACCGGTACGATGGGGAATATAGATCCGGCTAATCCGGATGCATCTGTTCCGGGACGGGTATATTTTGCAATTGTGACAGATGGTAAAGTGGAGTCGTATTATGTGGAATTAGAACCACAGCCTACACGTCTGGCTTATAAGCTGGCAGTTGCAAAAAAAGTCTGCGATGCACTTATGAGACAGCTGGAAAATTTAGACAGAGCATGACTCATTTCATTATGAGAGAGTTATGCTCTGTTTTTGTGAAAATGTATATAAGAGAATGAGGAATAGAAGTAGAATTGTCTGAATTGTCTAAATTGAAGAAAATATAAAAACAATGTTGACAATTCAAACGCCCTTGTGGTATATTAATCTAGCTGTCGCGTTAGACAAGGCCGTGAGGTAACAGAGTCGAAGCAGAAGACGGTGCAAACTGATTACGGAAAAGCAGAAAATGCCGGATCATAATCAGAAATCTCCGGGAATTGTTCCTGAAAAAAGAATAAAATAACAGTTGACAAACACAACTGCTTGTGATATTCTTAATAAGCTGTCGCTTGAGACAAACGAATGTTTGAGAAAGAGGTGGCAGACGGACAGCTGAAAAGCTGGTCGAAAAAAAGATTAAAAAGTTCTTGACAAACGTCAATGAATATGATAATCTAAATAAGCTGTTTCAAACAGCAAAGACAAAGAACCTTGATAATTAAACAATAGACAACAACCCTGAAAATTCTAAAGAGAATTATTCAGAACAGACATTTAATGTCGAACCTTAAAACAGTAAAGGGGATAAGAAAGCTAGTAGTTTTCTTGAACTGGAACGAACTTGATTTTTGAATCTGTGTTAAAGCAGGTTTGAGATATTTTAACGAGAGTTTGATCCTGGCTCAGGATGAACGCTGGCGGCGTGCTTAACACATGCAAGTCGAGCGAAGCACTTAAGTTTGATTCTTCGGATGAAGACTTTTGTGACTGAGCGGCGGACGGGTGAGTAACGCGTGGGTAACCTGCCTCATACAGGGGGATAACAGTTAGAAATGACTGCTAATACCGCATAAGACCACGGTACCGCATGGTACAGTGGTAAAAACTCCGGTGGTATGAGATGGACCCGCGTCTGATTAGGTAGTTGGTGGGGTAACGGCCTACCAAGCCGACGATCAGTAGCCGACCTGAGAGGGTGACCGGCCACATTGGGACTGAGACACGGCCCAGACTCCTACGGGAGGCAGCAGTGGGGAATATTGCACAATGGAGGAAACTCTGATGCAGCGACGCCGCGTGAAGGATGAAGTATTTCGGTATGTAAACTTCTATCAGCAGGGAAGAAAATGACGGTACCTGACTAAGAAGCCCCGGCTAACTACGTGCCAGCAGCCGCGGTAATACGTAGGGGGCAAGCGTTATCCGGATTTACTGGGTGTAAAGGGAGCGTAGACGGCACGGCAAGCCAGATGTGAAAGCCCGGGGCTCAACCCCGGGACTGCATTTGGAACTGCTGAGCTAGAGTGTCGGAGAGGCAAGTGGAATTCCTAGTGTAGCGGTGAAATGCGTAGATATTAGGAGGAACACCAGTGGCGAAGGCGGCTTGCTGGACGATGACTGACGTTGAGGCTCGAAAGCGTGGGGAGCAAACAGGATTAGATACCCTGGTAGTCCACGCCGTAAACGATGACTGCTAGGTGTCGGGTGGCAAAGCCATTCGGTGCCGCAGCTAACGCAATAAGCAGTCCACCTGGGGAGTACGTTCGCAAGAATGAAACTCAAAGGAATTGACGGGGACCCGCACAAGCGGTGGAGCATGTGGTTTAATTCGAAGCAACGCGAAGAACCTTACCTGATCTTGACATCCCGATGACCGCTTCGTAATGGAAGTTTTTCTTCGGAACATCGGTGACAGGTGGTGCATGGTTGTCGTCAGCTCGTGTCGTGAGATGTTGGGTTAGTCCCGCAACGAGCGCAACCCCTATCTTCAGTAGCCAGCAAGTGATGTTGGGCACTCTGGAGAGACTGCCAGGGATAACCTGGAGGAAGGTGGGGATGACGTCAAATCATCATGCCCCTTATGACCAGGGCTACACACGTGCTACAATGGCGTAAACAAAGAGAAGCGAACTCGCGAGGGTAAGCAAATCTCAAAAATAACGTCTCAGTTCGGATTGTAGTCTGCAACTCGACTACATGAAGCTGGAATCGCTAGTAATCGCAGATCAGAATGCTGCGGTGAATACGTTCCCGGGTCTTGTACACACCGCCCGTCACACCATGGGAGTCAGTAACGCCCGAAGTCAGTGACCCAACCGTAAGGAGGGAGCTGCCGAAGGTGGGACCGATAACTGGGGTGAAGTCGTAACAAGGTAGCCGTATCGGAAGGTGCGGCTGGATCACCTCCTTTCTAAGGAAGTAAGTAAGGGTTGTTATCTATTGTTTAGTTATTAAGGCTGTCAAAAGCTTAATAATGATTACTGGTGGCGATGCGCTTGAGGGTAACACCCGTTCCCATCCCGAACACGATGGTTAAGACTCAAGCGGCCGATGGTACTTCACTGGAGACGGTGCGGGAGAGTAGGTGGCCGCCAGGCTATAAAAAATTGAAGAACACGAAGCAGATCCGCTGCAAATGTTCGGGAGATTCATATAGATACAGGCAAAAGATGAGCAACAACTTATCGGTGCCAACCTTATCAGCAAGGAAGTGCTGTTATGATAGCTGGTTTTACCAGTGATTAGAGAGTTGAAGTTGAGAATGAGATTTCAGTTTTCTAATGACTGATAAAGATTCAGTCAAAATTGAACAGATGTGGAAGCTCTAAGGAGAAAAAACATCTTTATGTACCTTGAAAATTGCATATAAGAAATAGAAATGATAAGATTTTTAAATATCTTAATCAAGACATCCGAGGTAATTGTTATAAACAGAGTAATAATTACTGTCTGAAGAAAACAGACGTAAATAAAATTGACCTTAAGCCAAACGCCGATAACGCTATATCGGTGTAGCGATCATTCATTCCCGTGAATGAGAGCAAGTTGGTCATGCTAGAAAGAGCGTATGGTGGATGCCTTGGCACTAAGAGCCGATGAAAGACGTGATAAGCTGCGAAAAGCTTCGGGGAGGAGAAATATCCTTTGATCCGGAGATATCTGAATGGGGAAACCACTTGAGCAAACCTCAAGTATCCTTAAGCCAATACATAACTTAAGGAAGGGAACCCGGTGAACTGAAACATCTAAGTAGCCGGAGGAAGAGAAAACAACATGTGATTCTGTGAGTAGCGGCGAGCGAAAACGGAAGAGCCCAAACCGGGGTGCGTGCATCCCGGGGTTCGGACCGCATAATTGATTCAACAAATTTAGCAGAACGGTTTTGGGAAAGCCGGCCAGAGAGGGTGAAAGCCCCGTAAGCGAAAGATGAGTTGACATGGCGGTATCCAGAGTAGGTCGAGACACGTGGAACCTTGACTGAAGACGCGGGGACCACCCCGTAAGGCTAAATACTCCTTAGTGACCGATAGCGCATAGTACTGTGAAGGAACGGTGAAAAGGACCCCGGGAGGGGAGTGAAACAGAACCTGAAACCATATGTTTACAAGCTGTGGAACCACTTTATATGTGGAACCGCGTACTTTTTGTAGAACGGTCCGGCGAGTTGCGCTGGCTGGCGAGGTTAAGCACCAAAGGTGTGGAGCCGAAGGGAAACCAAGTCTTAATAGGGCGAATGAGTCAGTCGGAGCAGACCCGAAACCGGGTGATCTATCCATGTCCAGGTTGAAGTTGCCGTAAAAGGCAATGGAGGACCGAACCCACATCCGTTGAAAAGGGTGGGGATGAGGTGTGGATAGGGGAGAAATTCCAATCGAACCCGGAGATAGCTGGTTCTCCTCGAAATAGCTTTAGGGCTAGCCTCATATAAGTCTTGCGGAGGTAGAGCACTGAATTTCCTAGGGGGCGTCAAAGCTTACCGAAGAATATCAAACTCCGAATGCCGTGTAGATGTTGTATGGGAGTCAGACTGTACGAGATAAGTTGGACAGTCAAAAGGGAAAGAGCCCAGACCTGCAGCTAAGGCCCCAAAATGTGTGTTAAGTGGAAAAGGATGTGGGATTTCAAAGACAACTAGGATGTTGGCTTAGAAGCAGCCATACATTCAAAGAGTGCGTAATAGCTCACTAGTCGAGAGGTCCTGCGCCGAAAATGTCCGGGGCTGAAACACACTGCCGAAGCTCAGGAATGTACCTAGTACATTGGTAGAGGAGCATTGTATACGGGACGAAGCAGTACCGATAAGGAGCTGTGGACTGTATAGAAGAGAGAATGCCGGAATGAGTAGCGAGAGGAAGGTGAGAATCCTTCCGGCCGAATATCTAAGGTTTCCAGAGTAAAGCTGATCTGCTCTGGGTAAGTCGGGGCCTAAGGCCAGGTCGAAAGACGTAACCGATGGACAACAGGTTGAAATTCCTGTACCTTAAGTAAACAGAACTGTGGGGACACGTGTGGAGAGCACAAGCCGGAAATGGAAAAGCCGGTGCAAGCGGGGTAGGAGATGAGCAGGCAAATCCGTTCATCAATCCGAAGACGTGATGCGGACCGAATTAAGAGTAGGGAAGTGTGTGAGCCATGCGTCAAGAAAAGCCGCTATTGTTTTACTTAAGCCCGTACCGTAAACCGACACAGGTGGATGAGGAGAGAATCCTAAGGCCGACGGGAGAAGCATTGTTAAGGAACTCGGCAAAATGACTCCGTAACTTCGGGAGAAGGAGTGCCAGCGAGAGCTGGCCGCAGAGAATTGGCCCAAGCAACTGTTTAGCAAAAACACAGGTCTATGCAAAACCGTAAGGTGAAGTATATGGGCTGACGCCTGCCCGGTGCTGGAAGGTTAAGAGGAGAGGTTAGCGGTAACGCGAAGCTTTGAATTTAAGCCCCAGTAAACGGCGGCCGTAACTATAACGGTCCTAAGGTAGCGAAATTCCTTGTCG
>ENA-OQBG01000206-OQBG01000206.1-human-gut-metagenome-genome-assembly--contig:-NODE-206-length-11581-cov-1.659420_pt1 | contig 11581 bp, 11 predicted proteins | sample MGYA00242746_ERZ504551 | MGnify/ENA primary metagenome ERZ504551 (study PRJEB26092, sample SAMD00036289) | human gut metagenome | host: Homo sapiens | study: EMG produced TPA metagenomics assembly of... | reverse complement strand
ACACCGGACTGGTTCGCATATCCGATCGCATGGGCAATACCGGAATCCGGAACACCGGCTACAATATCGGGATTTCATCTTCCTCCCTGTCCTCCTGGCCAGCATATCACCGCAATGATAACGCATTTCTTCTACATTCACACCCTCGTATGCCGAAGTAGGATATCCGTAATATACCCAGAGGAAAGAACAGATTCGCATCTCTTCCCCTGGTTTCTGCAGGGTTTCCACACCGTCCGGAGTCACTGCAACAATTTCTCCGGGGCCCAGTTCTTTCAGGTCTTCATATCCAAGATTCAGGTATGCAAAGCTTTCAAAAGATACACAACAGGCATCTTCTTTCTTTCCCACGATCAGTGGAGTCCTTCCCAGACGGTCACGTGCTGCCAGAATCCCCTTTGGTGTCAAGATCAGCATGGTCATGGAACCTTCTATCACTTCCTGCGCATAACGGATTCCCTCAATCATGTTGTCTTTCTGATTGATCAGTGCAGCTACCATTTCTGTGGGATTTACGCTTCCTCCACTCATTTCCAGAAAATGAGTGCATCCGTTTTTAAAACAGTTGGCAATCAGTTCATCCATGTTATTGATCTTTCCAACTGTGGTAATTGCAAAGTTGCCAAGATGAGAGCGCACCAGAAGAGGCTGAGGTTCATTATCTGAAATACATCCAATTCCCAGATTTCCCTCCATCTCACCAATGTCACCATCAAATTTGGTCCTGAACGGCGCATTTTCAATGTTATGAATCACGCGGTCAAAACCACGTTTCTTATCATACACTGCCATTCCGCCTCTGCGTGTTCCCAGATGGGAATGATAATCAATTCCGAAGAAAAGGTCCAGAACGCAACTGGACTTTGATGCTACTCCAAAATTCCACCCATTATCGTATTCTCCTTTTGTTCATCATCTTCAGGCAACTTTTATCATAATCCTCTTCGATAATCCATTTAAAAAGATTACTATAGCCCGTTTCATAACGTTTTCCTTCACTATAACAGTTCTTATCCTGCCAAATTGCTGTAAAAACAGTTATATCACACAACACTCCCATTATATAGAATGAAAATTTAGAAGTAAAGAGTTTTAATCTTATTTCTTTTCCTTGATGATACCTGTTCTGTATGCATCCAGCAGCTGGATCAATTCCTGTATTCTCTCTTTCAGCGCATGACCTGTATCTGTATCACCCACAAGCTGGCGTCTGGACATGTAGCTGACTGCCACTCGGTTCGATACAATATCAGTCTCTCTTGCCACAGCATCTGCTTTGGACGTAAACGGTTCATGAGCAGTAAGATTCAGTCCATAGGAATTATAGATCAGCGTATATCCGGCAATTCCCGTTACTTTCTGATATGGCTTGGAAAACCACCGTCAATCACGATAACCTTTCCATCACATTTTATAGGACTTTCTCCTTCACTCTGGTGTACCGGAACATGGCCATTGATGATATGCCCTTTTCCGGATCCAGACCAAATTCACGAAGCATATTATCTACCACTTCTTCATTCTCCCAGAGGCGGTAATAAGCATTCTTCTTCTCTTCATGTGTAGAAGGATCCTCTATGAAATATCTTTCAAAAGTACTCATCTTGCTCTTGCCAAACAATGGTGAATTCGGAGCTGCCCAGATATACCACATAATATCTCTGCCCTTCTTCTGTTCTTCTTTTCCTACAGAATAGAATGCTCTGCGCACATAGGTTTCCAGTACATCGTACAGTTCTTTTCCCTTGTAGCTTTTTCCATAAATCTGTACTTCCCGGAATGTTCCATCTTCATTCAGAGGAATGCTTCCGTGAAACAGAAGATTTCCGTTATATACTGTATAAAGCCCACCTTTGTCAAGTAGGAGACGGATGTGGTTTGCAGTTTTTCACAGTTTCTGAATGCAGAGGACAGTTTGTCCATAACTTCTTTTTTCTCCGGCTGTAAGTTCATATGGATGTTTCCAGTCAATAGTCGGAAATTATTGTCGCGAAGCGATATTCTTTTCCGTCAGGCAGTGTGATCGTCCCTTTTTCCGGATTGATCCGATGAAGAAGTGCTCTGTCTTCCATCTGGAATTCTTTATGTCTGCGCACCAGTTTACCTTCTAATTTAAACTGGATCACAGCAATAGCCTTGTGCATTTTTTGCCCAGTTCTTCCTCAAGAACATTATAATTGGAAGCACCTTTCCTAGCAAAAATCTCGCAGGGATCATCCTTATACGCCTCCATCACAAAGGTCGCCAGAGGAAGCATATTGATTCCGTATCCATCCTCAAGAATATCCAGATTTCCGTAACGGATACTGTTTCTTACCACTGTTGCAATACAGGCTTTCTGTCCTGCTGCCGCACCCATCCAGACAACATCATGGTTTCCCCACTGAATATCCAGGGAGTGATACTGCATCAGGCGATCCATAATGAAATGTGGAGCAGGACCTCTGTCATAAATATCCCCCAGAATATGTAAATGATCCACGACCAGACGCTGGATCAGTTCTGCAAGCGCAATGATAAAATTCTCCGCACTGCCGATCTCAATGATCGTATTTACAATGGAATCATAATATGCCTCTTTGTCGAGAACCTCCGCTTTCTCTGTGATCAGTTCTTCGATCACATAGGCATAATCTGCGGGAAGAGCTTTTCGTACTTTGGATCTGGTATATTTAGAGGCTGTTGTCTTACAGATTTTCAAATAAGACGGTTAGAGAGTGATCTTATACCAGTTTTCCATATCTTCTTCTGTATCTTTGACAAGATCCATCTTCTCTTTCGGATAATAGATCAGAGTTGCCAGAGAACGCTTATCATTGTTACTTAATGTATGTCCAAACACATCATCAATCTTCTTCCTCACTGCACCGGAACCATTTCTGAGCACATGTGAAAACGCCTGATACTCCCCATGAAGGTCTGACATAAAGTGTTCCGTTCCCTTCGGCAGATTCAGGATTGACTGAAGATTGATAATCTCCGTAGATGCCTTTCCGATTGTAGGATAAATTTCTGCAAGTCTCTGTAAATATCTAAGTTCGTCTTTCTTCATATCCATCTCCTGTTATCATATATTATGATGTCAGGGCATTTTATGTTGCTGTCTGCACCATGCCCTGCAACACACTTTGCGGTCACAGAATTTATGCTCATCCTGTAAAGTCAAATAATGACATCTGGTTCGACTGCGGGATATCTCCGAATAATTTCAGATCATCCATCAGATCAATAACCGTTTTGCTGACCTTTGTTCTGTCGCGGAAGTCGTCTTTTGACAAGAATTTTCCCTGTTTGCAGCATCAACCACTGCATCTGCCGCCTTATCTCCCAGTCCGTCAATAGTTGCAAGTGACGGCATCAGTTTCCCATCCACGATCTGAAATCTCTGTGCCTTGGCAGTATAAAGATCAATCGGTACAAATTCAAATCCACGTGCGTACATTTCCTGTACAATACGCATATCCTTCAGGGTATCCAGTTCTTTTTTAGATGCTGAATCACCTTTTTTGCGAATTTCTGCCATATAATACTCCAGGCGTTCCTTTCCCATACACATCATCTCATAGGAGAACGCTGTGGCGCGGATACTGAAATATGCCGCATAGTATGCCAGTGGCTGAAACACCTTATACCACGCAATTCTGTACGCCATCATAACGTATGCCGCTGCATGGGCCTTCGGGAACATATACTTAATCAGCTTACAGGACCAGATATACCAGTCCGGAACTCCATGCTCTTTCATGGTCTCGATCCACTCATCACGAAGACCTTTTCCCTTACGGACGCTCTCCATGATCGTAAACGCAAGGCCACTTTCCACTCCTTTTCCGATAAGGTAGATCATAATATCGTCTCGGGTACAGATAGCTGTGGAAATGGTTGCCTTACCCTCCTGGATCAACACCTGGGCATTACCCAGCCATACATCCGTACCATGAGAAAGCCCTGCAATACGGATCAGGTCAGAGAAGTATTTCGGCTTGGTGTCAATAAGCATCTGCATGGCGAAATCTGTACCAAATTCCGGGATTCCCAGACATCCGAGCTTACATCCGCCAATATCTTCCGGTTCAATTTTCAAAGCCTTTGTACTTGCAAACAATGACATGACATCCCTCTGATCCAGGGGAACATCCCTTGCACTGATTCCCGTTAAATCCTCCAGCATTCGGATCATAGTGGGATCATCGTGTCCAAGTATATCAAGCTTCAGCAGGTTTCCGTCAATAGAATGGTAATCAAAATGTGTGGTGATAATGTCACTGTTCACATCATTCGCAGGGTGCTGGACAGGAGTAAATTTCTCAATCTCCTCACCTACAGGAAGTACGATAATGCCTCCCGGATGCTGTCCTGTTGTACGCCGCACGCCTGTACATCCCTGTACGATGCGGTTGATCTCACAGTAACGTTTATGCACACCACGCTCTTCAAAATAATTCTTCACATAACCAAATGCAGTTTTCTCCGCAAGCGTACCGATAGTCCCTGCCTTGAATGTCTGCCCCTTACCAAAAATAACCTCTGTATATCTGTGTGCATTAGCCTGATACTCTCCTGAAAAGTTAAGGTCAATATCCGGTTCCTTATCTCCCTTGAATCCAAGGAATGTCTCAAAAGGAATGTCAAACCCTTCCTTTTTCATCCTGGTTCCACATTTCGGACAGATCTTATCCGGCATATCACATCCCGCCATACCTGCATACTGCTTTACTTCCGGTGAATCAAAATCACTGTATTTGCAGTCCGGATTAGGACAGAGATAATGCGGCGGCAGAGGATTTACCTCTGTGATACCGGACATGGTAGCTGCCAGAGAAGATCCTACAGAACCTCGCGAACCTACCAGATAACCATCTTCATTTGACTTCCATACAAGCTTCTGTGCAATGATATACATTACGGCATACCCATTGGAAATGATTGAATTCAGTTCCCTGTCAAGCCTGCTTTCCACAATCTCCGGCAATGGATCTCCATACATTTCATGCGCTTTTGTAAAACAGATATTCTTCAGATCCTGGTCGGAATTCTCAATGACCGGCGGGAATTTGTCCGGATGAATAGGTGATATCTTCTCAATCATATCTGCGATCTTATTTGTATTTGTAATGACAACTTCTTCTGCTTTCTCGCTTCCCAGATAGGCAAATTCTTCCAGCATTTCCTCTGTGGTACGTAAATACAACGGTGCCTGCTCATCTGCATCTGAGAATCCGTTTCCGGCCATAATGATCCTTCTGTAAATCTCATCCTGTGGATCCATGAAATGCACATCACAGGTTGCAACTACCGGTTTCTTAAACTGCTCTCCAAGCTTAACGATCTTCCTGTTTATCTCCTTCAGGTCTTCTTCGGAACTGATCATATCATGCTTATCATCTGCTATCATAAATCTGTTATTTCCAACAGGCTGGATCTCCAGGTAATCATAGAAATTTACCAGTCTGGCTATCTCAGTATCCGGTGCATTTCTCAGAATTGCCTGATACAGTTCCCCTGCTTCACAGGCACTTCCCACCAGAAGTCCGTCTCTGTACTGCTCCAGCACACTTTTGGGAACACGTGGACGTCTGTGATAATACTTCAGGTGCGACTGACTCACTAATTTATACAGATTAATGCGCCCTGTCTCATTTCTGGCAAAAATGATCACATGGTAGGTCGGCAGTTTCCTGATAGTATTTACAGAAACAGCTCCCTGCTCATTCAGCATATCCACATCCCGGATATCACGCTCTTCCAGCATCTTTACAAACTTCACAAAAATCTCTGCAGTACATGCGGCATCATCTACTGCCCGGTGATGATTTTCCAGTGAAACCCCAACTGCTTTTGCTACCGTATCCAGCTTAAATCTGTTCAATGCAGGAAGCAGGAAACGGGCCATACCGACCGTATCTACATAAGTAAAATCATGTGCGATTCCCAGTCTGTCACAGTTTTTCATAATAAATCCCATATCAAAGTCCGCATTGTGTGCAACCATAACCGCATCCTTGCTGAATTCAAGGAATTTCGGAAGCACTTCTTCGATAGTCGGGGCATCCATGACCATACTGTCATTGATACTGGTCAGCTGTTCAATGCGAAAAGGGATCGGTACCTTTGGATTTACAAATGTGGAAAAACGGTCCGTAATCTCACCATTTTCTACCAGTACGGCGCCAATCTCTATGATCTGACAGGTCAGCGAAGAAAAACCTGTTGTCTCAATATCAAAGACCACAAATCTACCGTTCAGCTTCTGACCTTTTCCATTGGTCACCATACCTTTTAAATCATCTACCAGATAGCCTTCCATTCCATAAAGAACCTTAAAATCAGAATCCTTCGGCACACATCCACCCCAGGCATCGAAACAGTGATTTGCCTCCGGAAATGCCTGTACAACCCCATGGTCTGTAATGGCAATGGCAGGATGTCCCCACTCATAAGCACGTTTCACCAGAGATTTGGCATCCGTAACCCCATCCATATCGCTCATCTTTGTATGACAGTGAAGCTCTACTCTTTTCTGTGGGCTGGTATCTACTCTGGCAGTTGTAAAATTGGCAATTTTCTTAATCCCGGCTATGGATGCAATAGTCAGTTCACTGTCAAAACGGTCTACTGTTGTCACACCGCGAAACTTCAGAAAAGCCCCCTTCTTTACATGTTCTGTCACTTCCGGCACCTGTTCATTGCGCAAAAACATCTTCACAACAATACTGTCCGTAAAGTCTGTGATCGGGAAGATAAGAATTGTTTTTTCATTACGGATTTCTCTGGCTTCAACCTCCATAACCTGTCCGCGGACGATCACCTCACCCATCTCACCGGTAATCGTCTCAAGTGCAACAGGCTCTCCTTCGAAATCTCTTCCATAGATAACATCCGGATTGCTGTCCCTTCTGAATCCACCCCGGAAATCTCCCTTCCTGTTGTCTTTGCGGTCTGCAAATGCAGCTTTTTGTCCTTCTTTCCTGCTGTCCCTTATCAGTCTTTTTCTCTGCTTTCTTCTCTGCTGTTCCTGCTTCTTCAGACTGAGCCGGCTCTTCATTCTTACTGTTTAATTTCGCATGACGGATTACATTTTCCACTTCCTGAGCGATCTGCACTGCTGCATTCTTACGGTACTTACTTTCCTGCGTCTCCCTGAACTCAAGTTCCACCTTTAAGTCCATTCCGCATCTTTCGCAGAAAACCTTCTGCAGATATTCGATCAGGATCCCGCTCTTTTCTCTGGCTATTACAGAATCAGGAAGGATCATATGAAGATCATTTTCTCCGGGAAAAGAAATCTGCGCCTGTCTGAACATATTGTATTCCAGCATATTGTAGCTGCGCAGTTCCAGTTCCATGCTGGATCTGTAAGTTTCCAGAAAGTTCTGAGGATTGTACTGACCGGAAAGGCGGAATTTCTCAATAACTGTAACTGTTACATTCAGTCCTGCAAAAATCTGTCTCTCTATCTGTTCTTCCAGTTCAAAGATATGCTTCTTATGAATCCAGCGTTCACTTTTTATATACACCCATATATGAGTTCTGGAAGGATTGCAGGACACTCTGGTCACAAAAACCATGTCCAGCAGTTCTTCCAGTTCTTTCTTCACTTTTAAGCTGGGAAATACGTCAAAAAAGTCTTTTTCCAAAATAAAATCTCCTCGTTGATCTGACAGGAAGTCTTCGTTCCAAATGTTACTTCCAGTTCAGAAGTTCTTCCCGCAACGTATCCAAAAGCTGATCTTCCGGAACTTTCTTTATGATCTCACCATGTTTGATCAGAAGTCCCACACCAACTCCGCCTGCAATTCCGATATCTGCCTCTTTTGCTTCTCCGGGTCCGTTTACCACACAGCCCATAACTGCTACTTTAATATCAAGCGGGATATCCTGCACCATGGTTTCTACCTTATTTGCAAAGACCGATCAGATCGATCTGTGTGCGTCCACAGGTTGGACATGACACAACTTCTATGCCACCTTTGCGAAGCCCCAGAGTTTTCAGGATACGCTTTGCGGATTTAATCTCTTCTAAAGGTGCTCCTGTAAGAGAGACACGAATGGTATCACCGATTCCCTGATTCAGGATGATCCCCAGTCCGATAGCAGATTTAATGTTTCCGGAATAAAGAGTTCCGGCTTCTGTGATTCCTACATGAAGTGGATAATTCGTCTTCTCCGCGATCAGTTCATGAGCCTTTGCACACATAAGGACATCCGAAGATTTGATGCTGATCACCAGATTGTCATATCCCAGGTCTTCGATGATATGAACTTTATCCAGCGCACTCTCCACCAGTCCCTCTGCAGTGACTCCATGATATTTCTCCACAAGTTCTTTCTCAAGAGAACCACTGTTTACACCAACACGAATGGGTATTCCTCGCTCCTTTGCCACATCAACCACTGCTTTGATTCGCTCTGTACTGCCGATATTTCCGGGATTGATCCGGATCTTATCTGCACCGTTTTCCATGGCTGCAATAGCAAGACGATAATCAAAATGGATATCTGCCACAAGTGGTATATGGATCTGTTTTTTGATTTCCTTCAGTGCTTTTGCAGCTTCCATAGTCGGTACTGCACAACGGATAATATCACAGCCAGCCTGCTCCAGTGCCAGGATCTGAGCTACTGTCTGTTCTACATCTTCAGTTTTTGTATTTGTCATGGACTGGATTAAAATCGGGTTGCCGCCGCCAATCTTTCTGTCTCCGATCTGAATCACTTTTGTATGATCTCTGTACATAATTTTCCTCTTCTCTCATTTATAGCAATTCCATAAATTACTGCTGAACAGTTATCTGATTTCCAGAAGTTTTTCTCTTCAGTTCTTCTTCCATGCGATGCATTTCCATCTCTGCTGCCTGTCTCTTCTGACGGCCTTCCATCTGGATCCGCATCACATCATCCAGAGTCTGGATCAAATCTGCATTTGTCTTCTGGAGTGTTTCAAGGTCAACTATTCCACGCTCTGATTCTTTCGCTGTCTCAACCGTTGCCATATGAAGTGTCTCTGCATTCTTTCTGAGAAGTTCATTGGTAATATCTGTTACCTGTCTCTGTGCCTGTGCTGCTTCTGCAGAATGAGCAATTCCCAGAGCAAGCACCATCTGACTCTTCCATAATGGAATTGTGTTTACGATCGTTGTCTGTATTTTCTCAACCATTACCGTATCATTATTCTGGATCAGCCGGATCTGAGGCGCTGTCTGCATGGCAATCGTACGGGTAAGTTCCAGATCATGCAGTTTCTTTTCAAATCTGCTGCATTTCTCATCCAGGTCTCTGGCTGCCTGCGCGTCTTCGGGAAGCCCGCTCAGAGCTGCCTTATTTTTCATTTCTGCAAGCTTTCCGTTTCTGGTTTCTTCCAGTTTCTTTTTTCCGGCAAGGATATACATGGTAAGTTCTTTAAAATAATTCAGGTTCTGTTCATACATCTTGTCCAGCATGGCAGAATCTTTCATAAGGCGCACCTGATGTTGCTGAAGAGAATCTGTAATCTTCTCCACATTGACTTGTGCTTTGTCATATTTGTTTTTCAGATTTTCAATCTTAGAAGTCTGCTTTTCTGAAAAATCCAAAGAATTTTCCCTCCTCCTGTACATCGAAAATCTTTTCAGTTCTCCCACAACATTACTGATCAGTTCTCCAATCTCACCGAGATCCTGTGTCTTTACATTCTCAAGAGCTGTATCAGAAAAGTCCGCCATTTTTCTGAGTTCCTGCACCATACTGAAGAATCTGATTAGTATTCTCAATATCAATCTTTGCAGCAAAATCATTTACCATTTTCTGTTCTTCCGGTGTCAGTACAGGCACTTCTTCCTTCTGTAGCTGCTTTTGGGGGATCACTTCTTCTTTCTTTTCAAACTCTCCAAGATCCGGCTCCAGTGTTAATGATGGTGTTTCCATTTCAAAATCTTTAAATTCGTTTCCCATGTCCTCTGCCGCTCCTTTTTATCCTTTTTTATTTTCAGTTCTTTTTCATTTTTGCAAAGTCATCATCTGTCAGACCTTCCTGTGCAAGCAGCGTATGAAGCACTGAAATATCACTTGAAACATCCCACGCAGTATCCTGAAAGGCAGAATCCAGAAGTTTTTCAAATGCCTGATTCAGTGTATCCAGTGTATCCTCTATCTCCTTTTTTGATGCCTGGATATTCTCTCCCTGCACAGGCTGCTGATCCATTTCTTCATATGCATCCAGCAGCTTTACTGTCATGGGCAGATAATAATTCATCAGTTTCTTCAGATCCGGAATAATCTCCGGATGCTTCTGCGCCCGTTCAAAAATCTTCTCCACGATCAGTTCCATTCTGGATATTTTTGCAGAAATCTCCTCTCCCGGAATCGCATCGTTGCTCCTGTGGATCTTATCCAGAAATTCATTTCCTTTATTCAGCACTTCCTGCACTTCAGGCGGTGTGTTCTTTCTGTTTCTCTCCTGTTCAGCCTGATATTTCTCTTCTTCCTGTTTCTTCTGCTCAAGTGCCTTCTGCGTCTGCGTATATTGCAGATAAGTCTCATTACTGGTGATCAGACAGGTTTCCTGTTCATCAATATGTCCCTGACGGAACCATCTGTCATCAATCACTTTTTAATATCTTTTTTAACGAATTTCACCGGCTTATTTACTGCTGCAGATAATTGTTCAAAATTACAGTATGTGTGATTTCCCAGTGTGTCAATATACTTCTGAAAACGTTCCAGTTTACCCAGTTTTTTAATGCCGCCTGCGAGAAGTCCCACTCCTGTCAAAGCTCCGACTGCCATAAAACAGGTTCCACCGGTCACAAGGGAACTCATATGCCCCACCGCTCCAAAAATGCTGAGGACCAGAGTTCCCAGTCCCATTCCACTGGCAAGGATTCCACCTGAAACAGCAATCATCATACCTTTCATTCTTCCCCCGGTGTTCCTTTCATAAAGAGTCAGCATCTTCTCTTTTGCTTTCTCCTTCTCAATTCTCTGACGTTCCTGCTCCTGTTCACGCTCCCGCCTGCGCTTTTCTTCAAATTCTTTTGTTTTATTGCGGTATACCCCGGAATCACCGGACTGACTGTTTCCGGTTCCAAATACATTATTCAGACCATTTTTAATTGCCTCGCTTCCGGAATCTACAGCAGAATTTACTGCGCTGTTAACAGTCTGTCCCACCGTCTGCTTAATATCCTCGGTCATCTGGCGGTAATCTTTAGTAGAAACTGCTGTGTCTATGATCTTTTTTATTTTGTCTCCAAGTTCTCCTAATTCATCAAAATTCTCGCTCATATTTTCCTCCATTTTCTATTCCATATTATAGCGAAATCCTCTATAAAAAACAAGACTGGCGGATTTTTGTTACTGTATGTGAACAGTAACACGATTTTCAATTTTTCATTAAAATTGGAAATTTCCCATTGAACTTAGCAGACAAAAGTTTTACAATGGTAAAGAGATAAACAGTAATCACACTTGTAAATACTGTAAATATGTGTGAACGGAGGAAAGATTCATTATGGAAAAAAGAATATCGACTGGAGCAGCTTAGGCTTCGGTTACGTACAGACCGATTATCGTTATGTATCTAAATTCAAAAACGGCGCATGGG
>ENA-OQBG01000204-OQBG01000204.1-human-gut-metagenome-genome-assembly--contig:-NODE-204-length-11673-cov-2.714447_pt1 | contig 11673 bp, 15 predicted proteins | sample MGYA00242746_ERZ504551 | MGnify/ENA primary metagenome ERZ504551 (study PRJEB26092, sample SAMD00036289) | human gut metagenome | host: Homo sapiens | study: EMG produced TPA metagenomics assembly of... | reverse complement strand
TTTTGCTACATCAATAGCGTGATATGTGATGATGATATCTGCACCTGCACGTTTTCATGCTTAAAAAGTGTTTCCATAACGATGCGTTTTTTCATCAATCCAGCCATTTTTGAGCTGCTGCTTTTACCATGGAATATTCACCACTTACATTATATACAGCTATAGGACGATCGATTTTATCGCGAACTTGACGAACGATATCAAGATAACATAAAGCAGGTTTTACCATGATGAAATCTGCTCCTTCTTCCATATCAAGTTCTACTTCTTTCATAGCTTCACGGCTATTAGCAGGGTCCATCTGATAAGCTCTTCTATCACCAAATTGAGGAGCAGAATCTGCTGCATCTCTAAATGGTCCATAATATCCAGAAGCATATTTTACTGCATAAGACATGATAGATACATTTTTAAATCCAGCTTCATCTAAAGCTTCACGAATTACAGCAATTCTGCCGTCCATCATATCAGATGGAGCAATGATATCCGCACCACTTTGAGCTTGGCTTACAGCAACTTTTGCTAACAATTTTAAAGTAGCATCATTATCTACTTCATGACCACAAAGCTGACCGCAATGACCATGTGTTGTATATTGGCAAAGGCATACATCACCAACAATTACAAGATTTGGCACAGCTTCTTTAATTGCACGCATAGCACGTTGTACAGGGCTATTTAAATCCCATGCACTAGAACCTATTTCATCTTTATATTCAGGAAGACCAAAAACTTCAATCGCTGGAATTCCAAGTTCATAAACTTCTTTAGCTACTTTTACTGCATTATCTACAGAAAGATGATATACATCTGGCATGCTAGGAATTTCTTCTTTTACATTTTCACCAGCAACTACAAAGATAGGATAAATTAAATCCTTTACAGATAAAGAATTTTCACGAACCATGTCGCGAACAGCGCTATTTAAACGCAAACGGCGTGGTCTTAAAGTATTGAGTTTCATCAATAGTCACCATCCAAAATTTTTTATTTTTGCTACTAAACCATCTATAGTATATACATCGGCTTCTACATCAACTGTAAGCCCATGTTTTTTACAAGTATTGGCTGTGATAGGGCCAATGCTTGCTTTAGCCACATTATCTAATAAAGATTTATCTTCATCAATTAATTTTAAAAGATTTTCTACAGTAGAAGAACTTGTAAAAGTTACCATATCTACTTTATGTTCTTTTAATAAAGCTTTTATTTCTTCTTTATTTGTATCTGCCATTTTTGTAGTATATGTTTCTGCTACATCTACAACAGCACCTAATTGACGAAGCCCTATTGGTAAAGCTTCACGAGCTTTTTGTGCTCTAGGTATTAAAACTTTTGTACCTTCTTTAATATCATCTTTTAAGACATTTAAAATACCTTCTGCCATAAACATTGTTGGTACTTTATCTGCAATGATACCATAATTTTTTAATTTACTTGCAGTAGCTGTACCGATAGCTGCAATTTTAGCATCTCTTAAGCTACGTACATCTAATCCTTTTTCATTTAAGCGAGCAAAAAATCTATCTACACCATTTGTACTAGTGAAAATAATCCATTCATATTCACCGATTTTAGCAATAGCTTTATCTAAACTTGCAAAATCATCATCAGGAGTTGTGATTTTTATAGCTGGAGCTTCTATACAATTTGCCCCTAAATCTTCTAATGCTGTTGTCAATTTAGAAGCTTGTTCGCGCGCTCTTGTAACTAAGATATTTTTGCCAAATAACGGCTTATTATCAAACCATTGAATTGTCTGACGTAAATTTACTACATTACCGACTACAAAAACTGCTGGTGGTTTTAAATTATGTTTTTTTACATCTTCCACAGCATTACCTACTGTAGTTACTAATACTTCTTGTTCGGCTTTTGTACCCCAACGCACTAAAGCTGCTGGTGTATCTGCACTTCTTCCATATTTTATCAACTGACTTGTGATATGTGGTAAATTACCTACACCCATCAAAAATACTAAAGTATCTACAGCTGTAGCTAATTTTTCCCAATTTATATCGGATTTTCCTTTTGTTGGGTCTTCATGACCTGTAATCACGGCAAAAGATACTGCAACTTTGCGATTAGTTACAGGGATACCTGCATAAGCAGGTGCTGCAATAGCAGAGCTGATACCTGGTACAATTTCAAAAGCCACATTATTTTTCTTTAAAACTTCTGCTTCTTCACCGCCACGACCAAATACAAATGGGTCGCCACCTTTTAAGCGTACCACGCATTTTCCTTCTTTCGCTTTATCAGCGATAAGTTGGCTGATGTCTTCTTGACGCATTGCGTGATTGCCAGCTTTTTTACCCACATAGATATATTCTACATCATCTTTAGCAAAAGCCATCAAACGTTTATCTGCTAAATAATCACAAATAACTACATCTGCTTTTTCTAAACATTCTTTTCCCTTTAAAGTAATTAGGCGATAATCTCCAGGACCTGCACCTACTAAATAAACCATTCCATTCATTGATAAGAACCTCCAAAAGATATTATAATCCCAATTACTTATTGGGCATTTTCATCAGGGCAACATAAACCTAGACTTTGCATGATTTTTAATCCGCCATTTGCCAAAAGTTTTTCAGCTAAATCTTTTCCTAAAGTTTTAGCATTAGCTCTTGAACCTATGATTTTATCACGAATTATACATTTGCCATCAATAGAACCAATTACAGCTTCTACAGACAAATTGTCATCATCTTCAACTTGAGCATAGACACCAACAGGCACTTGACAACCGCCTTCCACACGAGCCAAAAAGCTACGTTCTGCTTTTGTCGCATCTGCTGTTTTATCATCATGCAAAATTCAAGCATTTGTTTTATTTCATCATCATCTTCTCTAGTTTCTATAGCCAAAGCACCTTGACCTACAGCTGGAAGACAAATTTCACGAGGAATAATCTGTGTTATTTTATCACCAAAGCCTAATCTTTTAAGCCCTGCTACTGCTAAAACAATAGCATCAAAATTTTCTTCTTCTAATTTACGAAGTCTTGTGTTTACATTTCCACGAAGACTATGAATATCTAAATCTGGTCGTGCTTTTAATAATTGAGCCTTGCGACGAAGACTAGAAGTTCCTACCTTAGCCCCTTGTGGTAAATTTTCTAAAGTTTTATATTTTGGACTAACTAGTGCATCTCCACAATCTAAACGCTTAGTTATAGTGGTCAAAGATAATCCTGTTGGTAATACAGTAGGCATATCTTTTAAACTATGTACTGCTAAATCTACACGTTTTTCTAACATTGCTACTTCAAGTTCTTTTGTAAATAATCCTTTGCCACCGATTTTAGCAAGTGGCACATCAAGAATTTTATCGCCTTTAGTAACAATATGCATCAATTCAACTTCCAAACCTTCATATTGTTTACGTAGACGATCTGCCACATATTCTGCCTGCCATAATGCTAATTTACTGCTACGTGTACCAATAACAATCTTTTTACGCACTATTATTCCCTCTCTTTTAATACATCTATTTTAAATAACTTAGTTACAGCATTCACATAATAATCTTCTTGTTGTGTTCCTGCAAAACTGTTTAACTTAATCATTGGCTCACGCAATAATTTACGAACAATCATATGTGACATATGTTCAATTTCTTTAACCTGACTTTCAGTTAAATCGCCAAGTTTTGTCATTGCTCGTTTCACTTCGCGACGACGAATGCGCTCAGCTTTTGTTGATAAACGAGCCATTACTGGCTGACAAGATAAATATTGAAAACGCTCTAAAATGGAATTTACTTCTTCATCAATAATTTTTTGAGCTTGATATGCTTCATATTCACGTTCTTTGATATTATCTTCAACTACAGCTTCTAAATCATCAATATTATATAATTCTACGCCTTTTATCTCTGCTACATCTGGGTCAACATCACGAGGCACTGCTATATCAATGATAACAAGCGGTCTACCTTTACGCTTAGACATGAATAATTGTGTTTCCCAAGGTTTTACTACATAATGAGGTGCTCCTGTGGAAGTTACTACAATATCTACATCATTTGCTTTGCGCAAAGCATCACGGAAACCTACTGCTTCACCGCCAAATTGACTAGCTAATTCCTGTGCTTTATCAAAATGTCTATTAGCTACATAAATTTTCTTAGCACCCTTGCCCATTAAATTACGAGCAGTGAGTTCCGCCATTTGACCTGCACCATAAATAAGCGTATTGCTATGTTCTAGACTGCCGAAAATCTTTAAAGCTAATTGTACAGCGGCATAACTAACAGATACTGCATTATAAGCAATTCTAGTTTCTGTACGCACTCTTTTTCCAGTCGTAATCGCACGGTGAAATAAAGTATTTAAAATTGTACTTGTCGCTTGAGCTTCTCTTGCCATTGAATAAGCTTTTTTAACCTGACTTAAAATCTGACCTTCACCAATAATAAGTGAATCCAAGCTAGAAGCTACTGCAAATAAATGACGTATACAATCTTTATCTACATGATAATAAAAATACTCATCTTTCGCATCATCACTTCCTGCAAGCGTGAAGAAAAACTCTTTTACATCTTGCATATTTTCGTTTGCATCATCTACAACAGCATAGATTTCTGTGCGATTGCAAGTAGATAAAATTACAACTTCACTAATTCCATTATAATTATCTAAATGACGTAATCCTTTATTAATATTGTCAACAGAAATGGCAAATCTTTCACGTACTTCTACAGATACAGTTTTATGATTAAGCCCTAAAACCACTAATTGCATCTCTTATGCTCGCCTCCGCTTCATCATATTTTTTAGCCCTTACAAGTTCCATCACATCATCACTTAACGCACTACGCCAAAAGATTTCACGGTCATCACTTGTTGGCAATTTTTCAATAGCTTCTTTTCTTAATTGCACTAATTTATCTAACCAATTTGCATATGTTTCGTCAAATTCTCGTTCCATTTTACAACGCAAATATCTAGATAATGCTGGTGATTTTCCATTAGTTGAAAAAGTTACTAATAAATCACCTCTTCTAATTTTTGCAGGCAAAGCAAAATCACAAAATTCTAATCTATCAACTACATTTAATATCACTTTTTTTTGATTTGCTTCTTTTCGAACTTGTGCATTTACTTCTTCATTGCCTATAGCACAAATAGCCAAATAAAATCAGTTAAATCTCCTTGTTCATAGCATTTTTTTGCCAAATTATAGATTTTGTTTCCACTAATTTAGCCAAACCTTCTACTATTTGAGGAGAGATAACTGTAACTTTTGCCTTTGCCTCTAATAAACCTTTTACTTTTCTTAGTGCTACATGTCCGCCACCTAAGACTACACAAGCTTATTATCCAAAATTAAATTAATAGGATACACACCCACACCTCTTCAAAATATGAATATAATTCATTTTTTATAATTATACCGCAATAAATATACTCTATCAACACTTTAAAGTAATATTATATAACAAGCCATTAAATTTATTAATACCTTATCTTGCGATTATTTTACCTGAATTTTTCTTTACCAAAAAAGTCAAATAGTTTATACTTATAATATCCTTTAGATGTTTATGTAGATACAAAGAAGATTAATATATGGAAATCCTTTTATGTTTCATTATTTCTCCTATATTCCTTTTCTTTGTTCCATAATAAATGAAAGGGAATTATATTATTAAGTAGGTGTTAAATTTATGAAAACTATCGCATTAATTGCCCATGACCAGAAAAAGAAGAAATGCTTGAATTTGTTGGCAATCATCTTGATGTCTTAAAACAATTTCATCTCGTAGCAACTCGCACAACTGGTACATTAATCAACGAAAAATACAATTTAAATGTTGAAACTATGATGTCTGGTCCTTTAGGTGGCGACCAACAAATCGGTGCTATGGTAGCAACTGAAAAAGTAGATTATGTAATTTTCATGCGCGACCCATTAAACGCTCAGCCTCACGAACCTGATATCAACGCACTTCTTCGCATTTGCGACGTTCACAATATTCCACTTGCTACAAATCGCAGAAGTGGTCATATTTTAATCAAATATGCTGGTGAAAAATTATAATATTAAGCAAAAAAAGACTTTAGCTCTATGAACTAAAGTCTTTTTTTTCATCTAATTAATTCATTTCAAATACAACTGATACATTTGCTCTAACACTGATATCACCACTTTGAATAGGTGAAGTTACTCCTGTTGCATCAGCTGCTCTCATATACATAGCATTATTGAAATTTTTAGCTTCAATATATGTGCTTCCAGTATTTACACTGACTACATTTACTATAGATTTTCCTAACTATTAGCAACAACTTGTGCTTTACGTTTTAGCATCTGCGATAGCTTGCTGTAATACTTTATCTTTATAAACTTGGCTGTCTTTTAAACCAAATTCTATAGAATTTACATTGCTAGCACCTGCATTAATTGCTGTATCAATCACAGTTCCTACTATATCGATATTATCTATAGTAACAGTAATTTCATTTGATACATTGTAGCCAATGATTTCTCTACTATTATCTTTAGTGTTATATACAGGATATAAATTATAATTTGTTGTCTGCATTTTATCTTTAGTTATAGCTAATCCCAATATAGCACTTTGAATTTTTTGCATGATTTGAGCATTTTGTGCAGAAGCCAATTTAGCATCTTTTGCAGTATTTTCAATGCTAATACTTATAGTTGCTTTATCTGGAGCAACTTTTATTGTAGAGCTTCCATCTACAGAAATTGTTCTTAAATCCTGTGCTTGTACTAGACTACAAGAAAATAAAATACATAGAGCCATCACTAAGCCGACCAAACTAAATTTACGCATAAATAACACTCCTTTTGCTTCAAATTAATTAAATTATTAAAATTTTATTAAAATTTTCCAGATAAAATATAGGGAAGAATTTTCCCTATATTTATTTATGCATTAAACATTGAAACGGAAATGTGTAACATCGCCATCTTGCATGATATAATCTTTACCTTCTACACGAACTTGACCTTTTTCACGAGCTGCTGCTACACTTCCAGAAGCTACTAAATCATCATAAGATACGATTTCTGCACGAATGAAGCCACGTTCTATATCAGAGTGAATTTTACCTGCAGCCTGTGGAGCTTTTGTACCCACTTTAATAGTCCATGCACGACATTCATCTTCACCAGCCGTCAAGAAAGTCATAAGACTAATAATTTAAAAGCTGCTTTGATTAATTTATTAAGACCAGATTCATCAAGTCCTAAATCAGATAAAAATTCATTTGCTTCTTCTTCATCGAGTTCTGCAATTTCAGATTCTACTTTGGCAGAAATTACTACAACGCCTGCATTTTCTTTTTGAGCATATTCTTTACTTTTGCTACATATTCATTATCATTTTCAGCAGTAGCTGCTTCATCTTCACTTACATTTGCTACATATAATGTAGGTTTTAAAGTCAATAAGTTCAAATCTTTGATGAGTTCTAATTCATCTTCACTGAGTTCTGCCTGACGTGCTGGAATAGCTTCTTCTACTACTTTTTTTACTTTTCAAACATTCGACTCTTCTAGCACGAGCTTCTTTATTACCGCTTTTAGCTGTACGAGAAACTCTATCTAAACGTTTTTTCTACAGAATCAAGGTCTGCTAAACAAAGTTCAGTGTTGATGATTTCAATATCACGAATTGGGTCTACACTACCTTCAACATGAGTGATATCACCACTAGCAAAACAACGTACAACATGAGCTACTGCATCTACTTGACGAATATGGGATAAGAATTTATTTCCTAAACCTTCACCACGAGAAGCACCTTTTACTAAACCTGCAATATCAACAAAGCTTACGCTTGCAGGAGTAGTTTTTTTAGAATTGTACATTTCATGAAGAACTTTTAATCTTTCATCAGGAACATCTACAACACCTACATTTGGTTCAATTGTACAAAATGGATAGTTTGCTGCTTCTGCACCTGCTTTTGTAATAGCATTAAATAATGTAGATTTACCCACATTTGGCAATCCTACAATACCAACTTCTAAATTACTCAAAATTATTCACCCTATCTTTTTTATTTTTCTATATAATTATACCTTATTCTTATTTTACTGCAACAAGGCTTCATCTATAATTGTACCATATTTGCCAAGCCACCAAGAAATAGCTCTTACACCATTGATATAATTTTCTAAAACAGTTCTATCTGGCAAGACTTCACGATTAAAATATTGTGGTTTTTCTACTAAATCATCAGTATTGCCGATAGCATCAGCAGTTATCCAAAAAGCATAACTTTGACCTAATTTATTTTCACTCAAAGATTTTCCCACACTATAATAAGTAAAACCTTCTGGAGCTATTAAATCTATCACTGTTGGCATAATATCTATTTGACTTCCTGCCATATCTTCTGGCAATAAATCTTTTTGTATGCCTTTTCCTGTGATAATAAGTGGCACACTATAGCGTTCATACATTGTAGGTACTTTATCAATATTATATCTATCAGCATGGTCACCCACAAAAATAAATAAACTATCTGGATATTTTGCTTTGACTTTATTGATGAAATCACTTGCCATCTTATCTGCATACCAAAAATGACCAAGCTCTTTGATTAATTCTTGATTATTTTTTCTTTATCAGGCAATCCTTCAATCACTTTACTAGCATCAAAACCTTCTTTTTCTAAGTCAATATTAAATGGTGAATGATTTGATGTATTTAAAATCACCGAAAAAGTCATTTTATTATCATCAATCTGTTTAAAAATAGCATCATATAAATATTCATCATCAGCGCCCCATACGCTACCTGTAGCATTAGGGTCAATATTTCCTCTACTATAAAAATTATCAAAACCTTGTGCTAATGTAAATTCTTGAATATTTTCCCATGTAGCAGGGCCAGCATACCAAAAACTTGTTTCATAGCCTAAATTTTTCATCTGTGGTGCTGTTGCCGTGATATAAGGATTTGCTAATGCTTCTGGCATAGTTGTCAAATATAAATTAGAATTTGCCATACCTGTAACCATAGTCATCAAAGCACCTACTGTACTTGAACCACTTGGCAACATATGCGAAGTATAAATCGTATCATCTTCCGCGATTATTTTTTTCATATTATCAGCAATATGCAAATTGCTATATTTATCTAATAATGGCCAGTTCGCATAGCTTTCTGATACAATCACAAAAATATGTTTTGGTTTTTCTATCTTCGCCCCTGTTGCTTCTTTGGCTAAATATATACTTAAATCATTTCCGCCATCTTTATTTGTTAAAGATTTCGCTAAATCTCTCACATTTTGCGCTGAAAAACTAAGTCCATTGCAAGCTTCCATACGCATTTGATTTGCATATGCTCGATAAATAGCTTGGTAATCATCTAAAATAGACTCATTTAAAAATGTATCATTTGTAATCCCTGCATTTTCCCAATTCACACCAGATTTCCAGCTCCAACCACCGCCATATAAAGATAATGTGCCTAAAACATATACGCGCATAAGCAAGGAAACAGTTTTTATTTTCTCTGGTAATATTTGCCATCTTTTAACTTTAAAACTATAAGCTAAAAATTTATTAAAAGCATAATTCAAGATAGCAACTAAAACAATTACTAATAGCAATTTCAATGGCAACTGAAATTCTTCCACTAAAGAAATAAATAATGCATATAAATCTTCATGCATTGCTGTAAATAACATTTGATTGAAACCGCTATGAAATTGTTGATAAAAAGGAAATCTAGCTACAAATAAATAATGTAGTTATAAAACAAAATCACAAATGAACAAAATATAGCGAAAAATATTTTAATCTATGCCATATAGTTTCAGCGATAAAACCAATGAGCATACATAAATGTAAGTCCGCCTGCTGTTTTTGCAAACTTAAATTTTGCCCCACTATAAATTGCTGTTAAGAATTAAATTATGTCCACTATCTGCACTGAGATATTCACTCCATACCCAAATAAAAATCAAACGATAGACACATAATAATAACCAAAAAAGATAAAGGTTTTTATTATTTTTGTTAAATTTTTATTTAAACCTAACAAATTTTATTTAGCAATATAATCCTTCTTTCTCGCTTTACCAAAATCACTAAAATTTACAAGAAACTTACTATACTGCTTTATTATACAAAAAATTTTTCACTTATAAATACACTATTAACTAAAACCTTACAAAATTTATAAAATAAGCAAAAAGACTTCCTATAGCCATTTATTCATTAAATAAACCATAGGAAGCCCTAATTTATAAAAATGATAAAATCTGAGCTATCTTTTACAATAATTAGTCTAAGATAACTGCTTTTGTAGCTGTAGCTTGTCCAGGCATGCTCATTGCTACAAAATCATACCATACTAAAACTTTATCACCTTGTTTTAATTCTTTAGCATCATCTTCTACATTTTCAGGAATTGTAACGAACATATCTTCATTAGTATTTAAAAATTTAACGCCATTTTTACTTTATCCACTTTGCTAACATGCATATAGATACCATCATGCTGACCATCACCCATTACAAGTGCATATGCTCTGCTTTGTGGTGGAAGGCTACGAGTGGAAATAGAGCTATAATATGCTGTTAATTCATCGCCTACATGTAAACGATTGAGGTCTACATCTTCACCATTTTTACCATTTAAAATTTTAGTATCCCAACGCACGATTAAAGCCACTGTATTATCAGAATTTTTATCTTTTATAGTAATCATGTCATCATTAATAGATACAATCTGACCATGCATACTTACCACATTATCTACTGCTTTGTTTGCAGCAGCAGCAAATGCAGCTGTAGAAGCAAAGCTAAACATAACACCATCATCAATAAAATTCTAAGTTTCTTCATTGTAAATTCAACCTCCATTGAATATATTCATTAATCTTATATTATCATCTTTAATGAACATATTCAATAAGAAATCTATTAGAGATAAATTAAAAGATTATTAAAATAAAAAAGAGATTTATTGCCTTTGCTCTATATAAACAATTTCATAAATCTCTTTCTTATTATATTTATATTCTATTCATGTAATTCCAATGGTAGTCCATCAGGGTCTTTGAAAAATGTCATTTTTTTCTGTGTAAAATCGTCCCATCTAATTGGTTCACATTCAATGCCCAATTTTTCTAATTCTGCTACAGTCTTTTCTATACATTCCACTTTAAAAGCTAAATGTCTAAGTCCACAAGCTTCTGGATTATTTACACGTTTTGGTGCATCTGCTTTACCAAAAATCTCCAATTCACAACTACCTAATTTTAAATCTAGCTTATAATCATTTCTATCTTCTCTATGCTGTTCTCTAATTACTTCAAACCCCAATAAATCTACATAAAAATGACGAGATTTAGCATAATCAGATACGATAATTGCCACATGATGAATTACATCTAAATTCATAATTTACACCTTTAATCTTTCTTTTTAAATAAATATGTCATATAAATAAATATTACCCAAATAGGTAAAACTATTATAGAAATCAACATATCTGGTATTTGTGTCATAATCACTACTACTGCGATTAAGAACAAGATACAGAAATAATTTGTATATGGATAAAATAAAGATTTTAAATTTAAGTTCATCTAAAACGATTTTTCACGAGTAAATTTCAATCTAAATTTCATATGTGTAATAGTGATGATAAACCAGCTGATGATTAAGCCAGCT
>ENA-OQBG01000203-OQBG01000203.1-human-gut-metagenome-genome-assembly--contig:-NODE-203-length-11684-cov-3.508177_pt1 | contig 11684 bp, 6 predicted proteins | sample MGYA00242746_ERZ504551 | MGnify/ENA primary metagenome ERZ504551 (study PRJEB26092, sample SAMD00036289) | human gut metagenome | host: Homo sapiens | study: EMG produced TPA metagenomics assembly of... | reverse complement strand
CATTTCAATTATATAAAATAAATATTTATAAATATTATGTATAAATATACGGGATAAAGGGAGAAAATTTTTTTATAATTTTACAATTATATAGTTAATTTTTGCTTGATTTTTGTTGAATAAAACTTTATACTAAAAGAAGCAAACAGCTTTTTTGTTCTGACATGAAAAATGACGTGGAAAATCATGCATTTATGGGATGAAACGGCTTGGGCTTAATTGAACTTTTTAAGGAGTTTTACAAATGGATTTTCAAGACAAAACACTAGTATGTAAAGATTGTGGTAAGGAATTTGTTTTCAGTGCAGGAGAACAAGCTTTTTATGCAGAAAAAGGCTTTGAAAATGAACCAGCACGTTGCCATGAATGCCGTGATAAAAGACGTCGCGAACGTGAAGGCGGAAAAGAACAGCGTCAGATGTATACTGTAGAATGTGCAGAATGCGGAAAAGAAACACAGGTTCCTTTTGAACCAAAAGGAGACCGTCCAGTTATTGTCGTGATTGCTTCAACGCTAGACGCAATAAATAATTTAGTTTAATCGGCAAGGAGGCTTGGATATTTCCGAGCCTTTTTTAAGGTAGATGTAATTATAATTTTATAAACAAATTTAAAGAAGGGAAGTTACATAATGAGTAAGAAACTATTAACTTTATGTGCTCTTTGTATGTTTGCTGTAAGTGCACTTTTCGCTGGCTGTGGACAAGATAGTTCTGATAAAGCAGCTTCTAGCGGAGAAAAAGTATTACGTGTAGGTACTAATGCTGACTTTGCTCCATTTGAATTCCAAGACGAAAATGGTAGCACAGAATATCAAGGTTTTGATATGGATTTAATCAGAGCTGTAGCTAAAGAAATGGGTTATACATCTGAAATTCAAAATGTTAACTTCGATGGCTTAATTCCTGCTATGGAATCTGGCAATATTGATATAATTGCTTCTGGTATGACTATTAATGAAGAACGTAAAAATCAAGTAGAATTCTCTGATCCTTACTATACTTCTGGTCTTACTATCGTTGTTCCTAAAGACAACACTGATATCAATGGTTTTGCTGACTTAAAAGGCAAAAAAATAGCTGTACAGATCGGTACAACTAGCATGGAAGAAGCACAGAAAATCGAAGGTGCTGAAGTAAAAGCTTTAAATAGTTCTGCTGATACATTTATGGAATTAAAAGCAGGTAACGTTGATGCAGTTATTAATGACCTTCCTGTAAATGATTATTATATTGTAAAAACTAAAGCTACTGATGTAAAACGTTTAGATGATAAACTTACATCTGAAGAATATGGTTTTGCAATGAAAAAAGGTAATACAGAATTAAAACAAAAAGTAGATGCAGCTTTAAAAACACTTAAAGAAAATGGTGAATATGACAAAATCTATGAAAAATGGTTTGGTACAAAACCTGCTAAATAATAGATTTTGTATTTAACATAGTAACCTAGAAGGACACTGTCTGATGGTCAGTGTCCTTTTTCTATAATAGAAGAAAGTGAGGAGGTTTTATTTTTGGATTTTAGATTTGATATTATTATCAATGCTTTTCCATTACTTATTGAAGGTGCTATTTTCACAATTTCAAATTACAGCACTAAGTGTTGCAATCGGTATTATTATTGGTTTATTTGTTGGTGTTGCTCGCATTAGTAAAATTAGAATAATTAAATGGTTAGCAGCTATCTACGTTGACTTTTTACGTGGAACACCTTTATTAGTACAGATTTTCTTGATATATTTTGCACTACCTGTATTAACAGGTATAAAAATGAACCCATTTGTAGCAGCTATTGCTGCTTGTAGTATCAATAGTGGTGCATATGTAGCGGAAATTTTTAGAGCAGGTATACAATCTATAGATAATGGTCAGATGGAAGCAGGTCGCTCTTTAGGTTTATCTTGGTTCCAGACAATGAGATATATAATTATTCCTCAGGCTTTTAAACGTGTAATACCACCACTAGGAAATGAATTTATCGCTTTATTGAAAGATTCATCATTAGTGTCTGTTATTGGCTTTGAAGAATTGACTCGTCGTGGTCAATTAGTTATTGCTAGAACATATGCTTCTTTAGAAATTTGGGTTTGTGTTGCTTTAATTTATTTAATAATGACATTATCTATTTCTCGTTTTGTAGCATATTTAGAGCGGAGGTATCAAATTGATGATAGAAATTAAAAATCTGCATAAGTCTTTTGGTCATGTAGAAGTATTAAAAGGCGTAGATGTTTCCATTGAAGAAAAAGAAGTGGTAGTTATAATTGGGCCAAGTGGTTCAGGTAAATCTACACTACTTCGTTGCATGAATTATTTAGAAGAGCCTACAAGTGGAGATATCACTGTAGATAATATGAAACTTGATAAACATGCGGATATCAATAAAATTCGTGAAAATATCGGTATGGTATTCCAACGTTTTAATTTATTTCCCCATATGACAGTATTAGAAAATATTGTACTTGCACCAACAAAAGTGTTGAAAATTTCACGTGATGAAGCAATCTCAACAGCTATGGATTTATTACAAAGAGTTGGTTTAAAAGAAAAAGCTAATTCTTATCCAAGTCAGTTATCTGGTGGGCAACAACAACGTGTGGCTATTGCTAGAGCTCTTGCAATGAAACCAAAAGTTATGCTCTTTGACGAACCAACATCAGCTCTTGACCCAGAAATGGTAACAGAAGTATTAGATGTTATGAAAAGCTTAGCTAATCAAGGTATGACAATGGTTGTAGTTACTCATGAAATGGGATTTGCTCGTGAAGTGGGGGATCGTGTATTATTCGTAGATGAAGGTCGTATTATTGAAGAAGGTACACCAAAAGAAATTTTGAAATCCTAAACAAGAACGTACAAAATTATTCTTATCTAAAATTCTTTAAAATTAAATCAAATATTCTAGTTTAAATCGCATTTTAAGCTAGAATATTTGATTGACGCTCATCTGGTAGTATGCTATAATTTATTATTACCGGACGTGCGATTATTTGTCGTGAAAAAACTAAATAAAATTAGTTTGAGATGAGTAACGTTCAAAAATTTTAACATAAAAAGCGAGAGTTCTTTTGATTTTATTTCAAAGAAAATAAAGCTTTATGTTAAGTTTTAGGTAAGCAAATAGCAAGCCTATAAAGTTAGTTGTTCTTTAAAAACACAAAATGTAGGACTTCATATTTTAGAAGCTACAAAGGAATTTTGGCAGTTCCTTTAAGAGGATATACTTCTTAAAAATCTTCTATTGACAAACATAACTGTTAAATATGGTAGTTGTTATTGTTGAGTGAAGAATGTCAATATATTTGATTACGTTATAGAAAATATTTTTCTATAGCTTTATATATTTTGGAGTGAATGAGGTGTACAAAGGAATATCTTTGTCAATTACAAAGCAAGGTCTTTAAAGAGAAAAAGTGCCTTGCCTTTTTAACGTTTAATGTATGTTGATAGTGAAAACATATCAAAGCGTATAGACAAAAGATAAGAAAACACTTTATTCATATGTTTAATATTTAGTTTCAATTCGGTTTGAGGGGTGAAGATTTTAATGTTCAATCCTGTCTCAGTTGGTAAACGGACCAGGTATAGCTATGCCAAAATCAAAGAGGTTATGGATATGCCTCATCTTCTGGATATCCAGAGAAATTCTTATGATTGGTTTATGAAGGAAGGATTACAGGAGATTTTCCATGATATCTCTCCAATTCAGGGATTTACAGGAAATCTTGTGTTATCGTTTGAAGGTTTTTCTTTAGGAAAACCTAAATATGATATTGATGAATGTAAAGAACGCGATGCTACGTATTCTGCTCCTTTACGTGTCAATGTACGCCTGGTTAATAATGATACTGGCGAAGTAAAGGAACAGGAAGTTTTCATGGGTGATTTCCCACTCATGACAGAAACAGGTACATTTATCATCAATGGTGCGGAACGTGTTATCGTAAGTCAGCTCGTTCGTTCTCCTGGTGCTTATTACGGTGAAAATATTGATCCTACTGGTAAAAGATTATATAATGCCACAGTTATTCCAAACCGTGGTGCATGGATAGAGTTTGAAACAGATTTAAATGATGTTATTTCTGTTCGTCTTGACCGCAATCGTAAATTACCAGCTACAGTATTAATCCGTGCATTAGGTTATGGTACAAATGATGCTATTATGTCTTTATTTGATAATGATGAACGCATTAGAAACACTATAGACCGTGATAATACAGTAACAAAAGAAGAAGCATTAGTAGAAATCTACAAAAGACAGCGTCCAGGTGACCCACCTACTGTAGATAATGCTAAACAACTTTTAGAACAGCTTTTATTTGATCCTAAACGTTATGATTTAGCAACTGTAGGTCGTTATAAATTGACTAAAAAATTAGGCTGGAAACGTCGTCTTTTAGGCAAACAATTAGCTGAGCCATTAGTAGATAAAGAAACTGGTGAAGTTTTAGTTCCTGCTGATGTTACAATTGAAGCATCTATGGTTGAAGATATTACTATCGAACAAGAAAATAATATCTTCGGTGAAGATGAACATGCAATTGTTTATATTAAAGATAAAAACAATAATAGAATTAAGATGATTTGTTCTCGTACTTTACCATACAATCATCGTACAATTACTATTAACGATATTATTGCATCTATTAGTTATTTATTAAACTTAATGGATGGACATGGACATAAAGATGATATCGACCATTTAGGAAATCGTCGTATCCGTTCTGTTGGTGAATTGTTACAAAATCAATTCCGTATCGGTTTATCTCGTATGGAACGTGTAATCAGAGAACGTATGAATACACAAGATAATGATGTAATTACACCACAAGCTCTTGTAAATATTCGTCCTGTTGTGGCAGCAATCAAAGAATTCTTTGGTTCTAGTCAGTTGTCTCAGTTCATGGACCAGAACAACCCACTTAGTGAACTTACACATAAACGTCGTTTATCTGCACTTGGTCCTGGTGGTCTTAGCCGTGAACGTGCAGGGTTCGAAGTTCGTGACGTACACAACTCTCACTATGGTCGTATGTGTCTATCGAAACTCCAAGAAGGTCCAAACATCGGTCTTATCGGTTCCCTTGCAACATATGCTCGTATTAATGAATTTGGCTTTATGGAAACACCTTATCGTAAAGTCGATAAAGTTAATAAACAAGTAACAACAGATGTTCGTTACTTAACAGCTGATGAAGAAGATGATTTAGTAATTGCACAAGCCAATGAACCATTAGATGAAAATAACTGGTTCAAAGCTCAGCGTGTAACAGCACGTGTTCATGAAGAAACAATGCTTGTTGATGCAGATAGTGTAGATTACATGGACGTATCACCAAAACAGATTGTATCCATTGCAACAGCAATGATTCCATTCTTAGAAAACGACGATGCTAACCGTGCCTTAATGGGTGCGAACATGCAACGTCAGGCTGTACCTCTTTTCAGAACACAGGCACCACTTGTTGGTACTGGTATGGAATATAAAGCAGCTTGCGACTCTGGCGTTATGGTACTTGCAAAACGCGCAGGTGAAGTTGTTAGAGTAACAGCAGATTTCATTGAAGTTCGTGCAGACGAAACTGGTGAAATTGACCATTATAAATTACAAAAATATTTACGTTCCAACCAAGGTACATGTATGAACCAAGTGCCAATCGTGTACAAAGGTGATCATGTAGAAGCAAAAGAACCTATCGCTGATGGTCCAGCAACTGACCATGGTGAATTAGCTCTTGGTTATAACGTTATCGTAGCATATATGCCTTGGGAAGGTTATAACTACGAAGATGCGATTTTATTAAGTGAAAAACTTGTAAAAGAAGATATTTACACATCTATCCATATTGAAGAATATGAATGCGATGCTCGTGATACAAAACTTGGACCAGAAGAAATCACACAAGATATTCCAAACGTAGCAGAAGATGCTCTTCGTGACCTTGATGCTGATGGTATTATCCGTATCGGTGCAGAAGTTCGTGCAGGTGATATCTTAGTTGGTAAAGTTACTCCAAAAGGAGAAACAGAACTTACAGCAGAAGAAAGATTATTACGCGCTATCTTTGGTGAAAAAGCTCGTGAAGTTCGTGATACTTCCCTTCGCGTTCCACATGGTGAAGCTGGTCGAATTGTTGATGTTAAAATCTTCAACCGTGCTAATAATGATGAATTACCACCTGGTGTAAATCAGTTAGTACGTGTATATATTGCTCAAAAACGTAAAATCTCTGTCGGCGATAAAATGGCTGGTCGTCATGGTAACAAAGGGGTTGTATCCCGCGTTATGCGTGAAGAAGATATGCCATTCTTACCAGATGGTACTCCAGTAAATATCGTACTTAACCCATTAGGCGTGCCTTCACGTATGAACATCGGACAGGTGCTTGAAACACATCTTGGTATGGCTGTTCGTGAACTTGGTATGCAGATTAAAGCAGGAGATCCAACAGTAGAATCTCGTTTACGTGCAATTGGTTATGATTTTGATAAAAATGGTATGCCAAAACCAGACGTTGCTGGTATTCACATTGCAACTCCAGTATTCGATGGTGCAAAAGGTAACGAAGTATTTGAAACACTCAAAGCTTCTGGTTTCTCTGATAATGGTAAGACTATTTTATATGATGGCCGTACAGGTGAACCATTTGAAAATCCTGTTACAGTAGGTTGCGTGTACATGCTTAAACTTCATCACCTTGTTGATGATAAAATCCATGCTCGTTCAACTGGTCCATACTCTCTCGTTACTCAACAGCCACTTGGTGGTAAAGCACAATTTGGTGGTCAGCGTTTCGGGGAAATGGAAGTTTGGGCTCTCGAAGCATATGGTGCAGCTTATACACTTCAAGAAATTTTAACAGTAAAATCTGACGATGTTGTTGGACGTGTTAAAACATATGAAGCTATTGTAAAAGGTGAAAACATTCCTGAACCAGGTGTTCCAGAATCCTTCAAAGTTCTCATTAAAGAGTTACAAAGTATTGGTCTTGATATCAAAGTTCTTTCCGAAGATGCACAGGAAATTATGATTAATGATATTGAAGATGATATCAATGAAACTGCAAGAGAACTTGATATGGATGCAACAGCAACAAAAGAATCTTATGGTCAAGCAGTAACAACAGATGTTTCTGAAGAAAATGTAGTAGAAGATGATTATACTACTGAAGAACCAACAGATGATATTATTGCTGATCTTGGTACAGATAATTTTGACGAATAATATAATGGTTTAATTTAATCGATTTAAGAGCATTTATTAATTATAAATGCTCTTAATCAATAAATTGAAATAGTGATATAGTAATGTAGGTAACTTTTATTTGTTTAATAAAAGTTTTTTAACAGATGCAAGGCTGAATTTTAAAGAAAGGGAGTGACAGCCCCTTGTTAGATGTAAATAATTTTGATTCTATGCGCATAGGACTAGCTTCTCCAGAAAAGATTCGTGAATGGTCTTATGGCGAAGTAAAAAAACCAGAAACTATCAATTTATCGTACTTTAAAACCTGAACGTGATGGTTTGTTCTGTGAAAGAATTTTTGGTCCTACACGTGACTGGGAATGTCATTGCGGTAAATACAAACGCATTCGTTATAAAGGTATTGTCTGTGACCGTTGTGGCGTAGAAGTAACTCGTGCAAAAGTACGTCGTGAACGTATGGGTCATATAGAGCTCGCTGCACCAGTATCTCACATTTGGTACTTTAAAGGCATTCCAAGTCGTATGGGTCTTATCTTAGATGTATCACCTCGTTCTTTAGAGAAAGTATTATACTTTGCTTCTTATATAGTATTAGATCCAGGCGATACACCTCTTATTAAAAAGCAACTTTTATCCGAAAATGAATACCGTGAGTATTATGATAAATATGGCTCTAGCTTCAAAGTAGGCATGGGTGCTGAAGCGGTAAAACAGCTTTTAGAAGAATTAGATTTAGATAAAATGAATAAAGAATTACGTGAAGAACTTCGTACTTCTAGCGGTCAGCGTAAAGTTCGTGCTATTCGTCGCTTAGAAGTAGTAGAAGCTTTCCGTAAATCTGGCAATAAACCATCTTGGATGATTCTTGATGTAGTACCAGTTATTCCACCAGAATTACGTCCAATGGTTCAATTAGATGGTGGTCGTTTTGCTACATCTGACTTAAATGATTTATATCGTCGTGTTATCAACCGTAATAATCGTTTAAAACGTTTATTAGACTTAGGTGCACCAGATATTATCGTGCGCAATGAAAAACGTATGCTTCAAGAAGCAGTTGACGCACTTATCGATAATGGTCGCCGTGGTCGTGCTGTAACAGGCCCTGGTAACCGTCCACTTAAATCTTTAAGTGATATGCTCAAAGGTAAACAAGGTCGTTTCCGTCAGAACTTATTAGGTAAACGTGTTGACTACTCTGGTCGTTCCGTTATCGTTGTAGGTCCTGAACTTAAACTTCATCAATGTGGTTTACCAAAAGAAATGGCTCTTGAATTATTCAAACCATTTGTAATGAAAAAACTTGTAAATTCTGGACTTGCACATAATATTAAATCTGCAAAACGCATGGTTGAACGTATTCGTCCAGAAGTTTGGGATGTATTAGAAGAAGTTATTAAAGAACATCCAGTTCTTTTAAACCGTGCCCCTACGCTTCACCGTCTTGGTATTCAGGCTTTTGAACCTGTACTCACAGAAGGTCGTGCACTTAAATTACATCCACTTGCTTGTACAGCTTACAACGCTGACTTCGATGGTGACCAGATGGCTATTCACCTTCCACTTTCAGCAGAAGCCCAAGCAGAAGCTCGTATTTTAATGCTTGCTGCTAACCACATCTTAGCACCAAAAGATGGTGGCCCAATTATCACTCCATCTCAGGATATGGTACTTGGTTCTTATTATTTAACAATCCTTCGTCCAAATGCTCAAGGAGAAGGAAAAGTATTTACTGGTATAAATGAAGCTATTTTAGCTCATCAACATAAAAATCTTCAATTACAAGCATTAATTCAGGTTCGTATGGAAGGATATGGCCTTGTAAAAACAACTCTTGGTCGTATGATTTTCAATGAAATTCTTCCTCCTGAAATTCGCGATTTCTATCAAGTAACAAAAGTTTCCTTAGAAGCTGATACACCAGAAGCTCGTGAAGCTTTAATTAAAGGCTTAAAAGGTAAAAAGATGGCTGAACCAATCGTTAATAGCGAAGGTAAAGAAATCGTTCCAGCTGATACAGCTGTTGATGCTGGTTATATTAAAAACTTACTTGCTAGTGATGCTAAAGAAGCTATTGTTCATGGTGGTAACTCTGGACAATGGTATCTCGGTTACAAAACAGGTAAAAAAGAACTTGGTAAATTAGTTGCTAGATGCTTTGAAACATTTGGTGGTTCTAAAACTGCTGAAGTAATTGATAATGTTAAAAACTTAGGTTATCATTATGCTTGTCTTGCTGGTATGACAGTTGCTATCTCCGATATCATTGTTCCACCAGAAAAGAAAGAAATTTTGGCAGCTACAGAAAAAGTTGTTAACCGTGTTGAACGTGACTATAATCGTGGTCTTATCACTGAAGACGAACGTTATAAAAAAGTTGTAAAACTTTGGAGCGATGCTACAGATGACGTTGCTGATGCGATGATGGCTAACATGGATACATTCAATAATATCTTCATGATGGCTGACTCCGGTGCCCGCGGTAACAGACAGCAGATGCGTCAGCTCGCTGGTATGCGTGGTCTTATGGCTGATCCATCTGGTAAAATCATCGACTTACCAATCAAAGCAAACTTCCGTGAAGGTTTAACAGTGTCTGATTACTTTATTTCTTCTCATGGTGCTCGTAAAGGTCTTGCCGATACAGCACTTAGAACAGCTGACTCTGGTTACCTCACTCGTCGTCTTGTTGACGTTGCTCAAGACGTTATCGTTCGTGAAGATGACTGTGACGTTGTAGGTATTAATCTCGTACGTGAACGTGCAAAACTTGCTGCATCTTCTAGCGCTGCAATCAAAGAACTTGGCGATAGCTTAAAAGGCCGTGTGCTTGCAAATGATATCGTTAGTCCAAAAACAGGCGAAGTTCTTTATGCTGCAGATACTACACTTGATGAAGAAGCTCTTAATACTATTGGTGAACATAATGTTAGCGAAATCGTACTCAAAGGTTCTGCTATTTATGAAGGACTCAACTCCATGTCCACTGAAACAATAGCTCTTGGTGCTCCTGAAGAAAATGTACGAAAATCCATTAAACATGCTATGATGCATGAAATGCTTGGCAAAAATACAACTGATGCTGTTTATGATAGCACAGGCGCAGAAATCATTCCTGCAAATACACCACTTACAGAAGAATATATCGAAGCTGTATTAAATAGCGACGCGAAAGAAGTTAAAGTTCGCAATAACAACATTCGTGGTATCGAAGTTGAAGCTATTAAAGAAGGTAACGGTATTATTGAATCTCTTGAAGATCGTATCGTAGGACGTGTATTAGCAGAAAATATCATTGATCCTGCTACTGGTGAAAAAATCGCTTCTCTTAACGAAACTGTTACACCAGCTCTTGCTAAAGCAATTTGTAAAGTACGTGAAAAAGTTTCTATTCGTAGCGTACTCACATGTAAATCTCAGCTTGGTGTATGTATTAAATGTTATGGTCAAGACCTTGCTACAGCTAATCAGGTTGAAGTTGGTGAAGCAGTTGGTATCATCGCTGCTCAATCTATCGGTGAACCTGGTACACAGCTTACAATGCGTACATTCCACTCTGGTGGGGTTGCCAGTGACGAAGATATCACACAGGGTCTTCCACGTGTTGAAGAATTATTCGAAGCAAGAAAACCAAAACATCATGCTATCATTGCTGAAATCGAAGGTACTGTTCTCATTTCCGAAGATAAAGAAATGCGCATAGTTACTATTACACCAGATGAAGGCGAATCTAGAGAATATTTAATTCCTTATGGTTCTCGTCTCATTGTTAAAAATGGTGCAAGAATTAAACCTGGTGATAAAATCACTGAAGGTTCTATTAATCCACATGATATCTTACGTATTTGTGGTTTACGTGAAACTCAGCGTTACCTCGTATACGAAGTACAAAAAGTATATAAATCTCAGGGTGTTGGTATCAACGATAAACATATCGAAGTTATGGTTCGTCAGATGCTTCATAAAGTTAAAATTGAAGATTCTGGTGACACTGATTTCCTCCCTGGTGAATATATTGATATCAATAGCTTTGAATCTGCAAATGCTAAAGCTATTGAAGAAGGCGGTATTCCAGCCGTTGCTCGTCCAATCCTCTTAGGTATTACAAAAGCTTCCTTGGCAACAGATTCCTTCTTATCTGCAGCATCATTCCAAGAAACTACTCGTGTTCTTACTGATGCAGCTATCAAAGGTAAGGTTGATCCACTTATCGGTCTTAAGGAAAATGTTATTATCGGTAAATTAATTCCTGCTGGTACTGGTATGAGTAGATATAGAAATATCAATGTAGTAGATTTAGATGCTGCTGAACATGAAGCACAAGAAGAAGCTACAGTTACTGAATAAGATTAATAAAAAGCAAGATACTTTATTGTATCTTGCTTTTTCTTTTTTATGAAATTAATTATAAAAAAAGAAAAAATAAAGATTTATTGATACTTTTATAAATCTATTTGTTGAAAAAAAAATGAAAA
>ENA-OQBG01000202-OQBG01000202.1-human-gut-metagenome-genome-assembly--contig:-NODE-202-length-11709-cov-1.720946_pt1 | contig 11709 bp, 14 predicted proteins | sample MGYA00242746_ERZ504551 | MGnify/ENA primary metagenome ERZ504551 (study PRJEB26092, sample SAMD00036289) | human gut metagenome | host: Homo sapiens | study: EMG produced TPA metagenomics assembly of... | reverse complement strand
ACCATTGACTCCATACAGTTATTTGCATCATAGGCATATTCATAAGTGCTCCCCAGCTCATCTCTTACTCTCACCAGACGATCCAGGAAATCATAAAACAGATAGTATGTCTTTCCTGCTTTATATGATTTTACTGCATAAATATTTCCCTGCTTATCATAAGCATATCTGTAAAGATTCTGTTCTTTGCTGTCTGCCGCATCTTTGAAATAAACCATATGAATCCGATTCTGCTTATCATATTCATAGCGAATATATGCACCATTTCCATAGCATACTTTTAACAGATTTCCATTTCCATCCTCATATTCATATCTTACTGCCTGTTTCCCGGCTACAGACACATCACTGACATTTCCGAAAGCATCATAGTTAAAAGCATAAGCAAAACCATTATGAACAATTCCTGTCAGATTGTCATCCGTATAAGAATAATTATTTCTGACTGTTTCTCTATTTCCATTTACAGTTACTGTCTGTGCAGCTGAAAGAAGACGTTCTATGTCATCATAGGTATAACTGATCTTATTCCCCTTTGCATCCTGGAATGCCGTCATCAGATCTCTGGTCATATCCCATGTATAATGAACCGTATTTTCTCCTGCATCTGTCACTGATTTCACATGATTCTTATCTGATGTCATAACTCTGGTAATCCAGGTACCCGTCTCCGGAACTTTCGGATCAACACATCCGCTTTTCAGGACATTGCCCGCTGAATCATAGGTAAAACGATATACCACATTCTGTGCAGATGTCCCCTTAACTACATTACGTGTTGTTTCTTCATTGTCATACTCATACTTGAAAGAATTACCTTTCGCATCTGTGATACCTGTCATATCAGACTTACTGTTATACTCAACTTCGTTACCTGTTCCTGCAAATCTTTAACTGAAATGAGGTTATTTCATCATCATAAGTATAACTGCATCCAAATTTTCTTTATATAATGCCAGCCCATCGAAATATGCTATATTTGCATTATGACAGTATGTGTAGGCAACCTCAATACTGGTATAATCTTTCTTTGCTACATAGACGTCGCTGAGGAACTGCCAGTCCATGATGTCCGGACTAAAAATTTGTATAATGTATATCTGCCTTCCCATCTGTGCCGATAAATCTTACCTCAGTACCAAACGCCTCTTTTATCATTATCTGTCTCAGGCAGAGATGTTCCATTCCCCAGTCCAGATCATCACTATAGATATCACTTCTTTCCGGTAATGTCCACAATCTTCACCAGTTTTTATCTTTGTCCGGCTCACCGACAAAATGATAAACAGATTCATCCAGACCTGCTACCGACTCTTCTATTTGTCACGGCTCTTTCGTACAGACAACGGAGCTGTTTTTATCTGCAGATTTGACATTGGAACATAATAAAATTTACTGCCTCTTCTGATCACTCCCCATTCTTTTCCATCAGAATCAACTGAAGTTCCTCTGATTGCCATACGGGTTCCGGCTGTGAGGCTTCCCGCTGCTGCTCCTGATGTACTCCTGGAAGAATAATAGCTGCCGTCCTTTTTTACTTCTACTTTCGCGATATTCCTGCACAGACGTACAATGGCAGAAACCGGCATATAACCGAAAAAGCGATTGCCATCAATCTGCAGTCCCATATAATACCATTTATTTCCATCCGTTCCATCTACAGTTTTTACAAGAGCAGCACAAACTCCTGCATCAATTCCTTCCTGTACTCTGGCACTGGTTTTATCTGCACTTTTATATAAAATAGAGTTTCCTACTACTACGAATGCTGAATTTGTTCCTTCATGTCCTCCCAGATATGGAATCGCCTGACCTGTTGAGACATATCCCTCTTTGCCATCTGCTGTCTTTGCATAGTACCAGTTTCTTCCATTCTTCTCGACAGTAATGTATCCGGAAAGTAACTGATGTTTCGTCAGACTGGACAGAACTTCTCCCGTATCTGATGGGGTTTTCCTTAAAACTCCCTGCGAAGATGCAGTTACCAGAAGCTGACTTTTAATCGGAATATTATCTTCGATTCCAACTTCTGAAAGACCATCCGTGTTGCTTTCATTTTTCTCAAATCCTTCTGTAGTTCCAAGGTGGAAATCCCCATTATCAATCAGGTTACATCTGTTAGCGGACGTTCCTGTTTCAAGCTGTGCCATATCACCATACATTACACCTTTGGCATGCCACATAACCATATAAACCTTAACAACAGTATCACTGCTGTCTTCCGGAACAGTAAATGTATTAGTCAGGCGTACAAAACCTTCTGTTGTCTTTTTTTGATAATTTTCACTGTCTTTCAGCTGCTGTACCCCCATCTTTGTCCATATAGCGGACTCTCAGAATTGCACCTCCATCTTCTGCAGTCTCACTGACAGATGCTTTTACATACATGGATGCGGTATAGGTTATTCCCTTTTTCACTTTAACATTTTGTGCCCAGTATGCATATCCACTCACGGAAGTGCATTCTGCCTTCAGTGAACGATTTCCCATCATGCATTCAGCTGCTATTGTATTGATTTCTGTATTTCCGGCACCTTTCGGAGAAATCTTTGATGTCCAAGGAGTATTTTCAGCCTGCACTACTGGATCTTTCAGCAGCTGCACTACATTGTCCTGTAACTTGGTAGCATTCTCAAGACGGTTTACATGATTTCCGTCAACATTATATTTACAGCTTACAGCATGCCCAAAACCATCATGTACATGAAGCAGATTTCCATTATTATCAAATCGGTAAATCTCTTTTCGCCCTTTGTTATCTGTAAATTTTGTACTGTTATATCCATACGTCATAGCAAGGCTTTTACCTTTTGTTCCATCTCCATACTCTGCGATAGATTTTACACGATGGGGTTCCTCTGTATAATACCCGTATTTTACCTGATATCCATTAATATTCTCTGCACTGGCAAGCATTCCATTACTGTCATATGTGTAAAATACTTTTTTTGCCATCTATATCTGTTACCGTGGTAAGCCTTCCTGCGGTATTAGGCAAAAGTCTTCTTATTGCCCGATGGTGATACTGCCTGAATCAGGTTTGCTTCTTCTCCATCGCTTCCCAGAGAATAATTTAGTGTAATAATTCGCCCGGCTCCATCTGTAATTATTTTTACACGATTATTCACATATGAAACCGTTAATTTATTTCCGTTTTTATCTTTTACCGCAATCAAATATCCAGACTCATTAAACACCATACTATTTCCGTCTTTATTCTGTATTGTGTAAGGTTCTTCTGATTTTAAGTTTCGGATCAGGGTCAGATCCAGCCCTGTTTCATCTTTCCACTCTTTAACCGTATTGCCATCCTTTTCTACTTCTTTTTCCACAAAATAATGAACTGTACCATCTGCATCTGTATGAGCATAATAAACATTCCCGCTATTGATTTTTATGGATATCTGATGGAATTTAAACGAAATCCTTTTCCATATCCAATATTGGTATCCTTATCATTTGTGTTTATAAACCAACGATACCTCTGCCGGCATTCTGCTTCCTGATGTTTCCATGACACGATGTTCCAGAATCAGATTTCCGTTATAATCGTTTACATGGACAGTCCCTGCACGTCCGATATTCTGACTATGATACGTCCAGTAATCTTCAAGTCCGGAATAGTTTACATAAGAAATTTCAATTTTGGGTCTGTAATCACTGAGTGAAGAATCCCAGTCTGATGACATCAGCTGTACGGAACCTGATAATTCGTCAATTTCTTTCAGCATCAGCCCATTATTACTGCCATCTCTGTACCACTCCTTTACCATTCTGGTAATATCCATCACAACATATTTGATTTTATCAGCAGTAAACTTGCATAAATCCTGAACTGTTTCTTCATAAATTGGTTTATTATCCCAGTTAATGGTTTTTGATTCCCAGCTCTGAATCACTTTATGTACAGCAATTGTTTTCTCTGCACCATTCTCTCCCAGCGATACCATTACAAGACGTGCATTTACAATCATGTCTCCTGTCTTAATCTCAGGCAACTGGAATTTCAGAAAACTTCTTCTGATTTCGTTTCCTCCTTTTAACCAGAGATTTTCATTGTTATAATAATTGTCTGTATTATTTTTAGATGAAATATAAGCATCTTCAATATCTGTCGCTGCTTTGGAAGTAGTTGTCACAGGATCAATCACTACCGGAAACTTCCTGCTCGCTTCATTTAACCAGTTTCTATCAGGAGTAAAGTAACTCTGCACTTACCATCAGCAGTCATCTCAGCTGACACCTCAATACTTTCTGATTTTGATCCTGAAAAATCTCTCATATATGGAGCCTGAACCCTAAAAATTTCGTTTTGACCTTCATCAAAGAAGAGTACTTCTTTCTCCCTCAACTCAGGTACAAGTCCTTCTGTCTGATAAAGATATGTATATGATTTTGCAGCTTCCTTTCTAAGCAATACCATATCTTCTTTTCATACGCATTCCCTTTACACGACAGCGCAGTTCCATTCCCTCCAGGATTTCAGGATAACAAACGGTATTATCTTTCTGTTTTACAGCTTCTACCGTATTACAGTTTTCTACGCCCCATGAAATACTGCCATACTGATCTTTAATCCTCATCATATTATCTTCTGATGTTTTTTTTGGCGAAAAATGCCCCAAAAGTTCCCTTCCTGTTGTGAAACCTTCTTCTGAAACAAGATTTGTTTTTTGTGCATAAACACTTGTTTCATATGACTCTTCCAGCTTATTATCCATTTCCTTCCAGGTTCCATCTGTATCCTTATAATGTACAGGAGCAAGATAAATCTCTGCTGTACAGGAATGGTCCTGATTTTCAAATACTTTTGTATTGATACTTCGTTTCTCTATAAGTTCTTTTTCGATTCATATTTACTGTCCTCACTTTCATTTTCTTTTCCAGCCTGCAGTGCTGAAATATTTCGAACTTAAATGAAAAACTAATTTCCAGCTGTGGATTATCCCTGTAATTCTGCAGGATTAATTTCCACTTTACGTCTTAACAAATTCATATATTTGCTTTATAATGAGTCCATAAGCACCCAGTTTTAATGTTTTTTTACATGCTAAATGGGCATCTGAAAATAGTATGCAGGACTAAATTCCACATGCCTTATGTGTAAGACTAAATTCTGGTGCAGTGAAATCTGCCTGTGCTTTACTGTTTTATTTTATAAGTTTCGGACTAAGCATAACGTCATCAGGTTCGATTGCCTTTAATCCTAATGATTTATGCAGCTTGTTGTCCAAGAGTAAAAGAGAGAGTTCATATGGACTGTGTCCATTAAAACTGTCTCTTTTTTCGTTATTTATGTGATTCATCATAAGCCTGACTTTATCGTCATTTAAATTAGCGAATGAACTGCCTTTCGGACATATATAGCGGATATACTCATGATTCTTTCACAGGCACCTTTTGCCAAAAGCTGTATGGATCACAGTAAAAGACAGTAGTACTTTTACTTCCGTCACAGAATTCTTCCATCTCTTTTCGGGCGGAGAATTCAGAACCTCCATCCGTGAGGATCACTGGAAAAAGCTTTTTGAATGCCTCCTGTCCCAAAACTGTTTCCAGCCATACAAAGACCTCCAGGACGCATTCCTGATCCTGATATTCCAAAAGGAACATGAGCATAAGATTGCAGTTGCGGAATGTAAAGGTCAAGATAGATCTGCTTTCGCCTTTCTTACCTTCCACACAGTCCATTTCCACGACATTGGTATCTGGATGTTCCTTCATATAATCCTGAAAATCTTCGTAGTTATGACCTTGGCGGTAAGAACGGTCTTTTGATCCTGCCTTCGTAGGTTTCCTGCGCTTTTTATAGCGCACAGAACGTCTTAAATCACCATTGCGGATATCAAATACACAATCATTAATGTAAGAGTAAAGTGTTCTTCTGGAGCAGCCTAATTCCTCTGCGTGGGTAGCATAAATGTGTCCGATGGACTGGTGTTTATCCCTGATCAGTGGGACCAGTAAATCGTTCATGGACTGAATACTTTCGGGAGTCTGATTGATACCAACTCTGCTATCAACAAGCACACTGCGATATTCATCATGAGCATACTTGGAAGAATAAAACATTCTTGGCATGAGACAATGGCTTTTTTAGCGCATCCATTACATACATATGGCGGCTTTTTAAGCTTCTCACATTCCGCCGTTTCATATGCAGGACATACATCTATACAACTGTCATATTTGCTTTTTACAGATTTTACACATAGTTCCACATTGCTCATCACAGAGACAGGTCATTTTACATTTTTTTCGATGAATGCGAGGGAGGTTGGTATAACCCGGATCCGGACGCTCTTTGACACGTGCATGAAGACGTACTTCCTTAGATATTGTTGAGGAATCTTTGCCTATGATTCTTCCAATTTCAGCAAAGCTTTATTCTCAGTAAGAGCTTTTTCAATCTCAACACGCTGCTCAAATGTTAAATGTTTCCGATTGCCTTTATTATTCATATTTATCTCCAATCTGCACAGGCAGGCAATCAGTTGCAAGTACAGTATACATAGCAATGGTCATCAATGACAATATATATGTGCAGAAGTAATTTCTATGAGACTGGAATTTACTCTTGCCAACTGGAAGTTAAAATACATTTAAGTGAAATATTTCGAGCTCGTTTACAGTTATGATTTTATCGAACATTTGTTCTATTTTCCATAGCAAATATGTAAATTTTCCACATTATAATAAATCTTTGAAATAATTCCGGACATTTTAGTCTTTTTCCAAACTTATAATATTATCAATTGGCTGTTCTAATATCTTTGAAATATTCATAAGAATCAAAATATCCATCGCAGAACTGCCATTTTCGATCCTGGATACCGTAGCAACAGACACATCTAATAATTCTGCCAGTTTTTCCTGATTATAATGTTTTTGTTTTCTATACTCTCTTACATTATTTCCAATCTGTAATAATTTGGAGTCTACTTTCTTATACATGATACAACACCTCCCGGGCCCATACAAAAAAGCCGCAAAATATAATCTCTTTTCAGAGTATATTTCACGGCTTTGAATCTAAAACAAGAAAATATATTATTGTTTTTGACTGCTCACTCGTTCTATATATAATTTGTTTTTCTTATTAGCCTCCTTATTCTTTAATGTTGAAAATACATCAACAATTCATTTTGTCAGATATTCCTGTAATAAGCAGTCAAACGTTTCTGTCGACTCTCATCACAGTTTTCCAATTGAATTTCAACAGGATTTCTGCATACCGGACATTTAATCCTCACTGTTCCCTTTGCTTCAAGACCAATATCAAACAGTCTTCCATTTCCACAGCAGGGACAATGCACTTTCAAAAATGTTTTCTCTATTTTTGCTTTTCCACCCATACAATCACTCCTTATTCGAACATTTGTTCTTATAATATATCATGCATTGCACCCATATTCAAGTGTTTTATAACACTTTTTCATAGTACATTACAGTGGATATCGCATTCCGCTTCGCTATTTGTTCATAATCCAACAACTGCTCCGTAATATATTCCCCTACTACTTATTGCTTTTCGTAACCTCCGCAGGAGACTTACTTGATTCGGTTAAAAGACGAAGGAACCTGCATACCTGCAAGGTTCCTTCGCTTCTTAATATAATATTTTCTACTAATTTTTGAAAATATCGACAAACCTCCTGCCAATCTCATATTCAGACATATTTCTCTATGAAATGATTTCCCGGTATTTCTTTATATGTTCCGGATCATTAATATTGGAAAAATACCAGTCCGCGACCTGGCTTTCGTAGCATTCGTATCCATTTTTCCGCAGAAAAGCAAAGACTGCGCCTTTCCGCTCTGTGATTTCTTCAAGCATGGCGTCTGCCAGATCTGTACAGTATACTCCCATAAGAGGTTCCTCATGCCCGCCGTGGCTCAGTATCACTGCTTTTGCATCTGAATGCAGAGATTGGCGAATCAGTGCAGCCAATTCCTCTGCCGGAACCAGAGGAACATCTACACCAAGTACCAGGCAATATGGATTCTTTGCTTTACGAAAACAGGCTTCCAGCCCTCCCAACGGACCTTTTCCCGGGAAGCGGTCTGGTATAATGGGATATTTATATTTATTTTCACCATGATAGCCAGACAGAAGAATATCACTGATTCCAAGCTTTTCCCCCTTTTCTATCTGCATCTCAAGAAATGTCTTCCCATCTATCGTCAGATCTGATTTGTCCCGTCCCATGCGGCTGCTGGCACCGCCAGCAAGAATAATCATAGAAATTTCTTTCTTTCTCATTATCAGTTTTCCTTTTTGTTTATATAAATCATCAATAAAAGTATTGATTTTTCTTCATATTTAAAAACTACAGACAGAAATGTCTGCATAACGGTTAGGGTGTCTTACATATCTCACCCGCCAATCTGTGACATTCCTCTGATTTCATCCTGCTCTGTCTTCGCTTCATAAAAATTATGGCTCACCGGTTTATTCCAGATCACCTGATAAATTGCTTTTTTCAGTTCCGAATCTGTGCAGCCGCCGCGCATAAGCCCCCGCAGGTCTGTACCTTTCTGATACTGGAGGCATCCTTTTCATGAATCCTTCGGATGTAAGACGTACTCGGTTGCACTGACTGCAGAATTTGTGAGTCATGGCACTGATAAATCCGATTTTTCCCTTAAATCCTGCGATTTCATAGTAATGGCATGGGCCGTTTCCGTAGCGTTCATTGACTGCATGCATCGGACCGTAGGCTTCTTCCAGTACTGCTTTGATAGATTCTTCATCCTGGAATGGGAACTGTTTTCCAAATCCGATTGGCATCATCTCGATAAAGCGCACATGGATTGGATATTTCTGCGCCAGTCCTGCAATCCCGATGAAGTTTTCTTTTTCCTTGATCACCGGAACGCTGTTGATCTTCAGGGAAAGTCCCGGATGTGCAAGTGCTGCTTTGATTCCCTCAAATACCTTTTCCAGTCCGTCACGTCTCGCTACTTTTTTGAACAGTTCCGGATCCAACGTATCCAGACTGATATTAATGGCGTCAATTCCTGCATCCAGTAATGCATCTAGCTGCTTGGCGAGCAGGATTCCATTTGTTGTTAATGTCACTTTCTCAATTCCCGGGATCGCCTTGATCTGTTTTGCAAGACTTGCACAGCCCTTACGAACAAGAGGCTCACCGCCTGTCAGTTTAATCTTACGGATTCCCAGATCTGCTGCGCACCTGCAGATGCGGAGAATCTCATCGTATGTGAGGATTTCTGCATGAGAAAGGGATTTTACGCCTTCTTCCGGCATACAGTAAATGCATCTCAGATTACATCTGTCTGTCAGGGAAATCCTTAAATAATCTATTTCTCTTCCATATTTGTCTATCATCGGCTCTACCTGCCTTTTACTTTCTAATAATTGATTTTCCTGTTACCGGATACGGGTGAACCGCAACCTTTGTAACCTTTTCTTCTGTTATTCGCCGTCAAAATCACAGGCAATATTTTCTCTCATAATCGTTTGACACTCCATACTCCGCAGTCTATACTTAATGTATCAAGATTATTAAAATCCTTACCGGACGAAAGGAACTGTCCTATGAAAATCAACGAACAATACCACAACCTGAATCTGCTCGAGAATGTTACCTATGAGTTTCTGGGGCGTGACGGAGAAACTCATGAAGAAACAGAACCAATCCTTGTGGAACACATGATGGATGTATATGTAAATGAACGTCTGACCATGAAACTGGTCTGTATCCCACAACATCTGACAGAACTGGTTCTCGGCCGCCTCTTTACGGAAGGTATCATCTCATCTGCCGAGGATGTGGAGCAGATCTACATCTGTGAATTCGGCAAACGTGCCCGCGTGATCCTGAGTAAAAATAAATCCGGGCAGTCTCATGAGGAAAATGAAGATTATGTTGCTCTTACTCCGACCTGCTGCACCGGAAATCGTGTTCTTAATGATTATTTTATCACAGATCAGCCAATGACGCCAGTTACACCTGTCCCATGGAAAAAACAGTGGATCTTTGATCTTGCAGACTGTTTCGCCAATGGTACCCCGCTTCACAGCCAGACCTGGGCAACTCACAGCTGTTTTCTTGCCTGTGACGGAGAACTGCTCTTTCAGTGCGAAGATATCGGACGTCATAATGCTCTGGATAAGGCCATCGGTTATGCCCTGCGCCATAATATTGACCTGAAGAAATGCGTGGTTTATTCCAGTGGACGTATCCCTACAGATATGGCGATCAAGGCAATCCGCGCCGGAATACCGGTTCTGGCAAGCAAGGCATCCCCTTCCGCCGAGGCAGTCGCCATGGCCAAAGAATACCACCTTACCCTTATCTGTGCCGCGCGACGTGACCGTATGAAACTCTTTACCGGAAATAATCCGACAGAATAAATTCTGCAATACACTCTGCATTGTCCAGTTCAAAGAATGGAACATTTTCCAGTACAGACAGTGCATCTCTTTCCTCTGCATCCAGGTTTGTGGCGATCGCCATCAGTTTTTCCGGATTGCAGACACTTTCTGCCGAATTTCCCTTACGGATAATTTCAATTTTCGGATAAGTACTGTATTTAAATCCTTCCAGTAAGATCAGATCTGCCTCCGGAAAAATTCTGCCAGCTCTTTTTCGGAAATCTGCGGCTGCTGTTTTACCAGCATATATTTGCCTGCTGAAAAAACTGCTGTGCCGTAGGCTCCGGACTGAAGCTGACAGTATGTATCCGTTCCCGGTACGTCCGGCACGAAATCATGTCCGTCATGCTTCAGCACCGCCACTTTAAGGCCCTTGTCTTTAAAAATCTCCAAAAGCCTGCAGATCAGAGTTGTTTTCCCTGAATTCTTTACACCGCTGATTGCAAATATTCTTTTTCTTTCCACCTGTTTGCTGCTCCTCTCAAAGCAAAATCGCGCCCACTTTATCCCCTGCGTTCAGGCTTCTGCTTTCCTGATTTTCCATGGTTTTTGTATCAATCAGGCAATTGCAGCCGGCCATGGAACTGAGGACTCCGTTAGAGTGAAGACCATTGGGAAGATGAAATTTTCCATTTTCCAGATATGCCCGGATAAAGCGGCGGCCCTTGATTCCTTTTTCAAAGTTATCAGCCATAATGCCATTTACTTCTTTCAGACCGATTGATGGATCCTGCATCATTTTTTCCAATGCAGGACGAATCAAAAGTTCTATGCTGACTGCAACACCAAAAGGATTTCCGGAGAGACTGATGATCGGAATCTCTCTTTCTGAAGCGCAATGATCTGTTGCAGTTATATCGGAAGTTTTTTTTTATATGCAGAAAACAGTGTAGGCATTCCTGGTTTCATCTTTACCCTCCAGAAAATCCGCTCTGCCCCCATCAGTCTCAGGGACTCATGCATAATGTCCTTCTTGCCTACAGATACACCTCCCGTAGTGATGATCATATCTGCCGCTTTTGCTGCTTCTTTTAATTTCTCAGACATAACCGTCGGATCATCTTTGACTGCTTCCATATGGAAGATTCGATTCCCAGTTCACGCAGTCTAGCAGACAGCATTGTCATATTGCTGTTGTAAATTTTTCCTTCCGGCAATGGAATTCCCAGTTCTACCACCTCATCTCCTGTAGTCAGAAGCACGATTCTCGGCTGACGGTAAACCGGCACTTTCGCCACTCCCATTCCGGCCAGAATTGCTGCCTCCACATATCCGATATGTGTTCCTTTTTTTCAGAAGTGTAGTTC
>ENA-OQBG01000200-OQBG01000200.1-human-gut-metagenome-genome-assembly--contig:-NODE-200-length-11738-cov-1.794850_pt1 | contig 11738 bp, 15 predicted proteins | sample MGYA00242746_ERZ504551 | MGnify/ENA primary metagenome ERZ504551 (study PRJEB26092, sample SAMD00036289) | human gut metagenome | host: Homo sapiens | study: EMG produced TPA metagenomics assembly of... | reverse complement strand
TTTACACGTGATATCACGAGGTACAGATAATAATGCTGCTTATTTTATCTGGGTCTAATGTCAGCTATCATTAATCGTATCGCTTCTCCCCACATCATCAGCGCGCTCATCTACCCCCATAATCATTACAGTAGCCTTATCTTTTGCAACTAACATACCTTTTTTATCATCTTCATTATAATCTGGTTTATTATCAACTAACGCATTAGCAAAAAAAGCTCCTACCATACCAGATAAAATAAAAAACAACTACTAATATCAAGATATATTTTACATAACTGCTTTTATTTTTTTTATCTCCATTTCCCAATTATTATCCCTCACATCATTCAAATTCATTTAAATATTAACTATTCTATTATAAGATTTTATCAATTATTCCGCAATTGTTATTTCTCTATTTTAGTAAACGTATACTAAAAAAACTTTATTTTCATAAAAATGAAAATATTATATAATACTAATATCACATCTTATAAAAAGGAGTATTGTTGTGGATAAGAATAAACAAAAATACAAATATCTTTATTTATTGTCAGAAAAATACCCTAATCGTCAATCTGTTGTAACTGAGCTAATTCGCTTAAAAGCTATTTAAACTTAGCTCGACCAACAGAACATTTTATGAGTGATTTACATGGTGAATATGGAGGTCCTTCTTCCATATTCTCAATAATTGCTCTGGTGTTATCAAAGAAAAGTAGATTATTTATTTTCTGAAGAAATGTCCACCTCACAAAAGCTGAATTTTGTACTTTAATTTATTATCCTAAAGAAAAAATACTCAATTTAAAAAACAAAAATTAATCACTACTCAATGGTATTCTCAAAATCTCATCTATTTATTGCGTCTATCAAGATTGATGTCTTATAAATATCCTCAATCAGAATTAAAAAATTTACTGCCTAAAGGATATGAAACCATCATTCTTGAATTGCTCACAGCTAGACCAAATGATGATACTTTCCAAGAAGTATATTTCAATACTATCTTAAATACTTTAATCAATATTAATAGTGGTACAGATTTTATCATTGCCTTTACAAAATTCATCAAAAAACTAGCTGTTGCTCATTTGCATATCGTTGGTGATATTTATGACCGAGGACAACGACCTGACTCAATCATAGATATGCTACGTCAACATCATTCTGTAGATATTCAATGGGGCAATCATGATATCTTATGGATGGGTGCAATGTGTGGTAATAAAGCTTGTATAGCGACAGTAGTACGAAACTGTTTATCTTATAATAATACTGCCGTTTTAGAAAAAGGATATGCTATCAGCCTTCGCTCTCTATCTTCATTAGCTAGCAAACTCTATCCTAATAAAACACTATTAATCGCTATGCAACGCACTATCTCTATAATTTTATTTAAATTAGAAGGACAACTCATCAAACGCAATCCAGATTTTCAAATGGATAGTCGTCTTTTATTAGATAAAATAGATTACACCTCTAAACATATAAAAATAAATAATATATCTTATCCAATAAAAAGTCCGTCCTTCCCTACAATAAATCCTCAAAATCCTTATGAATTATCTTTAGAAGAAGCTGACGTCTTATCTGATATAAAATCAGCATTTTTAGATAGTGTACGCTTGCGCAAACATATTGATTTTCTTTACCAAAAAGGTAGCGTCTATAAAGCATATAATAACAATTTACTCTATCATGGTTGTATACCACTAAATGATGATGGTAGCTTCATGCGTATTCATCTAAATAACAAATATTATTCTGGAAAAAATTATTTAGATTTCGTTGATAAAACTATTCGCCAAGCATATCTTGGTCTATATGAACAAAAAATATCGACTTAATGTATTATTTCTGGTGTGGCAGATATTCACCATTTTCTGGTAGAGAATTTAAAACATTTGAACGTATGTTTATTGAAGATACGGACACATGGATTGAACCTTCTGATGCATATTATAAATATTGCAATGATGAAAAAATCTGCGATATGATACTCGAAGAATTTTCCTTAAAAACAAAACGTGGACATATAATCAATGGTCATGTTCCTGTAAAAGTAAAAGAAGGAGAAAGTCCTGTAAAAGCAAATGGAAAATTAATCATCATTGATGGTGGTTTTTGTAAAGCTTATCATAAAAAAACAGAAGTAGTCTGGTTATACGCTAATTTCTAATTCACGTGGTTTACGTCTTTTAGAACATCAATCATGTGCTAATATCAAAGAGTCTTTAAAAGCCAACCAAGACATTGAGTCCGTTTCTTGTACTTTAGAATTACAAAATTATCATTCTTCAACTGCCGATACTGATTTAGGTGAAGAAATCCAATGTCAAATAAATGATATCTACCATTTAATGCTCGCTTATCAAAATGGTTTAGTTCCTGAACAAGCTTAATATTATATACAAAGGCAATTTATTTTATTTTTCAATAAGATGAATTGCCTTTTTGACATCTTCCTGATTATTTGAGATAATTTTCATATATAAATATAATAAAAAGGATAGATTAATACTTATGACTTTATTTCTTTTAATCAGTGCAATTATCTTAATTGCTTGCGTAATTGGAAGTAAATTATCTACTCGTTTTGGCGTACCTACACTTGTGTTTTCATTGGTCTTGGTATGCTCTTTGGTTCTGATGGTTTATTTAAAATTCATTTTGAAGATTATTCTCTTGCCGAAAAATCTGTTCTGCCGCTCTCATTTTCATCATGTTTTTATGGTGGCTTTGGTACCAAATGGAAAACTGCTCGACCTATAGCTAAACAAGCTGTTTTACTGAGTACTTTTGGCGTATTTATCACAGCTGCACTCACTGGTATTTTTTGTCATTTAATATTAGGTTTACCACCACTTGAAGGATTATTAATCGGTGCTGTGCTTAGTTCTACTGACGCCGCTTCTGTCTTTTCTATTTTGCGTTCACAAAAATTAAATCTAAAATACAGTACTGCTCCTATGCTAGAAATTGAAAGTGGTAGTAATGACCCTTGTGCTTATATGCTGACCATAATTTTATTAACTAGCATTGGCAGCAGCTTAAACTTTTTGATATTTCCTATTTAATTTTTGCTCAATTTGCTTATGGAATTATCATCGGTGTCGTCTTAGCTTTTATCGCTTCTTGGATATTAAAAAATGTTCAATTCGGCGAAAATGGTTTTGACTCTATCTTTTTAGTTGCTATTGCCTTAGCTGCTTATGCCCTTCCTTCGTTAGTTGATGGTAATGGTTATTTAAGCACTTATATTGCAGGTATCATCTTAGGCAATCAAAATATCCCGAAAAAGAAAAATCTCGTAAACTTCTTCGATGCTTTTAATGGCATGATGCAAATGCTCATCTTCTTCTTATTAGGTTTATTAGTATTTCCTTCAAAATTACCATATTATTTTGTCCCTGCTTTGTTTATTGCTATTTTCCTTACATTCATCGCTAGACCTATAACCATGGCAATATTATTGTCTCCATTTAAATCTCCTTTAAATCAACAATTAATCATGTCATGGGCTGGCCTTCGTGGAGCTGCTTCCATCGTTTTTGCGATTGTCGCTGTCGTATCACCAAATTATGCTGATGACTCAATTTTTTCCATCGTCTTCTGTATCGTACTTTTATCTTTATTATTCCAAGGTGCTTTATTGCCATCTGCTTCAAAACATCTAAATATGATTGATGAACACGAAAATGTATTAAAAACTTTCAATGATTACACTGACGAAAACAATATCCATTTCACTTGTTTAGAATTAAATAATTCACACCCATGGATTAATAAACAAATTCGCGATATCGGTTCTATCCCAGGTACATTGATTGCTGCTATCTTGAGAAAAGGAGCCACAATAACGCCAAAAGGCGATACCTTCTTGCGCGATGGAGATACACTCATCATTTGCGCTAAAACCTATCAAGGCAATGATAATATCACTTTAAATGAAATAAATATTGATTCTAATAATGAATTCATTGGCAAAAACTTCGCGATATTGATATCAAAAAGACTCACTTGTTGTTTTAATCCAACGAAACGGCGTAGATATCATACCTGATGGCGATACTATTCTAGAAGAAAAAGATACGCTTGTAGTTTTCTCTCAAAAAAATCTTTTTCATTTAGCTTAAATTAAAATCAAATATAAAATAAAAAGATAGTTATAAGACAAAATTTAGTCTCATAACTATCTTTTTTAATTTAAATTTTATTACATGATAGATTTATAAATTTCTTTAATAGCTTCTACACTTACATCTCTTGGATTTCCTGATGTACAAGCATCAACAAAAGCAGATTCAGATAAAAATTGAAGGTCTTCTTCTTTTACACCTAATTGAGTCAATTTCTGAGGAATTCCCACATCTACACTCAATTTTTCTACGGCTTCAATACAAGCCTGACGAGCCTGTTCAATACTCATATCTTCTGTATTTTTTACGCCCATAGCTACTGCGATATCACGATATTTATCTGCTGTTGATGGCGCATTAAATTTCAATACTGGTGTTAATAAAATAGCACAAGCAACACCATGTGGAATGTCATATACTGCACTCAATGGATGAGCCATAGAATGTACTATACCTAAGCCAACATTAGAAAAGCCCATTCCTGCAATATATTGACCTAAAGCCATTTGTGCTCTACCTTCTGGATCGCCTTTAACAGAATCTCTTAAAGAACGAGCTATGATTTCAATAGCTTTTATATGCATCATATCTGTTAATTCCCATGCACCTTTAGTGATATACCTTCGATAGCATGAACAAGTGCGTCCATTCCTGTTGCTGCACAGAGTTTTGGTGGCATAGATGCAGTCATATCTGGATCGATAATTGCCACTACTGGAATATCATGTGGGTCAGCACAAACAAATTTACGATTTTTTTCTTCATCAGTAATTACATAATTGATAGTTACTTCTGCTGCTGTACCAGATGTTGTGGATACGGCAATAATTGGCATTGCTTTATGTTTAGTTGGTGAAGCACCTTCTAGGCTTCTAACATCAGCAAATTCTGGATTTTTCATAATGATAGCAATTGCTTTACTTGTATCAATAGCACTACCGCCACCTACAGCAACAATTACATCAGCACCACATTGTTTACAAAAATCCACGCCTTCAGTAACATTTTTGATTGTAGGATTAGCTTTTATTTATCGTAAATTTCATAATCTATTTTTGCTTCATCTAAAATATCACATACTTTTGTAGCTACTTTGAATTTAAGTAAATCTTTATCTGTAACTAACATAACTTTTTTCAAGCCACGATTAATTACTTCATTTGCAATTTCTTTTATTGCTCCTTTACCAAAATAAGATGTTTCATTTAATATTGTTCTACAAATCATTTAAATGCCTCCATTATAATATATGATTTAATGTTCTTTTTTCACAAAATTTCATTTAAATATACAATAAAACAAAAAATCAAAATTTTCTTTTCCTTATTATAAGTCATAAATTAACATAAATCAATATAAAACAACATAAATTTATATAAAAAAAAGATATTCTCACTAGAATATCTTTTTCTTACTTATAATCATTTTAATCTATTAAATACATATTTTGCCATGACAACTTGCACGATAAATAAAATCATCAATAAATAAAATACGGATATAATTCCTATTCCTTGAGCGATAAATCCCAAGATAGCAGGCCCTAATATAACGCCTGTATATCCCATGCAAGTTACTGCTGTAACAGCAGCATTTATCGGCATATCTTTTTGATATTGCAACAAACTATATAATACAGGCACAATATTTGCAGCACCTAAACCAAGTAAAATAAAACCAACCAACATTAAATAGAAATTATCTATAATAATTATCCATAAAAATCCTAATCCCGCTAAACTACTTCCTAATACTACAGCTTTTTCCTCGCCTAAAAATTGTACTACTTTATCCCCAATTAAACGCATGATAAGCATTGCTACAGAAAAAACAGCATATCCTACACCAGCTAAAGATAATTCTACATCTTTTACCTCAGCTAAAAATACACCGCCCCAATCCATGATTGCACCTTCGCCTAAAAAGCTCACACATGCTAAAATGCCGAATAAAACAACAATTCCTTTAGGAATAGCAATCGCACTTTCACTATTAGCGCTTTTATAATCTAAAAAATATCTGCCAAAGAAAATTACAATAGCTAAAATTATTAAACAATGAATGATTGCTATAAAAATACATCAAGTCCCATCTTAGCTAAAATACTGAATAAGCCAGCGCTACAAAAACAACCAACACTCCAAAAACCATGCATACTAGACATCATACGTTTTTGCGATAATTTTTCAACAACAACAGCATTGATATTCATACAAACTTCTGTACAACCCATAATAGCGCCTACTAAAATCAAACAAATAGCATATGACCAAACATTAGGTAAACAAGACAACGCTACTAATACTATCGCAAATAAACTACCTGTAGTAACCATCACTTTTTTACAACCAAATTTTTTACCTAAAAGACCACCAATCGGTATAACAATAAAAGCACTTATACCTATGCACAATAATAATAATCCCAAAATATCTGCTTCAATATGTAAACGTTCTTTAATCATAGGTATCATAGGCGCCCATGTGGAAATGGCAAAACCTGGTATAAAAAAGCCATTCTAGCTGCATACTGTTCTTTTTTACCGACCTTAAACTGCATTAACTCTTTGTCTTCTAAACTCACAATAACCTCTTTTCTTTTTTATTTTAGATAAACTCCTATATATACATACTATATTATATGAAATTAATAAAAAGCTATAATAATAAAACCTTGTATAGCCTAATTTTTTTTGCTATACAAGGTTTATTATTATCATATTTAATTTAAAACTTTAAATACATAAGAAGATACTATTACTTGCAAAATAAACAGTCCAGCTAAGATACAAAATACTGCTACAATACCAATCCCATGAGCAACAAACCCTAATAGCGCAGGGCCAAACATTACTCCTAAATAACCCATACTAGTAACAGCTGTTACTGCTGAATTTATAGGCATTTCTTTTTGTCTGCCCAATAAAGTGAATACTACAGGAACAATATTTGCAGCTCCAAAACCAAGAAGAATAAAACCAAATTGCATCATAAAGAAATTATCAAAAACAATAGAAATTATATATCCTATACTTGCTACTATTCCACCAAAAATAACAACGCGCTGTTCGCCTAATTTTTGTACTACTTTATCACCAATCAAGCGACCAATGAGCATAGCGGCTGAAAATACTGCATAACCAACACCAGCTAAAGATAAATCTACACCTTTAGCTTCTGTCAAAAATACACCACTCCAGTCCATCATGCCACCTTCGCCTAAAAAGGATATAACAGCTAAAACTCCAAATAAAGTTACAATTCCCTTTGGTATAGCGATAGCTTTACCATTACTAGCACCTTTATACGGTAAGAAATATCTACTGAAAGCAAAAATAATCATGAAAATAATAATACAATGTATAATTGCTATTTGACTAATACCTAAACCTAATTTAGCCAAAATACTAAATAAGCCAGCTCCAGCAAAACAACCTACACTCCATAAAGCATGCATACCAGACATCATGCGTTTTTGGGAAAGTTTTTCTACAATTACAGCGTGAATATTCATATTTACATTCAATATACCACCTATAGCACCTAAAACAAACAAAAGATAGCATACATATAAATATTAGGTAACATGGATAATATTATAATTTCTATACCCATGCACAAACCCATAACACGCAAAACTTTTTACAGCCAAATTTTGTGCAAACAATCCAGCTATAGGCATCATCAAAAAAGAACTTACGCCAATACATAATAATAATAAACCCAATACATCAGCGCCAATTTGTAAACGTTCTTTTATAATTGGTATCATTGGTGCCCATGTAGATATACCAAAACCTGCAACAAAAAATATTATTCTAGCTGCATATTGTTCTTTTTCCCCACTTGAAGTAAATTCAAATCTTGTTCTTTCACACTCAAAACATTATCACCTCTTACTAAAAATACTGATATATTATATCTATACTTCTATTTTCTGTCTAGTAGGATATTTATATTATTTATTGACATTCAATTTATAGCTTTCTATAATATAGTTTGATTTCAAACTATATTGGAGGTAATAAAATGTTATCTGACGAATTGCATTTTCTTTTATTAAAAAGTTTTCATCACAGTAACAAAAATATTGTCCAAAAGATTTCATCACTAAAGCTTTTACCTGGTCAGCCCAAAATTTTAGAATATCTTTTAGAACATAATGGCTCTATAGCTAAAGATATAAGTAACTATTGCGTCTTAGACAAATCAACTATCACCAGTTTTATTAGTTCGCATGGAAAAAGATGGTTTAATCATGCGAAAAACACATTCTACAGATAAACGTTCTGCTTATATCTATTTGACTGAAAAAGGTCTTCAAATGGCTCATAAAGTAAAAGAAATTTGCTTTAGCATTGATGATAAAGCCTTAAAAAACATTCCACCTCAAGAGCAACAACATCTTTTAAAAACACTTAATACAATAATCAAAAATTAGAGGAGGAATAATCTTGAAAGTCATTTCTCTACGTTATTTTATTCTTTTAGGTATTATTATAAATTCATTTGGCATAGCTTTTATCACCAAAAGTAATTTAGGTACCTCACAAATATCTTCTATTCCTTACATTTTTAGCCTTGAATATACAGATTTCAGCTTTGGTTTAACGACCTTCATCTTCAATATAATTTTTATTTTAATTGAAATAGCACTTTTACGCCGTGATTTTGAACCTATACAATTTTTTACAAATAGTAGCCAATATCATATTTAGTTTCTTCATTGATGTTAGCATGAATTTACTATCAGCCTTTGAGCCTGAAACCCTTATCGTAAAATTAATATCGCTTTTTATTGGTTGTACGATTTAGCTATTGGTATTTGTATAGAAGTTGCACCAAATGTAATAGTCGTTCCAGGTGAAGGTGTTGTCCGTGCTCTTGCTTTGGCCATTGCTATTAAAAAACCAAAAGTAAAATTCGGCACTATAAAAATTTATTTTGATGTAACACTCATCATTATTGCTTGTATCTTATCTTTTATTTTCTTTGGCGAATTAAACGGCATTGGACTAGGTACCATCGTTTCTGCATTGATAGTAGGAAGATTTATAAATTTAGTAAACCGTCATTTCAAATTTCTCAGACATATCCGTGCCTTAGCTCGTTTAAAATAATCTTTAAGAAACTAATTTCAATCCTACTACTGAAAATAAAATTAAAAAATACAAATAAACGGCGCCAATTAGCACTTTCTCCGTATTTGATAATACTCACAGCCACGCCTCCCACAGAACCGATACCGGACCATACGGCATATGTAATGCTCATCGGCAAAGTATCTAATGCCAAATTTAGCAAAACAAGACTGCCGCCGAACGCCAGACACATCTTCACGATAAGCACTGACGATTTTTTCAAACCGAATTTTTTAATAAGCTGCCACTTATTCATATAATTAATACTTAAAACTTCCAGTAATCCGGCAACAATAACAAAAATCCAATCCATAACTTAAAACCTCATCTTTCTACTTGTTCATTCAACAATTTTAAACCGATTACACCAACAATCAAAGTAACCATAAATACAAGCTGCCAAAAACTCGGCAATATGCCAAATCCCAAAAATTCCACCAAAATCGTACCGATAGAGCTAAGCCCTACAAATACGGAATACGCCGTTCCTACCGGCAATGTATTTCCCGCCGTAATCAGACAGTAACTTGAACCCATGATAGAAAGACACGTCACCGCCCATTCCCATGGAAGTTCAGCGTATTTAAGCCCCGTAATCCACATCAAATTCAAAAAAAGTAGCACCTAAAATTTTTACCCAGCCGATATTCATCACAAAAACCTCCTGAAAATTAATTTTATAAAACAAAAAAGGCTATAGACTGCTGTTTGATTCAGAAACAGCAAAATCTATAGCCTTTTTTCAGACGCTTTCATTTACTTATGGTAGTTTAACAAAATTATTTTTATTTGTCAAATGCCGTTTAATCTAAACTAATTTTTTCACGTCTTTTGGAAAGCTCCTTCAATATATTAAAATAAAAAACTTCCGTTTAACTTGTAAAATTTAAGATATAGACACAAAATTACCATAATCAGTAAAGCCGACATTATAAACATCATCACTCTCAAGCCCAAAACCGTTTCCGGCGTCTGAACCGCATTCGGCACATAACCCACCAAGGATAAAACCATCGCCCCGATAAAACCAGCAATAGCCGAACCAAATTTCACGGTAAACGTCTGTACAGAAAACACGACAGCCTCGCTTCTGATACCCGATTTATATTCTCCATATTCAACTGTATCCGCCAGCATTACAGTCGTCGTAACACCGGCTAAAGCATTGCCCAGACAAAAGAAACCTACCATGGAAAAAAACAGCCAGATATTCGCATTTTCATCGCTGCCGGTAAAAAACATGCCCAACAAACCTAATACTAATAAAACAGCAGATAAAATATAAACTACTTTTCGTGAAAATTTATTTGCTAAAAATGGAAAAGCTATCAAACCTATAGAGCCAACGATAAAATTAACTATGCCAAAAATAGAAAACCATTCTTCATGACAAACTACATATTTGAAAAAATAAATATTCATTCCAGTCCATAAAAATACTGCAATTTGCTGTAATATCGTCATAAAAATAATAATTAATAATTGATCATTTTCCTTCAAGAAATTCAATACTTCACTAAGTTTAATATCTCTTTTATTTTTTATAACTACATGTTCACTGACATTTCTAACACATATTATTTCACAAATATTGAATACAATAGCTACAATCACGGCAAATCTCAAATAGCCATCACTTTCACTCGCTCCCATATTCACGCCTAAACAAGCGATTACTAATAAACCAATTGTAGACATCATTTGACCACCAAAAGTCGCAAATAATCTAGATAACATAGAAATTTCATTTCTAACCTTAGCATCATTTGAAAATGCCGGTATCATTGCCCAAAAAGGTACGTCCATCAATGTATATGTAAGACTCCATAATAGATATGTAACAATACACCAGACATTTATCAAAATTCCTTGTAAAAAAGTTGCCGGATTTAAATATAATAAAATTAAAACAAAAGAATTTATTATTGTTCCTATTAAAATCCAAGGGCGAAATTTTCCCCATTTAGTTTTTGTATTATCAACAAGCCAGCCCATAAAAGGATTAGTTATAGCATCTACAATACGAATCACTAAAAACAAAGTACTCACAAAATTAATGATACACCAACTACATCGGTATAAAAAATCATCAGAAAAGCAGCTATCATATTATAAATAAAATCTTTTCCATAAGCTCCTATTCCATAAGATAATTTCTCTTTCCATAAAAGTTTTCCATAAATAAATTTGCTCCTCCATTTTTTAATTTTTATAAAATAAAAAGACTATAACTCCTCTGTTTTATTCAGAAAAAGTTATATCTAAAATACGAATTCAATATTTTTCTATGGAAATATTATGCAAAATTTTTAATGAGTTGTCAATAATTATTCATAAAATATAAAGAAAAAAGCACTGAAGTATTCAGTGCTTTTTCTTAACTGGCAACTTCCTATCCTCCCAGCACGTCTCCATGCAAGTACTTTCGGCCTCTAAATGCTTAACTACTGTGTTCGGTATGGGTACAGGTGGAA
>ENA-OQBG01000199-OQBG01000199.1-human-gut-metagenome-genome-assembly--contig:-NODE-199-length-11896-cov-6.125244_pt1 | contig 11896 bp, 11 predicted proteins | sample MGYA00242746_ERZ504551 | MGnify/ENA primary metagenome ERZ504551 (study PRJEB26092, sample SAMD00036289) | human gut metagenome | host: Homo sapiens | study: EMG produced TPA metagenomics assembly of... | reverse complement strand
GAACCAGCGGGTCACCTCGGGGTATTCGTCAAAGCAGAAGCGGGCATACGCCTCAAAGGCGTCGATGGCATCGCGGTTGAGGAAGTCGCCATTGGCGTAGATCGCGGCGGGGAGTCGAAGTGGTGCAGGGTCACGTATGGCTCGACTCCGTGGGCGCGGCAGCTGGCGAAAAGGTTGTGGTAGAAGGCGACGCCCTCGGGGTTGGGCTCACCCACGCCGCCATCGGGAAAGATGCGGCTCCAGGCGATCGACACGCGGATGCCGTTCATCCCAAAGCGCTCGCACAGCTCGAGGTCGCTATCGTAACGGTTATAGAAGTCGCAGGCGGGCTCGGGTGAAAAGCGGCCTTGCTGAGCGAGGTAGTCGTCCCATGCGACTTTGCCCTTGCCATGGGATTGGCAAGCGCCTTCTACCTGGTAGGCGGCGGTGGCGCCACCAAAAACAAAGTTGTCGGGAAAGCGCTGGGAGGTATCGGCGGAAAAGACGGGGCTCATGGCGAATCCAATCTTGTTTGAAGGGCTGAAAGGGGTTGGGGGCGGTTCGGGAGAAGACGGCAGGGCGTGTTGCTCCCGGACCGCGGAAATGGGGGCTCTATTCGAGCGCGCTACTGCATGCGCAGGAATCTAGATTCCCAGTTGCTGGGCTACGAATGCCAGCGATGCCTCGCCGTCGCGGGTGAGGTCGATGTACTGCTTGCCGCGGGTGACGCAGCAGGCGACGCCCATACGCTCGCCGTCGGCCTTGAGGTCGTCGAAATAGGACGCCGCTTGGGGTGCCAAGATAACCAGGTCGAAGTCCGGCATGATGTCCAGATGGCTGCCGTAGGCGTCCGCTGCGGTCTCGAGATCGATGCCGTGCTCGCGGGCGCTTGGCCAACGCGTTGGCGAGCAGGCCGGAGGTTCCGCCTCCCTGGCACAGGACAAGGACACGACGGCCGTTGAGCGCTGCATAGGGGTTGCCCGACGCGTCGGTGGTGCTGGACGAGGCGCTGGCGGCTGCGTCATCATCATCAGATGCAGCGGGGGTGGTGCTACCCGCAGATTCTTCATCCATAGACTGGCCGGCGGCGCGCTTCTTCTCCGCTGCCATGCTCGCGGCGGCCTGGGCGACGGCGCCGGTGGCGACGCTTGCCGTATCCGCCTTGCCCTGGAATGCGGCGTTCATGGCAGCCTGCTTCTGGGCGGCGCGCTGCGCGACCTCAGCCTGATCGGCCTCGGCTTCTTCGGCGCACTTCTCGCGGTCGTATACCTTGAAGAAGGGGAAATAAATGAGGAAATCAACAATCAGCAGGGCGGGGATGAGCAGGAACGCAAGGGGCTGAAGTCCCAGACCCATGGCGATGCCCAAGGGCGCGGGGGTGGTCCAGGGAAGGCTGAACATGAAGCCGTTCATACCCAAGACGTCGATGAAGAATTTGGTGATCCAGATATTGGCGATGGGCGCGAAGATGAAGGGGATGAAGAAGATGGGGTTCAAGACCATGGGAGCGCCGAAGAGGAACGGCTCGTTGACGCCAAAGCAAACCGGCACGGCTGAGGCACGGCCCACGGCGCGCATCTCTTTGGACTTTGCGAGGAAGGCGAACATGAAGCAGATCACCAGTGTGGCGCCGGTGCCGCCCATGGCGACGACGAAATCCTGAAGCGGTTTGGTGAGGACGGCGGTTGCGTGCTCACCGGCCTGGTACATGGCCATGTTGAGCTCAAGGTTGGAGATGAGGGCGGCAGAGATTGCGGGCTCGATGATGGAGGGGCCGTGGACGCCTACAAACCAGAAGAGCGACATGGCGCCGTAGATGATGGCGAGGCCAACATAGCCGTCTGCCGCGGAGAAGAGCGGCTGGAACACCTGGATAACGCCTTGGGCGAAGCAGAAGCCAAAGACGTTGCGGAATGCAAAGTCAAAGCCCCAGAAGAAGACCAGGCAGACGCCAAAGGGGATGATGTCCTTGAAGGTCTGGGAGATATTGGGCGGCACCTGTTCGGGCATCTTGATGGTGATGTTGCGCTTGATAAAGAACTTGTAGATGATGCCGGTGGCGAACGCACAGATAAAGGCGGTTAGCAGGCCCTTGGATCCCATGTAGCCGTTGGCGAGGCCGGAGATGGAGACGCCGTTATCCGTGAAGCTGATGGCGTCGCTGGAGAGCAGCAGAAAACCGATGAGCGATGCAATCATGACCGAGATGAAGTTGATCTGGTTGTTCTTGGGCAGGTCGCGATTCTGCGCATCGCAGAAGTGCTTGGCCGTGGTGGCCGCTGCGCAGATGCCGACGATGCCCATGGAGTAGTTGTAGGCCTTCATGAGAACATCGTTGATCTCTGCCGGCCAGTAGAAGCCCCAGACATTGGGGACGGCGCTGACCAAAAGAAAGATGCTGGAGACGATGATGATGGGCATGACGGAGATGAAGCCGTCGCGGATTGCCTTGAGGTACTTGTTGCGCGCGATGGCGTTGAAGAAAGGTTTGCCTTTCTCGATGAGCGCTATGAGCTTTTCCATGGACCCTCCGTTTGCATGGGTTTGCTTTTGCAGCCACTAAACGTGCTAGTAGAGATGGCTGCTAGGGCGAGCTTGCGCTGCTTACGAGTATGTTGTGCCCGGATGATACTCGTTATGAGCACGTGCTCATTTCTACAATGAGCACGTTAACATGAGTTGATGGCAGTGCAAGGGGCGTTGGGGGTAGAGGGATGCGAGCGGTCGATTATCGGCGGCAAGCGGTGGGATAGATGCAGGCAGAGGTGCGCGGAAAAGGCGATAGCCTTCGTTCAATGCGCACGTGCTCTTCAGCTTACGCTCAGTTGATGCTACATTTACCAGAACAGCAGTTTGAACAGCAATTCGAGCATCAATCTGAGAGCATGCGCAGTGCGAGGGGAGCCGTTGGATGGAACGGGATAACAAGATGACGGCGGCAGGTTCCTCAGTTCACAAGCCTGGCAGGGCGGTGTCCATGGCGGACGTCGCCAAGCTTGCCGGCGTCTCCCGACAGACGGTGTCGCGCGTGGTCAACGGGCAGGCGTGCGTGGTCGAGGAGACCCGAAGGCGCGTTATGGATGCCATGGACCAGCTTGGCTTCTACCCCAGCTTTGCCGGCAGGTCGCTGCGCGGCGGCAAGTACGGCTGCATCGGCCTGTGCATGTTCGATATCACCCATACGGGTAACGTAGCTACGCTGGAGGGGCTTATGTCCGCCGCCCGCGAGTACGGTTACGCCGTCACCTTGATCGAGTTTGATGAGAGCGAGTCCGTGCGCCTGCGGGACACCGTGCGTCGCCTGGCGGAGCTCCCCGTGGACGGCATGGTGTTCAACACCAACAGGACTATCGAGGATTTTGACGAGTTCGAGCCGCTCAACGGCCTGCCCACCATCATCATCTCCATGAAGGAGCACCCGCGCTGCACCACTATCGACTCCGATCAATACGGGTGCTCGCAGCTTGTGGTCGACCATCTTCGCTCGCGCGGCCATACGCAGATCAGGCACCTGGCCGGCCCCAAAGACTCGATCACGGCGGATTTCAGGACGCGCGGTTGGCGAGACTCGCTGGAGCGCGCGGGGCTCGAAGTCGTTGAGCCCTTACACGGGGATTGGACTGCGGACAGCGGTTACGAGCTTGGCGAAAAGCTCGTCCAAGACGCTGAGATGACGGCGCTCTACGTTGCCAACGATCAAATGGCCATGGGTGCCATCATGGCGCTGCGCGCCCATGGCAGGCGTGTGCCGGAAGACGTGAGTGTTATAGGCGTGGACGATTCCATGCAGGGCATGGTGCCCCACAATGACCTGACCACGGTGCGCTTCGACATGCGCGAGCGTGGCCGAAAGACGTTCGACTACTTCTTCTCCCAGCTATCGAGAGAATCTAAGGTCGAGGCGGTGCGTCTGCCGGGCGAGCTGGTCGAGCGCAGCACCGTGTCGGACGCTCGCTAGGTATTTGCGGTGCTGTGTGGCGTTGTGCGGCGTTTTGCTACGTTTCGCTACGTCTTACTGCGTTGGCGACGTCCGAGGCGGCTTTTTCGGCTTGGATCAACGCATCGAAATAGTAGGAGAATGACGAGACGGGCTTTTGAACGTTTTTTTGAAGGCTGAGGCGGAAAAAGCGTTCAAAAGCCCGTCTCGTGAAATTGAGAGCCGGAGCCGGAGGGCCGCTGAATGGGGAGCGGCAAAAAGGTTGAGAAAAAGCCCTGTTCCAGATGGCTGGAACAGGGCTTGTGCTTGGCGCGGCGGTTGGTGAGGCAGCTGTGGCAACTATGGTGACGGCGTCCGCGGCGGCGGGTACGGCAGCTGCCGCGGCGTGGTGACAGACGGACCTACAGGCAGCGGGTCTGCGCGACGCGCTTGAACCAGTAAGCGCTGGCCTTGGGCGTGCGCTCCTGGGTCTCGTAATCAACGTAGAAGAATCCATAGCGCTTGTTGTAGCCGTTGGTCCAGCTGAACTGGTCCTGCAGGCTCCACATAAAGTAGCCGCCTACGTTGACGCCCGCCTCGATGGCGCGCAGTACCGCAGCGAGATGCTTCTCAACGTAATCGATACGGGGTGCATCGTCCACAAAACCATCGACAAAGGGGTCTTTATAGCCCATGCCGTTCTCGGTGATAAAGATCTCCTTGTAGTTGGGGTACTGCAGGCGAATGCGGACCAAGAGGTCAAAGAGGCCCTCCGGATAGATGATCCAGTCCCAATCCGTGGTGGGAATGCCGGGCTTGTTTACGCGCTCGCCCACGCCCGCCAAGCGGAAGCGGTCCGTTCCCTTTTCGCCCGTGCCGTTGTGGTGAAGATCGTTTTCGCCTTCGTAGGCGCGCAGGAAGCGGCTTTGGTAGTAGTTGACGCCCAGATAATCGTTGAGTGCTGCAGCCTCGCGCATGACGGCAAGATCATCCTCGCGAATCTCGATGCTGCCGCCGGAAACTGCGGCAAGGCGGCTGGCAACCTCGAGCGTATCCGCGGCGTAGTCGCCCCTAAAGGTGGCGTCGAGAAGGAACTGGTTTTGCAGCACGTCCTCGTTTTTAGCAGCGTTGATGTCTGCGGCGGAATTCTCGTCCAAAGGATACTTGTACTCAAGCGACTGGATAACGCCGATCTTGCCAGAGAACCCGCTGCGCTTGAACGCGAGGACGGCACGGGCGTGGGCGAGCATCATGTTGTGCTCGCACTGGAAGCATTTGGCCAGGTTGGCCTTTTCGCCGCCGGGGAAAGTGCCCTCGATGTAGGTGTTGGTGGCGTCCGCCCAGATCTCGTTGAACGTGAACCAGTAGGTGACGTCGTCCGCGAACTCCTTAAAGCAGAACGTGGCGTAGTCAACAAATGCATCGATGGTTTCGCGGTTGAGGAAATCGCCCTTTTCGAACAGGGTGAGGGGCGTGTCGAAGTGGTGGAGCGTGACGTAGGGCTCGACGCCGTGCGCTCGGCAGCACTTGAAGAGGTCATGGTAGTACTGGACGCCCTCGGGATTGACCTCGCCGGTTCCGGTGGGGAAGATGCGGCTCCAGGCGATGGAGAGGCGGATGCCGTTCATGCCAAAGCGCTCGCAAAGCTCAAGGTCGCGCGGGTACTGGTTGTAGAAGTCGCTTGCGGGGTCGGGGGAGAAGCGGCCTTGCTCCTTGAGGAAGTCGTCCCAAGCGACCTTTCCTTTGCCGTGCGTTTGGGTTTCGCCCTCGACCTGATAGGCTGCCGTGGCGCCTCCGAATACAAAGTTGGCGGGGAACTGATTGGAGCTCATGATGTGATCCTTTTTCTTGCTTGATGTAGGGAAGTGCCCGGCCGTCGATTGTGGGGACGACGGCCGGGCGATACGCTTGCGCGATGGTTTGATTACAGGTTGAGCTGTTCGGCCACAAAGCGCAGGGAGGCTTCTCCGTCGCGGGTGAGGTCGATGTACTGCTTGCCACGGGTGACGCAGCAGGCAAGGCCCATGCGGTCGCAGTCTGCCTTGAGGTCGTCAAAGTAGGAGGCTGCTTGCGGGGCGAGGATAACCAGGTCGAAGTCCTTCATCATATCGACGTGGTTGCCGTAGGCGTCCGCACCGGTTTCAAGGTCGATACCGTGCTCTTTTGCTGCCTTGGCAAGGGCGTTTGCCAGCAGGCCGGAGGTACCGCCGCCCTGGCAAAGCACCAGCACGCGGCGACCGTTGAGCTTTGCAAGGTCGTTGGAATCTGCGGCTGCGGCCTGAGTCTTGGAGTCATCGTCCGCAACAGAAGAAGCGTTGATCTTGCCCTGGAAGGCTGCGGTCATGGCGTCGCCCTTGGCGGCTGCCTTTGCAGCGAGTTCTTCCTCGAGCATGGCGGCCTCTTCCTCGCACTTCTCGCGATCATAGACCTTGAAGAAGGGATAGTAGACCAAGAAGTCGATGGCGAGCACAGCGGCGAGGAACACGAACGCGAGGGGCTGGAAGCCAAGGCCCATGATGATGCCGACGGGGCCGGGGACCGTCCAGGGAAGCGTGTAGAGGAATCCGTCCATGCCGATGAGGTCGACAAAGATCTTAAGAGCCCAGATGTTGCAGATGGGGGCGAAGACAAAGGGGACAAAGAAGATGGGGTTCAAGACCATGGGGGCGCCGAACAGGAACGGCTCGTTGACGTTGAAGAGCGTGGGGATCATGGAGGCGCGTCCAATCGCCTTCATCTCTTTGGACTTGGCGAGGAAGGCGAACATGAAGCAGATGACCAGGGTAGCGCCGGTGCCGCCAAGGCAGACGACGAAGTACTGGGAAGAAAGGGAGAGTACGTGGGTTGCCTGCTCGCCTGCCTGGTAAGCAGTGAGGTTGGCGGACATGTTGGCGACAAGGGCAGCGGAGATGGCGGGCTCGACGATGGACGGGCCGTGAACGCCGACGAACCAGAACAGGCTCATGGCGCCGTAGATGATGGCGAGGCCTACGTAGCTATCGGCTGCGGAGAACAGGGGCTGGAAGACCTGGATGACGCCCTGGGCGAAGCAGAAGCCAAACGCGCTGCGGAAGATAAGGTCGAAGAGCCAGAAGATGGAAATGGAGACGGAGAAGGGGATGAGGTCCTTGAACGTCTGGGAGATGTTGGGCGGAACCTGGTCGGGCAGCTTGATGGTGATGTTGCGAGACACGAAGAACTTGTAGACAATGCCTACCACAAATGCCGAGATAAAGGCGGTAAGCAGGCCCTTTGATCCAAGGAAGCCGTTGGCGAAGCCGGAGTAAGAGGTGGAATCAACCTCTACGTTGATGGCGTCGCGGGAAAGGAGCAGGAAGCCGATGACGGAGGCGATCATGACCGAGAGGAAGTTGATCTGGTTGTTCTTGGGCATGTCGCGGTTCTGCGCGTCGCAGAAGTGCTTGGCCGTGGTGGCGGCGGCGCCGAGTGCCAGGATGCCCATGGAGTAGTTATAGGCCTTCATGAGGATGGCGTCGATCTCTGCAGGCCAGTAGAAGCCCCAGACGTGGGTACGGCATCTACCAGGATGAAGATGCTGGAGAAAATGATGATGGGGATAACCGAGATGAAGCCATCACGAATCGCCTTGAGGTACTTGTTGCGGGCAATGGCGTTAAAAAACGGCTTGCCCTTCTCAATGGTCGCAATGAGTTGTTCCATTTCCCTCTCCTTTCAGGAGGACGCTAAACCAGTGCTCTGTTCTGTGCCAGGGTTACAGGAGCTGTTGCGTTGCGGCTTGGCAATTGATCGCTGTTTACGATAAGAGGAAAAAAGCCCGGTAATGATTCCTCTTATGCGTGCCCACCGACAATCAACATGTTTTGCCGCGGTGGCTGCAAGGAGCCTGTAATCCAAAATGGCGACGTCAACATTACAATGATGACGTTAACATTTTGAATTGGAATGCTGGTTTCTTTTTAGGCTGAGCGGTTCTTTTTATACGGTGAGCGGATTATCCAGTATGTTCAAAAGGTGTGCATGTTAAGGGGAAGGTGGAAGTAATGGCTGATGGAAAGCCCGCATCGATAAAGGACGTCGCACGTCTTGCGGGTGTGTCTGAACAGACCGTTTCACGCACCGTGCATGATTCTCCTGCGGTGCGCCCCGCTACAAAGGAGAAGGTAAGGCGGGCGATTGCCGAGCTGGGGTATCGTCCAAGCAATGCAGGGCGAGCGCTGCGGCGTGGTCGCTACATGGCCCTGGGTATCGCCATGGGCAATATCTCCGAGACGGGCAATCGCGATCGCCTTGAGATGTTTGTTGACGCCGCTGCGGCGCAGGGTTACACCATAGCGCTGCTAAAGATGGATCGCGAGGAGCCCTTGAGCCTGGGGCAGGCGGCGGACCGCATGTCGAGCCTGTCGATCGACGGCATGATATACGTGCTCAACCGCACGCCGGAGGACTTTGACACGTTTGTGCCCCGGGCGGGCCTTCCCGAAGTGATCATTTCTATGCATGATCACCCTGCGTGCCCTACCGTTGATTCCGACCAGGAGGCGAGCGCCCGCGCGGTGGTGGATTACCTGGTTGAGCACGGTCACACAAAGATTTGGCACATCAGCGGCCCTTCGAGATCGCTCGCAGGCGTCGCGCGCGAGAGTGGCTGGCGGTCTGCCATGCTTGATCACGGGATTGAGCCGCCGCAGGTTATCGCGGGTGATTGGAGCCCAGAAAGCGGATATGCGGCGGGAACGTTGTTGGCCGATAAGGTGCGCAGCGGTGCCTGCACTGCTGTGTTTGCATCCGATGATGCGATGGCTTATGGCTGCATGTGCGCGCTGTCCGATGCGGGCCTTTCGGTTCCGGGGACGTGAGCATGATTGGCGCGGATGATATCTCGTCCGCCTTTGTCCCCAACTGCCAATTGACGTCGCTTCACTTTGACAACTCGGCAATCGCTGAGTGGGCAATTGGCAAGCTGGTGATTCCGGAGCGCATGGCGGACGGATGCAACCACAAGCTGTTCCCGGGGCACCTGGTTGAGCGGGGGTCGGTCCGCGACCTTAGGTAGCGCGGGCCTTTTGCCTCTATCTAGATAGCAAGACGGAGCCGGGCGCGAGCGCGCTTTTTGGCTCCGTCTTTTTATGCGGCAGGTGAACGTAGAAAGGGTACGGCAAGAGGGGGAATGCCGCACCCGGGGGAACAAGCTGTCGCGGATGGTTCTTGTAGGGCCTCTTTAGGCGGCTCTTTAGGCGAGCTTTGCCTCCAGCTGGCCGATGCGCTCGTACGCGTCGATGGTGAACTTGGTCTGCTTCTCAAGTAGCATGGTGGTCATCAGCGTGTCCTGCGCGTGTACCATGATGAAGGTCACGTCCATTTCGCCGCCGCCTGCCTCCTGGGAAAGAAGCTTGGTCTGGACGTCATGGGCGTCGATCAGCGCCTGCTTTGCGGACTCGTGAAGGGCGCGCGCACCTTCGATGTCGCCCTTGCCTGCCTTTTCGCAAGCGGCGATAAGGTCGGTCTGGGCATCTCCGGCATATGCGACGATCTCAAAACCAATCATCGAGATTTCTTCTTTAGTTGCCATGGTTCCTCCATAGGGAATGAGCACGTGCCCAAATGATCTGACACGCACACAGTGGACTGGAATATCCGGGCTAGCGGCACAATAACATTTCAACAAAAGCAAACAGATATTCTCGTAATAAAACACCGTAAACGGTAGAAAAAGATCGACAAACGGTAAAACAGTAGGAAAACAATGGTGTTCAATTTATATTGAATGCATCTTTAGAAAAGTTCTTGCATGTTGAAAGATGTTTGATTATGTTGGAAACTGTGAAAGGAGGACGTGGTGATCAAAGCTGAACGACAGGATAGGCTCATGCGCCTTATCGAGAGCCAGGGCACCGTTTCCGTCAAGGAGATCGTGGACGCCCTTGGTGTGTCGGACATGACTGTTCGCCGCGATTTGGAGGAACTGGCGGGCGCCGGCGAGGTGATTCGCGTCCACGGGGGAGCCCGTAGCGCGTCTTCGCAGCGCCGCTCGATGATCCGCCACGAGTACAGCCATATCGAGAAACGCGCCCGCCATGCGAGCGAGAAGATCGATATAGCGCGTACGGCAGCGGGCTTGGTCGAGGAGGATTCGACTATCTTCCTGGGCACGGGAACCACCATCGAGCAGATGGTTCCGCTGTTGCCCTCGTGTCACCTGCGCATCATCACCAACTCGCAGTCCATCTTCACCCTGCTGGAACCCAACGAGGCCTATGAGCTCTGCTTCATCGGCGGAACGTACCGCAGGCGCACCACCGCGTTTGTGGGTCCCGTGGCGGAGGACGCCATCTCGACTCTGGGCATAGACGTCGCCTTTATAGGCGCCAACGGCATCTGCTTTGACGCGGTCTCCACCTCCAATATGGACGAGGGGCGCTTCCAACAGCTCGCGTTCGACCAGGCAGATACCAGGTATCTTGTGGCGGATTCAAGCAAGATCGGCCAGCGGGACTTCTACACGTTCTACAGGCTTTCAAACATCGACGCGCTCATCTGCGAAGGTTCGATTGCGGACGAGAAGCGCCGGCAGGTCGAGGAATTCACCAAGATGATCTGCTAGCTTCTTTGTGGACGGCGTCGGTGTCTGGGCAAGGTAACCAAGCGCGCATATCGGGTGCGCGCACGTAAAGGAGGACAGCATGAGAGTTGTCATCGGTTCTGACGCGGCAGGCATGCCGCTCAAGGAGCTCATCAAGGAGACGCTGCTCGAGGACGGCCACGAGGTGGTCGACCTTTCCGTCGAGCCCGCCGCGGACTTTGTCGATTCCGCCACCGCCGTCGCCGCCGACCTGATGGAGAACGAGGGCTCGCAGGGCCTCTGCTTCGACGCGTACGGCGTGGGCAGCTACATGGCCGCGACCCGCGTCAAGGGCATGGTCGCCGCCAACATCTCCGACGAGCGCAGCGCCTACATGACCCGCGAGCACAACAACTCCCGCATCGTCTGCCTGGGCTCCGCCGTGGTGGGCTCCGAGGTCGCCAAGAAGATCGCCCGCGAGTTCCTCAAGGCCGATTACGCCGCCGGTCGTCACCAGGTGCGCGTCGACATGCTCAACAAGATGGCCTAGGGGGAACGAATCATGACCAAGAAGATCATCGCACTCGGCTGCGACCACATCGTCACCGACGAGAAGACGTACCTGCACGACCGCCTGGAGGAGGCCGGCTACGAGGTCCTCGACTGCGGCACCTACAGCCACACCCGCACCCACTACCCGATCTACGGCAAGGCCGTGGGCGAGGCCGTGGCCTCCGGCAGGGCCGACCTCGGCGTGGTCCTCTGCGGCACCGGCATCGGCATCACCAACTCCGTCAACAAGGTGCCCGGCGCGCGCTGCGCCCTGGTCCGCGACATGACGAGCGCCCTCTACGCCCGCCGCGAGCTCAACGCCAACGTGGTCGGCTTCGGCGGCAAGATCACCGGCGAGTTCCTCATGGCCGACATCATGCTCGCGTTCCTCGAGGCCGAGTACGAGCCGACCCCCGAGCGCGACGCCCTCGTGGCCAAGATCGATGCCGTGAACAAGGCCGACGCCGAGGCCCAGGCCGACCCGCACTTCTTCGACGAGTTCATCGAGAAGTGGGACCGCGGCGAGTACCACGACTAGCCTGCGCGCGATATAGCCGCGACCATATCGCGTCCGTGATGGGGGTGCGTCCATCTCGATCCGGACCCTTGGGGCCGAGCCCCGTCTTTCGCGAAGCGAGCGATTGCGCCCGCGTCCCGTCAGGGGGCGCGGGCTTTGCTTTGGTTTGCTTTGCCCCGCTGCTCGCCCGCATTCGGCGTCGAAGGCGAAGGCGGGCGGGGTCGTCGGCGCGGTACAATCGAGCTGCATACAATTGCACGTATTTCTTTGTTTTCGCACGCTGTATCGTGCGGAGAGGAGAGGCCATGGCCGACTTCGTATTGGACAACGGCACCCTGCGCGTGGGCTTCACCACCGCCGGCGGCTCCTTCACCTCCCTGTTCTCGCAGGG
>ENA-OQBG01000198-OQBG01000198.1-human-gut-metagenome-genome-assembly--contig:-NODE-198-length-11963-cov-2.496452_pt1 | contig 11963 bp, 9 predicted proteins | sample MGYA00242746_ERZ504551 | MGnify/ENA primary metagenome ERZ504551 (study PRJEB26092, sample SAMD00036289) | human gut metagenome | host: Homo sapiens | study: EMG produced TPA metagenomics assembly of... | reverse complement strand
TCGGTTTTTCAGTTCAATTCCATAACGGAAAGCCAGTATTTTGCGCTTTCGTTATCGCCAACACTGATGGTTAAAACTTCTTTTTTCCCTTCCGTGTTGATTCCCAGAATCACGTAAGCAGCAAGCTTTCGGATCACGCCATTATCCCTTACAGAATAATGGATTGCATCAATGTAGAGAATGGGATAGACCTCGTCCAGTGGCCGGTTCTGCCAGTCTTCGATCTGTGGCAGAATCTTATCAGTCACATCAGAAATAAAGCTTTCAGAAGTTTCAAAGCCATAAATATCTTCGATGGTTTCGGAAATCTGCCGGGTAGTCATTCCTTTGGCATACATGGAAATGATCTTCTGATCAATATCGGAAATATCTTTCTGACGTTTTTTCACAACTTGTGGTTCAAACGTTGATTTGCGATCCTGTGGCACTTCGATTTCCATCGAGCCATACCGGCTGTTGACCTGTTTCCGCTTATAACCATTGCGATAATCATCATTATCTGAGCGTTCGGATTTTTCGTAACCAAGATGATCATCCATTTCAGCTTCCATCATTTCCTTAATGGTGCCGCCTAAAAGATCCTTGAGCGCATCCTGAATGTCTTCTGCAGACTGGATATCGTACTCTTCCAGGAACTGATGGATGATGTTTCGTTTTCCTTCTGTCATTTGTACACGATGTACAGGTTTCTTTTGTTTTGCCATAATAAAAGGCCCTCCTAATGATATTTATTGTATCATAGAAGAACCTTATAAACATTATTTTACAGAAAAAGTTTCATACTCTCATTTTCTGTTTTTTATTTTATCTGTAATTATGATGTATCCATGTACAAGAAGATCAGTCACGATCAGTGCTGCCACTGACAATATCAGGCATTCTTTTACCCCAAATTCGTAAAAAGCAGCAAAACCGGCAAGTGTCCAGTAAACTCCGATATGTACGGCATACATCTTTGAAATCTGTTTTGAGTAATAACACAGTTTATTATATCCGAATTTCCATTTTTCCATCATTGGCATGATACGAAATGCAGCTGCAAACACAAATATGATACTGCAGAAACTTCCGAGTACCTTTGCAAGCCCCGGGATTCTGTATTGATCGATCATATAATTAAAGAATCCCTCAATGCCCGGATGTAGTACAATGCAGCATATAAACCATACCGCCGCAGTAATCCCACATATGATCCCGCTTTCTTTATAAAAGTTTCCTTTTTCATCTTCAGGGATTCTTCTGAGCACTTTTCCAAAAACATATCCAAGAAATACATAACTCAAATATGGGAAGAAGCAGAAGCTGGTTTCACCTTTTCCACCGAAAGTCATATCCAGGATCCAGTTAAGTGCCGGATCATCAGAAACCAGCAACTTTGTAAATGGTGATATGATTCCGACTATTACAGCACTTATGACATATCCCCTTAAGCTTACATTTAATTTCCTGTAGACCGCAAGCACCAGATAGCACATACCGGCTATAAAGAATATATTTACGAATGTAAGCATGGAATAAAGATTTGCGTCATATAATTCTCTGCTGCCTGCAGCTTCAACTGTAATGGAATTTCTTATATTAAAACTGATTGTCATTACAGCTGCATAGCATAAATTGCTTAATCCCTGATAGAATAACAGCTTTATGCCGTTTTTAACCATATCTTTGGGCTGGGAATGGCGTGTGAAAGCACTTCCGAATCCCATGGTAAACAGATACAGGCAGGCACCTGTCGGCATGAAGAGCGCAAACAGAATCTTATGTACATTTGATTCGGCTGCTGCGACACCACCTATTGTCTGAAATGAATGTATAAATACTATCATGATCAATAGGAAACCCTTTACCAGATCAAGTTCCCTCTGACGTCCTGTATTCACTTCTTTTTCTTTCAAAGAAAACATACTTACCTCCTCCTTTATCCGGATATTTTCAGTGAGAACGGAACACTTATCTTTTGTCACTGATATCATATGGACAGTGTAGCACAGGCAGAATTATAGCACAATCATAATATTCCTGACATTGTACACACACCACGTACATTACTGTTTACTCCGTTCTCAGTAACGTAGCCAAAATTCATTCCAAATTGTCTGCTGCAATGGAATTTTGCTTGTATGTCTCGGGATAGTGGTGCGTAAACAGTAACAATTATTCAGTTTGATTCAGTTTAGTTTGGTTTACATCTGAGATGGTTTAGTATTGAACAAAGCTGATAAAAATTAGACAAACAAAACAAACATCTATAGAGGAAAATGATAAAAAATTAGAAAATTCCTATAAATGCGCTTGTGAAAATGACGAAAAAGGAATATAATTAACGTTACAATATGTAAAGAGTGCAATAAAAAGAGAAAAAACAGGTATAAGGAGGGTGCGAAATGCTAGATCAGTCATTTATCAGAAAGCGGATGAGATCATTGCTTTCTATGGTAAAAAGCCGGCATCACTGATTCCGATCATGCAGGATATTCAGGGGGTGTACAGATATCTCCCGGAAGAATTGCTTACATATGTTGCGGAGCAGATCGGTGTGACAGAAGCGAAAGCGTTCAGTGTTGCCACATTCTATGAGAATTTCTCATTTGATGCGAAAGGTAAATATGTGATCAAGGTCTGTGACGGAACAGCCTGTCATGTAAGAAAATCAATACCGGTTCTGGAGGAACTTTATAAGAAACTGGGGCTGTCAAAGACAAAGAAGACGACAGACGATATGATGTTTACTGTGGAAACAGTTTCCTGTCTTGGTGCCTGCGGACTTGCACCGACTATGATGGTCAATGAAGAGGTATATCCGAGAATGACTCCGGAGAAGGCAGATGAGCTGATTGATAAACTGAGAGGGGGCGAACAGGGATGATCCAGAATAAGGAAGTATTGGAGCAGATCAGAGAAGAAGCTGTGAAAGAACTTAATTCTTATGACTGTCGTATTCTTGTCTGTTCAGGTACCGGATGTGTGGCAACCGGTTCTCAGAAAATCTATGAGAAATTCATGGAGATTGCCAAAGATGCTCCGGGAGTTACCATTGAGTTTGGACCTCATGACAAAGATGCACATGTAGGTATAAAGAAAACAGGATGTCAGGGTGTCTGTGAGCTTGGACCACTTGTTCGTATCCAGAAAGGCGACGATGTGATCCAGTATACGAAGGTTCAGATCGAAGACTGCCAGGAGATTTTGAGAAGAGTGTTCAGGGTAATGAGACTATCGAGAGACTGCTTTATCAGAAAGGCGGTAAAGTAAGCCGCGGACCGGAAGATATTCCGTTTATCGCGAAACAGACCCGTATTGTTTTGAAGAACTGTGGTAAATTTGATGCAGAATCTCTGAATGAGTACATAGCAAGCGGCGGTTTTCAGGCTCTGGAGAAAGCAATGTTTGAGATGGATCCGGATCTGGTTATTGATCAGGTTGATAAATCCGGTATCCGTGGACGTGGCGGCGGCGGCTTCCCGGCAGGTAAGAAATGGATTCAGGTAGCACGCCAGGCTGATCCTGTTCATTATGTGGTTTGTAACGGTGATGAGGGTGACCCGGGAGCATTTATGGATGGTTCCGTAATGGAAGGTGATCCTTACCGTCTGATCGAGGGTATGATGCTTGCAGCTTACGCAGTAAGAGCACAGCATGGTTATATTTATGTACGTGCGGAGTATCCTCAGTCTGTAGCACGACTGAAACACGCTATCGCAGTTCTGGAAGAAGTGGGACTGTTAGGTGATGACATCCTTGGAACAGGATTCTCCTTCCATATGCATATCAACCGTGGTGCAGGTGCTTTCGTATGTGGTGAAGGTTCTGCCCTGACTGCATCTATCGAAGGAAACAGAGGTATGCCCCGTGTAAAACCGCCCCGTACAGTTGAACAGGGATTATGGGCGAAACCTACTGTTCTGAATAACGTAGAAACTTATGCAAATATTCCAGAGATTATTCTCAAAGGTGCAGACTGGTACAGAAGTATCGGTACAGAGGGATCACCTGGAACAAAAACTTTCTCACTGACAGGTTCTATTGAGAATACAGGTCTGATCGAGGTCCCGATGGGAACAACCTTAAGAGAAATCATTTTTGATATCGGCGGAGGACTGAAATCCGGTGCTGCGTTTAAGGCTGTTCAGATCGGTGGACCATCCGGTGGATGTCTGACAGAAGAACATTTGGATGTACCTCTTGATTTCGACTCTGTTAAGAAATATGGTGCGATCGTTGGTTCCGGTGGTCTGGTAGTTATGGATGAACATACCTGTATGGTAGAGGTTGCACGTTTCTTTATGGGCTTCACCCAGAGAGAATCCTGCGGTAAATGTGGTCCCTGCCGTATCGGCACCAAGCGTATGCTTGAAATCCTTGAGAGGATCGTAGACGGAAAGGGTGAAGTAGAGGATCTGGATAAACTGGAGCATCTTGGAAACTTCATCAAGGACCGTTCACTCTGCGGACTTGGAAAGAGTGCACCGCTTCCTGTACTTTCCACATTAAGGAACTTCAGAGATGAATATGTAGAGCATATTGTTGATAAAAAGTGCGCGGCTCATGTATGTAAGGCAATGCGTTCTTATGTGATCGATCCTGAGAAATGTAAAGGATGTACCAAGTGTGCGAGAAACTGTCCGGTTGGTGCGATCACAGGAAATAAGAAAGAGCCTCACAGCATTGATACCTCCAAGTGTATTAAGTGCGGAACATGTCTGGAAAATTGTGTATTCGGCGCAATTTCTGTGAATTAAGGAGGGTGAAAAGATGATTCATTTGACAATAGATGGAATTCCTGTAGAAGTGGAAAAAGGTACGACCATTCTGCAGGCTGCCAGACAGATCGGAGTGGAGATTCCTACACTCTGCTATCTGGAAGATGTATTGCCGGATGGTTCCTGTCGTTTGTGCGTGGTAGAAGTAACAAACAATGGAAGAACCAAATTTGATACGGCATGTACACTTCGCTGCTCAGAGGGTGATGAAGTACAGACAATGTCAGAGAAGGTAGTTGCATATCGTAAAGATACCCTTGACCTCCTTCTTTCTGATCATCGTGTACACTGCTTCTCATGTGAGGCAAACGGTGACTGTAAATTACAGGACTACTGTTTTGAATATGGTGTGACTGAGACAAGCTATCCCGGTGAAATGAAGGATATGCCGATAGATGATACCAATAAATTCTTTACCTATGATCCAAGCCTGTGTATTCTCTGCCATCGCTGCGTGAATACATGTAAGGAGATTGTGGGAAGAGGTGCCATCGACACTATGAATCGTGGTTTCCAGTCAGTGATCGGTGCACATTACAAACATAAATGGAACGAAGGTATCTGTGAATCCTGCGGTAACTGTGTACAGGCCTGTCCGACAGGTGCACTGACCATGAAGCGCAGAAAGAAATACCGTCCGTACCAGATTGACAAGAAGGTTCTGACTACCTGTCCTCACTGTGCAACAGGCTGCCAGTATTATCTCCTTGTAAAAGACGGAAAGATCGTAGATACAGAAGCTGTAAACGGACCGTCCAACAAAGGGCTGCTCTGTGTTAAGGGACGCAGCGGATGTTTCGATTTCGTACAGTCACCGGAGCGTATTAAATATCCGCTGATCAAGAATAAAGAGACAGGTGAATTCGAACGTGCAACATGGGATGAGGCGCTGGATCTTGTTGCTTCCAAATTTATGGAGATCAAGAAACAGTACGGCTCTGATTCTCTTGCAGGCTTTGCATGTTCCAGATCACCCAATGAAGATATTTACATGGTACAGAAGATGGTTCGCTGCTGCTTCGGCACCAACAATACAGATAACTGTGCACGTGTATGTCATTCCGCATCTGTAGCAGGTCTTGCGATGACTCTTGGCTCAGGTGCCATGACAAACCCAATTGAGGATATCACAAAGAATGCAGATCTGATCATGCTGGTTGGTTCCAACCCTGAGGAAGCACATCCTGTAGTCGGCATGCAGATTCGTCAGGCCATCAAGAGAGGCTGCAAGCTGATCGTAGTTGATCCTCGTGATATCGGTCTGGCTAAGAAAGCAGATATCCATCTGAAACTGAAACCTGGTACAAATGTTGCTTTTGCAAACGGCATCATGAATGTGATCCTTTCTGAAGGTCTTCAGGATGACAAGTTCATTGCAGAGCGTACCGAAGGTTTTGAAAAATTAAAGGAAATCGTAAAAGATTACACACCTGAGAAGGTAGCTGAAATCTGCCACATTGACGCAGACGATCTGAGAAAAGCAGCGATCATGTATGCAAAGCTGACCGCGCTCCGATCATCTACTGCCTTGGTGTAACCGAACATTCCACAGGTACAGAGGGTGTTATGTCCATGTCCAATATGGCAATGATGGTTGGCAAGCTTGGACGTGAAGGCTGTGGTGTTAACCCGCTTCGTGGACAGAATAACGTACAGGGTGCTTGCGATATGGGCGCTCAGCCGAATGTATATCCAGGATATCAGAAGGTTACTGATCCTGCAGTTCGTGAGAAATTCGAGAAAGCATGGGGTGTAAAACTTGATCCGAATATCGGAACTCATGCAACTGATGTATTCCCGAAAGCAATCACAGGCGAGATCAAAGGTCTGTATATCTATGGTGAGGACCCGGTAGTTACTGATCCGGATACCACACATATTATCAAAGCATTAAAGAGTCTTGATTTCTTTGTACTTCAGGAACTTTTCATGACAGAGACAGCTCAGTATGCAGATGTTATCCTTCCTGGTGTAAGCTATGCAGAGAAAGAGGGTACATTTACCAATACAGAGCGCCGCGTACAGAGAGTCCGCAAGGCTGTCACAGTACCTGGAGAGATGAGACTGGATACAGATATTATTATTGATCTGATGAACCGCATGGGATATCCGCAGCCACATCTGACTTCTGCTCAGATCATGGATGAGATCGCATCCCTGACACCGAGCTTCGCAGGTATCAGCCATGAACGTCTTGACAGTGAAGAAGTTCATGGACAGGGACTTCAGTGGCCATGTACCTCCAAGGATCATCCGGGAACACCGATCATGCATGTTGGTAAATTCTCCCGCGGTCTTGGCTGGTTCTATCCTGCAAAATATGTACCGTCAGCAGAGCTTCCAGATGAGGAATATCCAATCATCCTTATGACAGGACGTATTCTGTATCATTACACAACAAGAGCCATGACAGGAAAGACACCTGAGCTTATGGAGATCGAAGGTAAGTCATTTATCGAAATGAACATCGTAGATGCCGATAAGCTGGGTATCAAAAACGGTGATAAAGTCAGAGTTTCTTCCAGACGAGGATCCATTGAATCTACGCACGTGTAGGTACAAAGACCTCACCGGGTGAAAGCTGGATGCCATTCCACTTCCCGGATGGAAATGCAAACTGGCTGACCAACGCCGCACTTGACAAATACGCAAGAATTCCTGAATATAAGGTATGCGCAATTAAGATTGAGAAAGCATAAAAACAATATCGGAGACAAAGTTCCGAATCTGATATCGTAAATATTATATGGGGCTGTCGCACATGGATCTGCTGTCCTTGCGGCAGCTCCATATTCCTTTATGGAAAGGCAAAAATAATCATTCGGCAGTACATCATTCTGTGAAAGTACGGAACGGTTACAGATAATTTTTTTGTGAAAAATAATAGTGTTACATAATAAGGAGTACGAGGCATGCAGAGATTTCAGTCAATCCTTCAGTTTAAAAAAAGTCAGTTGTAAAAAATTGTTACAAATGTGTCCGGAACTGCCCGGTCAAGGCGATACGTGTTCATGATCATCAGGCCAGGATCATAGAAAGTCAGTGTATTTACTGTGAGAAGTGTATCCTTGTTTGCCCGCAGGATGCCAAGGAAGAGCAGAATATGATTCCTGCAATCTGCAATGCAATGGAGAATAAGACGCAGGTTATAGCCTCTCTTCATCCGGCATATCTGGCACGTTTTGGGGTAACCGGTATCAATGGAATAAGGGAAGCGATGAAGAAGCTGGGATTTGCAGATGCAGCGGATGCAGCAGAAGGTGCAAGCCTGATGACTTCGCAGTACAGAGCACTTTTTGCGGAACAGAAAGAGCTGGGAATAATGATCTCTTCTGCCTGTCCTGTAATCGTACAGCTTGTCAAGAAACACTACCCGCATCTTCTGGGAAATCTGGTACAGTCTGCCTCTATGATGCAGTTTCATGCCAGTTATCTGAAAAAAAAATATCAACGGAGCAGAGATTTGTCTATGTAAGTCCCTGTATTTCAGCTATGTCAGAGTTGAGAGACTCAGGAAATGAAGTGGATTATGTGATCACATTGGAAGAGCTGGTGCAATGGATGAAAAAAGAAGGGATTTCCATAACTGAGAAAGAACCTGAGCAGATTGCCTACCGTTCCAGAGAAATCGCCATTGCGGACGGTTTAACAGACCTGCTTGGAGCTGTAAAGGGAATCCGCAGGCTTTCTGTAAGCGGGATGGAGCAGTGCAAGGAGGTTTTGGAAGAACTTCATCCGGAGGATTTTGAAAATTGCTTTCTTGAGATGTATGCATGCAGCGGCGGCTGTGTGGCAGGTCCTTCTTTCCAGATGAAGAAGGGACATTATCTGGCAGATGTTCTGGCAGTGAAGAATGCAGCCTTTGGAAAAGATTTTCACAGGGAGCAGGGAGACTATGAACTTCCGGGATTTGAACTGAGAAAGAATTTCGGTTACTGTTCTGCACAGGAACAGGAAGAGGTCTCAGAGGAAGAAATCAGGGATGCTCTGGCGGAAATGGGAAAATTTTCTCCAAAGGATGAATTAAACTGCGGTGCCTGCGGGTACAACACATGCAGGGAAAAGGCAATTGCCATTATCCAGAATAAAGCTGAGGTTGCCATGTGCATTCCATATATGCGGGCAAAACAGGAAAGTTACTCCAATAAAGTCTTTAATGCCATGCCCGGACTTCTGGTAACTGTGGATTATAATCTGAAGATCATTCAGATGAATGAGGCGGCGTCCAAATTGTTCAATATGCCGAAAAGGCGGCGCCTGATCGGGAAACCGGTATCGGAGATCATGGATGATTACAGTCTGGCGAGTATACTGGCTTTTGAACGGAATCTGATGCAGGATGAGATTTATCTGGAGGATCAGAAATGTTATCTGGATCGCGTAATGACGAATGATAAAGAAAATAAAATGATTCTCTGCATTATGAAGGATATTACAAAGGAGCGGAAGCATAAAGATCAGATTCATAATGCCCAGATTGAAGCTGCGCGTATGGCAGATAAGCTGGTAGAAGAACAGCTGAAGATCGTGCAGCAGATCGCCGGACTTCTTGGAGAAACTGCTGCGGACACCAAAGTGGCAGTAGAAAAACTGAAAAATACCATACTTCTGGAGAGTGAAGAAGAGAATGAAAAGAAATAAGCATCATGGACTGAATGTGGAATTTGACGGCTTATGCATGGATTTTGGTCATGTGAGCCTGAATAAAAAGAAAGAATTTCTCTGTGGGGACTGCTATAAGATTGAAGAAAATGATGAAGACCATGTTCTGGTGCTTTCTGACGGACTTGGGAGCGGAGTAAAGGCGAATATCCTTTCCACGCTGACTGCGACCATGCTCAGTACCATGATCATTAATCAGGTGGAACTGGATGAGGCAGTGCGTGCAGTGGCAAAAACGCTTCCTGTGTGCAGTGTGAGAAATCTGGCATATGCTACTTTTACAGTGCTGAATTTTCAGGGGAAACAGGTAAGCCTTTATCAGTTTGATAATCCGGATGCAATTCTGATCCGGGATGGCAAGCTCTTTGATTATCCGGTGGAGACAAGTATGATCGAAGAGAAGGAAATCCATAAAAGCTGTTTTGAACTGAAAGATGAGGATATGCTGATCATTATGTCCGACGGTGTCACCAATGCGGGAATGGGAAAAACTACCAACGGCGGCTGGGGAAGAGATGATGTAATGGCTTTCTGTAGGGCAAAGTACCATAAAGGGATGAGCGCACAGGAGATGGCAGGCTATCTGGCAGAGGCCAGCCTGGATCTGAATCTGAATGAAACGGATGATGATATTACAGCCATTGTCCTGCGGATGCGGCATAAACAGGTGGTAAACCTTATGATCGGCCCGCCAAGTAAGGAGGAGCATGATGAGCGATATCTGAAGTCCTTTTTCGATTCAGAGGGATATCATGTAATCTGCGGCGGAACTACTGCACAGTGTGCTGCCAGATATCTGGATAAAGAGCTGATCTCTCTTAGTGAAACTGCCTGCGGAGACGTTCCTGCCTATTATAAGCTGGAAGGTACAGAGCTGGTGACAGAGGGATTTCTTACGATTGAGCATTTGCTTGAATATTGTGAAGAATGGATGGAGGACAGGCTGTCCTTTAACAGGCTGAAACGAAAAAAAGATGCGGCAGCATTGCTTGGTGTGATGCTGTTTGAGCAGGCAACGGATATTAATTTCTACTTCGGTGGTGCTATCAATAAGAGTAACGTGGAATTGGGAATCACAGAAAAAAGGGAAGAACAGGTAGCAGAAGAACTTGTGGAGCATCTGCAGAATGCAGGAAAGAATGTGAATATTGCATTCTGGGCGATCTGAGAAAGCAGGAAAAACAGCAGTACGTGGTTTTATAAAGAGATATCAGGGTTACTGTTCACTGGTAATATCCCGCGAGGTGTTTTTTGTGAGCGAAGGTCACAGAAAACCCGAGACATACCGCGCGAATTTTATGCGATTAGCATAAATTCTGTGCATCGCGAAGCGTGTTGCTGTGAACGGAGTGAACAGTAACACATCAGGAAGGATGAGACAGAAAATGGCGAAGATATTATGTGTATGCATCAGTAAGGAAACGCAAGACCTGCTCGCAGAACATTCATGAATGCGAAGCTGATCTGCAGGGACTTGTGGGAGATGTGCATTATGGAATGGGCGGAAGAAAGCAGGTCAGTCTTCTTCCTTATGAGAAGGTAAAAGAATATTTCGAACAGTCCGAAGAAGAATTCAGATGTGGCAGATTTGGAGAAAATCTCCTTGTGGAAGGGATTAACTGGAACAGTATTGCGGAGGGGAACAGATTTCGTTGTGGAGATGTACTTCTGGAAGCAGTCAGGATTGGTGCGGGCGGTCCTGCATCAGATGCTTATAAGGGAGAAAAGGTATGCACGCCCATGGAACCCTGGTTTGTATTCTGTCAGATTCTGGAGGCAGGGAGGCTGAGAGAAGGAGAAATCATTCTCCAACAGAGATGAAAAATATGTAATTCTTCAGCAGTGGGCTGAATATTATGATGTTATAGCAATTTCCAAAATACTGAAGACAATCTGGTTTATAAAAATAAGGCTCTAATGGAGTATCTTAGTGATATTATTCTCTGAAATTGCTATAGAGTTCAAAAGGTAAACTAATATATCCGTCAATTGACCCGGTGGTTATAAAGGTATTGAAAAGACTATAAAAAATGTAATATACAAGAGGAGGAATTAGTGCGTGGAGGGAATCAGTGTAGAACAGGCAGTGGAACAGATTCTGCAGCATACGCCTGTAATAAACGAGACAGAAGAAACAGAACTGAATAAAGCAGGGGGAAGAGTCCTGGCGCAGGATATGGTGGCAGGGTTTGACAATCCTCCTTTTGACCGCTCTCCGGTAGATGGCTATGCGTGTAAGGCAGAGGACCTTGCAGGTGCCACTAAAGAGCATCCGGTGAGGCTGAAAGTCATGGAAGAAATCGATGCCGGACAGTATTCGGAAAGAGAAATCCAGCAGGGACAGGCAGTGCGCATTATGACAGGGGCTGCAATACCCAATGGCTGCAACTGCTGTATTTATCAGGAGGATACCGATTATGGAGAAGATACGGTAGAAGTTTACAGCGAACAGAAGCGATGGAGTAATTATTGCTTCTCGGGAGAGGATTTCAAAAAGGGAACTACACTTCTGAAAAAGGAACACATACCGGATATGTGGAG
>ENA-OQBG01000197-OQBG01000197.1-human-gut-metagenome-genome-assembly--contig:-NODE-197-length-12112-cov-2.071256_pt1 | contig 12112 bp, 17 predicted proteins | sample MGYA00242746_ERZ504551 | MGnify/ENA primary metagenome ERZ504551 (study PRJEB26092, sample SAMD00036289) | human gut metagenome | host: Homo sapiens | study: EMG produced TPA metagenomics assembly of... | reverse complement strand
CCAATTGTCGCGAACGAAGTAGCGAAAAACAAAACATAAAGGCTATCGCCAAACGGTAAGGCAACGGACTCTGACTCCGTCAGTTCAAGGTTCGAATCCTTGTAGCCCTGCTACATGAGGCACCTCGGTATGAGGTGCTTTTTTGTGCTATAAGAGAAACTGAAATTTTTTTGGAAATGAAAGGTAAGATTAAGATGGAAAATTCGGGTAAAAAATATCAGATAGATACAGAAGAAAATAAAATGTTCTTAGGTGAATTGCAGAAAAATCTTTTAAATTTTGGAAAAGGATTTTTATCACCGGGAGGAAGTGCTTATTTCCTTGGGGATGATGAACACCATGGAAAGACAGAAACAGAGAAACATGGATCACATGCCGTATGGTCCATGTATATAGTATGGGAATCATGCTTGGGGATAAAGAAAGTCCGGCACTGGTCCATGGTGCTGTACATGGATTACTGGAAGAACTGAAAGATCGTGAAAATGGAGGATGGTATCCGGGAATTACACCGGATAATAAATTCCTGCCAGATAAACAGTGTTATGCTCATGCATTTGTTCTTCTGGCTGCTTCTTCTGCTTTGCTGGCAGGAGAAAAAAATGCAGAAACTCTGCTTAAAGATGCATTGGAATTATTTGATAAACGGTTCTGGGATGAAAAACAGGGACTTACTTATGATACCTGGAATACAGAATTTACAGTTCTTGATGATTATCGCGGTCTTAACGCAAATATGCATACAGTAGAAGCGTTTCTGGCAGTAGCAGATGCAATAAAAGAAGAAAAGTACAGAATACGTGCAGGAAGAATTATAGATCATGTTATTGGATGGGCAAGCGCAAATGACTGGAGAATACCTGAACATTTTACAAAGGAATGGAAAGCTGATCTTGATTGCAATAAAGAAGGTCCTGCTGATCGTTTTAAACCTTATGGAGCAACACCGGGCCATGGAATTGAGTGGGCCAGATTGATCGTGCAGTGGGCATATTCTTCTTATAAAGATACCCCTGATTCTGCAGAAGTATATTTAAAAGCTGCAGAGAAACTCTACAACAGAGCAGTTGAAGATTCCTGGAATGTGGATGGAAATCCTGGAATTGTGTATACGACTGACTGGGATGGAAAACCTGTTGTTCATGACAGAATGCATTGGACATTGGCAGAGGCAATCAATACATCAGCAGTCTTATGTCATATAACTCATAAGCAGAAATATGCAAAAGATTATGAAGAGTTTATGAGATACCTGGATGATAAGGTATTGGATCATAAAAATGGTTCCTGGTTTCATCAGTTAGATGAAAATAATAATGTGATAGGAACAGTATGGCCGGGAAAATCAGATGTATATCATGCTTTTCAGTCAACCTGGATCCCATATGGAACACCATATATATCAATTGCTTCAGATGTAAAACAGTATATGGAAGTATGCCATCAATAAAGTAAGTGTTTATTTGTACCCGGCGTACAAGATTTCTGTAAAATGCAGCCAGAACCTGACGGAACAAGGTTCTGGCTGCATTTTACTTCAGGATGATAAAAAGAATGATGTGGGTAACTATTTTTTAATCTCCGGCTGGAATTCTTTTACATCTTTGGCAATCTCGCCGCTTAACAGGAGCATGCAGATCAGGTTCGGGATAGCCATCAGTGCGTTGGCGATATCGGAGAAGTTCCATACCAGAGCTCCGGGACCACCGGAAACCATGGCTGTGGCAACACCGACGATATTTCCGGTACCGATGGTGGCTGCCAGTGCGGTTGTCAGTGCGGAAAAAGGAGATACATCTCCCTGTCCGCGGCTCTTGGTGCGGGCTTCCTTGCTGAGTGTGCTTTTCAGTGCATAGCCAAGGTTACGCCATGTAAGAAATCTGGTGCGCACAGTCAGGAAGATACCGGTTCCGACCAACAGGATCAGCATCACCGGTCCCCAGACAAAGTCATCAATTCTGGTAACAATTTCTTTATAAAATACTTCGAAGATTTACAGAGCTGAATATCCGTAGCTGCTGACAATGGCATCGATTTTTGCTGCCTCTGACACATTGGACATTTTGTAGATGAATAGGAATGATAGTCCGGTATATCTTTGGTGTTAAAAATAGAATATACAGGGAGAGAAGCCACGCTGTCTACTCTGCTGAATATGGCTGCGATACCTCTGATAGTGCCTCCGTAATACAGAATGCTCTCGATTGCTTTGGACAAAGTAGAGCCTGTGGTAATCGAACCATTGAGGATCAGTACATTTTGCCCTTGATCATTGGCTGAAAATTATCACGGAAGATAATCTGTCCGGAATTGCTGGATTCAGGAGTAATCACGTAGATCGTCTGATGAGCATTCAGGGAAAAAATGCCGGCTTTGGTAAGTTCTTCAGAAAGATATGCGCCAATTACTTCCAGTCCGTCCATACAGATAATGGTATCAACAGGAGTAGATACTTCATAATTAGCAGCCAGTTCGTGAGCAATATTCTGTGCTTCGGCAGTTCTGGATTTCATAGTTGTAAGATCCAGATAGTGAGTGATATGTGACTGAGATGTGACGAAATGTCCGGGAATTACCTTCAGCTGAATGCGGCTGTCACCACGGGCGTAGATTTTGTCATGTTTTCCAGATTCATAAGAATACCTCCCTCGTTAAGAAAAAAACGTGTAACTGTTCAGTAGCTTTGCGGTTAGCAGACCATTGAACAGTTATAAATCAGTACACTAATCTTATAAAACATTGTAGCATTGTTTTGCCGAAAAATAAATAATATTGTACAAAATCAATAAAAAAAATATGCGGATATGTATGAAGATTGTTAATAAAATACCAAAAAACATATAACGATGATCCCCTGGTGCGTTGATGGAAGTATTATTTACGAGGGTTGCTATAGATTGGTTGTGAGTTATGGAGAATGGAATAAACAGTGATGGGTGTGGAAATGGGAAACAGAAGAGAATATTCTATAGAAGTAATATATGTGAAATGATATAATGATTTTCAGTCTATTATTGACTGTCAGAAAAAGAGAAAAGATGAGATAAAAAATGTATACAGCAGAACGAATAGAAGAATTGGATGAAAATAGGAGCCTGATAAAAGTGACAGATTAACAGCCTGATATTTTGACTGCGAAAAGTGAATAATCATAAGAAAATCTTAAGAATTTGTCCCTTTCATATTAAGAAGCTTCGATTATTCTAATATCAGAAATACAAAATAAGAAGCCGGGATGTCTGTACATGAGAGATTTCAGACAGGCATTTCGGATGATGAGGGAGGTGTGTAAAGTGGCTAATATTCTGGTCTGTGATGATGATAAAGACATTGTAGAGGCAATCAGTATTTATCTGGAGCAGGAAGGCTATACGGTCCTGAAGGCATACGACGGTGTGGAGGCGATTAACGCATTGCGCAGTCAGTCGGTGGATCTGCTGATCATAGATATTATGATGCCGAAGCTGGATGGCATCCGGGGCTACTTTGAAGATAAGGGAAGAGAATCCTCTTCCGATCATTATTCTTTCTGCGAAATCAGAGGATGCAGATAAGATCCTTGGATTAAATGTAGGGGCAGATGATTATGTAACCAAGCCCTTTAATCCCCTGGAACTGGTGGCAAGGGTGAAATCACAGCTTCGAAGATATACAAGGCTGGGAGCAGCAATACCTGTGGAGAATGCTCATATCTACGAGACAGGAGGTCTGAGCATAAACGATGACCTGAAGGAAGTCAGGGTGGACGGTGATGTGGTGAAGCTGACACCTATTGAGTACAATATCCTGTTTCTTCTGATGAAGAATCAGGGAAGGGTATTTTCCATTAATCAGATCTACGAAAACATCTGGAATGAGGAAGCAGTTGCAGCAGATAATACAGTGGCAGTGCATATCCGGCATATCAGAGAAAAAATTGAGATTAATCCAAGGGAGCCAAGATACCTGAAGGTTGTGTGGGGACTTGGATATAAGGTGGAAAAATTTAACCAAATCAAGTAAGTCCCCTGCTTCAATTGCGAAAAGCAATAAGCAGTGGGTGGGGACTTGCTTGTATCAGGAGGCGTGCAAGCGCATTCTGATAAACTGCGAAGCAGTTATTTGGTTATGAGCAAGTAGCAAAGCGGATTGCGAATATCCGCTTGACAAAGTAATAAATTAAATAAAAAGGAAAGGGACAAACATTATGAAGGGAAAAGGATACAGAAGCAGTTCTGCCAAGCAATCTGGATCGTGATCGCGCATCTGGCAGCAGTTGCAGCAGCAGTCTGTGCAGCTATGTTTGTGATGATCTATCAGACTGGAATCCGCCTGGATGACAGAGGCAAAAGTTACACAGAATCAGAAGCATTTGAGAAACAGGTCAGCAACAGAGGATCAGATATTCTGGTCAGTCTGGCAGCGCAGGATGACATTAACTATCTGAAAAATGCTGGTTCATCGGCAGTGATTGATCTGGCAGAATTTGAGGAAAAAGGAAACACCCGTGATTCCATCAGAGACCTTTCTCTGAAAAATACTTCCGGGCTTGCGTACTCTGTAAGTGATCTTCTGGAGTGGGGAAAAGACTGGGAGGCAAACTATTATGAAGGTGTTTATGACGAAGATTCACAGGTCATAAGATGTGAATCTTCTGACGGAACCAGCCACTATTTTTATCGGACTGACTTTAAAAAGATGGTGGCAGATGGAACACTGAAAATTAATTACAATACAGATTTTCTTGAAGAAGATGATTTCGAATCAAAGACCGAGTCCGAGAAACTGGATACCGTAGCAGATGAACTTTATTACAGATATACCTCACAATCAGAGAATATCGGCAACGTTTACGGATACCAGAACAAACACAGAATATCCGGGATGTTTTTTCGTAGAACTGAGTCAGCTGGACGAGAAATTTGCACCACAGGGAGCTGAGAATATCCTGGATGCGGTAAACAAAAGCACGGAATGGAATGGGAGACTGGAGGATGCATATAAGGAGTTATTCACACTTCTGGACTGCATCCGTGCCATACAGTCAGATGAACAGTTCAATGATTATGAAACATCACTGGCATCCGTCTTTCACAGCGTGGGAGACTATACCGAAGGGAGTACCAACCTCACATATCTTTTCGCAGATAAAGAAACACAGACAATCTATACAAATAAAAAAAGCGTCAGCAGTTACGCACAGCTGGAGCAGAACCTTGAGAAAATATTTAAGGAAAAAGCATATGCAGTTGTTTACCCGGAATTAAGTGAGTGTGTTACAAATATTCCGGGTGCAGATCTGCAGGTGTGGAATCATACCATTGATCAGAGCTTTGACACAAAGGATTTTGTATTTGCAGTTTCGGTTGATACGAAATTTTCTGTGGCAGATTCCATGGCTGATGAGGCAGAGAACTATGAGACATATTCAAAGCTTATGTTTCCGATGCTGGCAGGAGCAATCTTCGGAAGTGTGCTCTGGCTGATCGGTATGGTGTGGCTGACTGTGACAGCAGGAAGGAGACCAGAGGATGAAGAAATACATCTGAATGGATTTGACAGATGGTATACAGAAATTGCGGCAGGAGCAGTGATCGGTATATGGCTGGCAGGAACGATCATATCGGGAACTTTGATCGCCAACTCATCATTGGGTTACAGTCATGCAGTAGTGACAGTGATTGTTACCTGTCTCATATGTGGAACTTATACAATGGCATGGTTTTTGATCGGATATCTCAGCCTGGTAAGAAGAATAAAAGCAGGAACCTTATGGAAAAACAGTCTGATTAGAACAGTTCTGAAATGGATTGGAAAATGCAGTGGGAAGCTTGCCGATTTTGCCAGAGCTTTTTCCAGAAATACAGCAGAAAAAATAAAAGTTCTGCTTGTGGGAGGTGCATTTTATTTTGCAGTTCCTGATCATCGGCTGCGTATTCAGTGGTGCAGGAGTATTCCTGCTGGCATTGATGGCTGTAGATGTGGCTGTTATGATTTTCGCCATCAGAAAAGCAGACGGGCAGGATCGTATTATGGATGGTCTGAAGAAAATAAGCGATGGAGAACTGCAATATAAGATCAAAACAGATACACTTACCGGAAAACAGAAGGTGATGGCAGAATATATCAACAATATTGGAGGTGGTCTGGATGCTGCTGTGGAAAACAGCCTGAAAAAAGAAAGAATGCAGACAGAGCTGATCACAAATGTTTCCCATGACCTGAAAACACCTCTGACTTCCATTATCAATTATGTAGATCTGATGAAACGGGAAAATCCGACAAGATCCGAAAATACAGGAATATTTACGCATCCTGGATGAGAAATCTCAGAGACTGAAGGTGCTCACAGAGGATGTGGTAGAGGCATCCAAGGCAAGCACCGGAAACATCAAGCTGGAGATGAATGATATTGATTTTGTGGAAATGGTGCAGCAGGTGATCGGAGAATTTGAAGAGAAATTTCAGGAAAAGAATCTGACTATGATGGTACATTTCACAGACGAACCATCCATTATCTACGCAGACGGCCAGAGAATGTGGCGTGTTCTGGAAAATGTATTCGGTAATGTTGTGAAGTACGCAATGGAGGGCACCAGAGTTTACGCAGAGATCAGCAACAGAAATAAAAAAGTAACCTTTTCCCTGAAAAATATTTCGGCACAGCCTTTGAATATCTCTGCGGATGAACTGACAGAACGATTTATCAGAGGAGATGTGGCGAGAAATACAGAAGGAAGCGGACTGGGACTCTCTATCGCAAAGAGCCTGACAGAGCTGCAGGGCGGTGAGTTTAAGCTATACCTGGATGGGGATCTGTTTAAGGTAATGATCACATTTGTAGCAAAGAATTACAGTAAATAATATAACGTAGAACAAAGATAAGGCATAGGGCAGTTTATAAAAAACTGTTTTATGCCTTATACTTTTGGCTTGTTATAATAATAGAAAAGAAGTATATTAAAAATCATAGCGACATAAGAAAAGAGGACATAAAAAATGAATTACAGTTTTAACAGCAGAGTCAGATACAGTGAGACAGGTGAGAACGGCAAACTGACATTACCGGGTGTTTTGAACTATTTTCAGGATTGCTGTACATTTCATGCGGAGTCGGTCGGGCTTGGAGGAGACGTGCTGAAGGCAAGAGACAGAGCGTGGGTTCTTTCTTCCTGGCAGGTAATTGTGGATGAATATCCTGCTATGGGAACGGAAATCAGGATCACGACAGCACCTTATGATTTCAAAGGATTCATGGGCATGCGTAATTTCACCATAGAAACAATGGATGGGAAGAAGCTTGCCTGGGCGAACTCCAACTGGACACATCTGGCCATCAGTACAGGGATTCCGGCGAGACTGACACCTGCAGATACAGACAATTACATACTCGGCGAAAAGCTGGAAATGGATTATGCACCGAGGAAAATCAAACTTCCGGATGACATGACTTCACAGGAATCATTCACAGTGCAGAAGCATCATCTTGACACTAATCATCATGTAAACAACTGTCAGTATATCTGTATGGCAGAAGATTTCCTGCCGGAAGATTTTAAAGTATACCAGATGCGTGCAGAGTATAAGATGCAGGCAAAACTTGGAGATATAATCTGCCCGAAAGCAAAAGCAGAAACAGGAAAGGTGATTGTATCGCTTGATGATACAGACGGAAAAGCATACGCAATTATAGAATTTCAGCAAAAATAACGGTAAAAATCTTCTGAACAGGATGAATAGCAGGACAGAATTGACAAAGATATTTCGGAATTGATGTGTGGTTTTGTGAGAGATTTTTTGAAATAAATTTATTTACAAACAACAAGAAAACAATATATAATACATTCATAAACAACAAGAAACAATATATTGTTAAAAACAAACAACACAAAACCACAAAAAGCGGAGGGTATATATATTATGAAAATTCTGGAATCTAAATTTGTACAGGGATTTATCAAAATGGCAAATGACGGTTATCTTCAGGGATGGCATGAGAGAAACGGCGGAAACTTAAGCTATCGTCTGAAACCGGAGGAAGTAGAGATGATTCGTCCCCGTCTGAATGCACCTGGAGAATGGATACCGATCGGGGGTAGAGGTTCCGGGATTAGCAGGAGAGTTTTTTCCTTGTAACGGGAAGCGGTAAATATTTCAGAAATATTATCGTGGATCCGGAAGTATGTCTTGCGATCATTGAACTGGATGAGACAGGAATGAATTACAGAATCCGCTGGGGCCTGGTTGAGGGCGGCAGACCTACCAGTGAGCTTCCGACTCATCTGATGAATCATGAAGTGAAGAAGAAACTGACAAACGGAAAACATCGTGTTATTTATCATGCACATACGACAAATACAATTGCTCTGACATTTGTTCTGCCACTGGATGATAAGATCTTTACAAGAGAGTTATGGGAATCTGCTACAGAGTGTCCGGTTGTATTCCCGGACGGCGTAGGTGTTGTCGGCTGGATGGTACCGGGTGGAAGAGAAATTGCCATAAAAAACAGCAGAATTAATGCAGAAATATGATGTTGTTATCTGGGCACATCATGGAATGTTCTGCTCAGGTGAAGATTTTGACCTGACATTTGGTCTGCTCCATACGGTAGAAAAATCTGCAGAGATCCTGGTGAAGATTCTTTCTATGACTCCAAATAAACTTCAGACTATTACACCGGACAATTTCCGTTCACTTGCAAAAGATTTCAAGGTAAGTCTGCCTGAAGAGTTTTTGTATGAGAAACAGTAAAATAATCAACATACAAGTTGGTACATGTACCGTACAAGTGCTATAATACAGATATTAAGAGATTTTCCGGGTGGGATATGCAGAAAAAAGCCGGAACATCTGAAAGCTGTTGTAAAAGAATATCTGAAAAGCAAAAGGAGAGGTACGAATCATGCTGGAGAAATTAAAAGAGGAAGTTTACAAAGCAAACATGGATCTTCCAAAATACGGACTTGTTACATTTACATGGGGAAATGTAAGCGGAATCGACAGAGAATCAGGACTTTTTGTCATCAAACCAAGTGGGGTTGATTATGATCTGCTGACACCGGATGATATGGTTGTTGTAGACCTGAATGGAAATAAGGTAGAAGGAAAATACAATCCATCTTCTGATACAGCAACTCATGTAGAACTGTACAAAGCATTCCCGAATATCGGAGGAGTTGTACATACACATTCTTCATGGGCAACAAGCTGGGCACAGGCCGGAAGATCAATCCCATGTTATGGAACCACACATGCAGATTATATTTATGGTGAAGTTCCATGTGCACGCTGCCTGGAAGGCAAGGAATTTGAAGAATATGAGAAAAACACAGGACTTCTGATCGTAGACCTGTTTAAGGACAAAGATTATGAAGCAGTACCTGCAGTACTTTGCAAAAACCATGGACCATTTGCATGGGGCAAGGATGCTCATGAAGCAGTACATAATGCAGTTGTTCTTGAGGAAGTTGCCAAGATGGCATCCCGCTGTGAGCTGATCAATCCACAGGTAAAACCTGCACCACAGGATCTGCAGGATAAGCACTACTTCAGAAAACATGGTGCAAATGCATATTATGGACAGGGAAATAAATAATCGGTGATCTGAAAATAAAAGATATGAACTTGTTATAGGTATAAAAATCTCCCGGATAAGAGTGAGCTTCTTTTGAACAGCCGGGAGATTTTTTGTATATACGGGAGGAACCTATGATTTATAAAAAGATTGCAATTAAAGTAGACGGATATAAAGAAACAGCAGATTTATATACTTATTTCCTAGATAATTCAATTGAAATGAACATTAACAGAAAGCGTCCGGTAGTTGTAATCTGTCCGGGTGGCGGTTATACAATGACTTCTGACAGAGAGGCAGAACCGATTGCAATGCAGTATCTGGCAAAAGGATATCATGCGGTGATTCTGCGCTACAGTGTAGAACCTGCCAGATATCCGCTGGCACTTTTGCAGCTTGCGAAATCAGTTGCTTTCTTAAGAGAGAATGCGGCAGAATTTCATATTGATGTGAATAAGATCGTAGTTCAGGGGTTCTCAGCAGGAGGACACCTGGCAGCAAGTCTGGGTGTTTTCTGGAAGAAAAATTTCATTGCAGAAACACTTGGAATAGATTCAGAAATGGTGAAGCCAAACGGTATGATCTTAAGTTATCCGGTAATTACTTCCGGTGAATTTGCGCATACAGGATCTTTTGAATGTCTGCTTGGAGAGGATTATAATGATCTGGATAAACGAAAAGAACAGTCCCTGGAATTCCAGGTATCCAGAGATACACCGCCAACATTCCTGTGGCATACAGTGACGGATGACTGTGTTCCTGTAGAGAATTCTCTGTTGTTTTTTTAACGCACTGCGTAAATTGGAAATACCTGTAGAGATGCATCTTTATCCGGTTGGCGGACATGGACTGAGTCTTGCAAATGAAGAGACAAGCTATGAAGACGGAGGCTGCGTGCAGAAAGAGTGCCAGTCTTGGATGGAACTGGCGTGCAAGTGGATGCAGAATATATAATGCACGATAAAGAATCTGTCTGAGTGTATGTGAAAATCGATTTGGAATAAAAATACATCCTGATCTATAGTGAACAGTAACGTAAAATAAGATAATAAAAAAATAATAAGGCGGCATTGTGCCGCCTTTATTATTTATGTTATACTGAAATATAAAGCTAATGTCAGAGGATGATGAAAGTATAGTATATTTTTAATTTTCTTTAAAAAGATACTATCACAACAGAAATGGAGATTATATGATTGAGTTAGGAAAAAAACAGAAATTAACAGTAGTAAAGTCCGTAGATTTGGTGTATATCTGGGTGAGGATATGCAGGCAGATGCAAAGAGCCGTGTCCTTCTTCCGTCCAGACAGGTTCCGGAAGGAACAAAAGAAGGTGACAGCATTGAAGCATTTATCTACAAGGATTCTCAGGATCGTCTTATTGCAACAACAAAAGAACCGAAGCTTCAGGTAGGTCAGACAGCAGTTCTGAAAGTCTCTCAGGTAACAAGGATTGGTGCATTCCTTGACTGGGGACTGGAGAAAGACCTTCTGCTTCCATATCATGAACAGACTCTGAAAGTAAGAGAGGGAGAAGATGTGCTGGTAGCACTCTATATTGACAAGAGCAGTCGTCTCTGCGCAACTATGAAGGTTTATCATTATCTTTCCACCAGAACTCCTTATGTAGTGGGAGATATGGTGAAAGGTCGTGTTTATGAGATCAGCGACAGATTCGGTGTATTTGTGGCAGTTGATGATAAATATTCTGCACTGATCCCTGCAAGAGAAGCCAAGGGAAAATACCGCCCGGGCAAGATCCTTGAGCTGCGTGTCAGCGAAGTAAAAGAAGACGGAAAAATGAACGTCACAGATCGTCAGAAAGCATATCTTCAGATCAATGAGGATGCGGAGAATGTCCTTGAAGTAATCAATGAATTTGCAGGTGTTCTTCCATTTGATGACAAGGCATCACCGGAAGTGATCCAGAGAGAATTCGGCCTGAGTAAGGGAGCGTTTAAACGTGCTATTGGTCATCTGATGAAAGAAGGCAAAGTAGAGATTAAGGACAAGAGAATCTACGCGAAATAGTAACAGACAAGCAAGTCCCCACCCAATGATTATTGCTTTTCGCAATTGAAGCATGGGACTTACCTGATTCAGTTAAATTTATAAAAATATGCTGCGATAAAATTGCAGATATTAGAACAGGAGAGAAATAGAGTTGGAGTTTACACATCTTCACGTCCATACAGAATACAGTCTGCTGGATGGTTCCAATAAGATAAAAGAATATGTAGCCCGTGTCAAAGAACTTGGCATGGACAGTGCGGCGATCACAGATCATGGAGTCATGTACGGTGTGATTGATTTTTATCGCGCAGCAAGGGCCGAGGGAATCAATCCTATTTTGGGATGTGAGGTATATGTAGCTCCCGGTTCAGATTTGACCGTGAAGCAGGAAGCGGCGAAGACAGATATTACCACCTGGTTCTTCTGGCAGAGAATAATCAGGGTTATGCAAATCTGATGAAAATTGTGTCCAAGGGTTTTACAGAAGGATTCTATTATAAACCGCGAGTAGATCTTGCGGTATTAAAAGAGTACCATGAAGGG
>ENA-OQBG01000196-OQBG01000196.1-human-gut-metagenome-genome-assembly--contig:-NODE-196-length-12186-cov-1.983664_pt1 | contig 12186 bp, 14 predicted proteins | sample MGYA00242746_ERZ504551 | MGnify/ENA primary metagenome ERZ504551 (study PRJEB26092, sample SAMD00036289) | human gut metagenome | host: Homo sapiens | study: EMG produced TPA metagenomics assembly of... | reverse complement strand
GCAGAAGACAGGGAGAATGATGCCGATCGTACGTGAATTCTGTGAAGCAAGATTGCTTGCCTGAAATTCGGTTCATATCCAAGTTCTATCATAGCTTTTCTGACACGTTCTTTTGTCTCTTCGCTGATAGAAGGATTATTTTTGCAGGTTCTGGATACGGTGGAAGGGGATACACCTGCCAGCGCAGCCACATCTTTAATTGTTACTGCCATGTAAGTAACCTCCGTTAGAATTATATTTTCGTAGCTTTTGGATTTTTCTTATATTTTACAGCAAACAAATCAATATTGCAATTGAATTGCGGAAATGCAATGCAAACGTATGCATTGGTATATAGAGGGATTGCACAAAAAGGAAAGATTAAATTGTGAAAAAGGTAGAATTACATTTTATAAACGAAAATACATTGAAATCATGCGAAATCTGACTATAATTAACGCAAACGGTTGCATAAATAAATGTAATAAGAAAACATGAGGAGGTTTCGTTGGGAACGAGAATAAGGGTAAAAATATACCACAAGTGATTCTTGCACCGTTAACCGGAAAGGCAGTGCCGTTAAGTGAAGTCCCGGATTCGGTATTTTCTGAGAAAGTCTTAGGTGACGGAGTCGCAATTATTCCGGCAGACGGTAAGATTGTAAGTCCGGTAGACGGAAAGATACCTATCTGCTGGCAGAAGAAAAAGATGACGGTATGAAAATCAAAATAAACAGAAAAGAAGAGGGAAAAAGATGAGCGAAAGAGCAGCAGGCATACTCATGCCGATCAGCAGCCTTCCATCGGAATACGGAATCGGCTGTTTTTCAAAGAGTGCATATGAATTTGTGGACTGGCTAAAAAAGCAGGACAGAGTTACTGGCAGATTCTGCCGCTTGGTCCTACAAGCTACGGAGATTCTCCGTATCAGTCGTTTTCAACATTTGCGGGCAATCCATATTTCATCAGTCTGGAGGCACTGGTGGAAGAAGGCGTTCTGACAAAAGCAGAATGTGAAGCTGTAGACTGGGGAAAAGTAAAAGGGAGTATTGATTATAAAAGATTTACGAAGGACGTTATCCGCTTCTTCGAAAAAGCTTACGAAAGAAGTAATGTACATGAGAATGAAGCGTATCAGCAGTTCGTAAAAGAGAACAGCTGGTGGCTGTCGGATTATGCATTATTCATGGCAGTAAAAGACAGATTTGACGGCGTGGAATGGAAATTGTGGGCAGATGACATCAAGCTGCGCTGGGGACCTGCGATGGATTATTACCGTGAAGAACTGTATTTTGATATCGAATTCCATCAGTATATGCAGTTCAAGTTCTATGAACAGTGGATGCAGTTAAAAAACCTATGCGAACAAAAAGGCATTCAGATCATCGGTGATATCCCGATCTATGTTGCAATGGACAGCGCAGATACCTGGGCACATCCGGAATTGTTCCAGTTAGATGAGGAAAATGTACCGGTTGCTGTTGCAGGATGTCCGCCGGATGGATTCTCCGCAACCGGACAGTTATGGGGAAATCCACTCTACCGCTGGGGATATCATAAAGAAACAGGATATCAGTGGTGGATATCTCGTCTGGCATATGTGTTCCGCCTGTACGATGTGGTAAGAATCGATCATTTCCGTGGATTTGATGAGTATTTCTCTATTCCATATGGGGCAGAGACGGCGGTAGACGGACACTGGGAAAAGGACCGGGCATGGATCTGTTCTGGAAAGTAAGAGAACACTGGTGAAAACCAGTCATCGCAGAAGACCTTGGATATGTTACGGACAGTGTACGTGAGCTGGTAAGGGACAGCGGATTCCCGGGTATGAAGGTTCTGGAATTTGCATTTGACTCGAGAGATTCGGGGATGTGCGAATGACTATCTGCCACACAACTATCCGGTGAACAGTGTTGCTTATACAGGAACACATGACAATGAGACGCTTGCAGGCTGGTGGGGAAGCATCAGTAAGGATGAGCAGAAGCTGACCCGCGAGTATCTCTGTGATACGTACACACCGGAAGCAGAACTGAATAAGCCGTTGATCAGCCTGATCATGAGAAGTGCCGCAAAATGGTGCGTGATCCCGATGCAGGATTACCTGGGTCTGATAACAAGTGCCGTATGAATACACCGTCAACGGTCGGAACCAACTGGAAATGGAGAATCCGCAAGAACCAGTTATCTGTGAAATTACAGAAAGAGATCTATGCAGTGACATTGCGTTACGGAAGAATGAACTGGATGGAAGAAGTTGAAGAAGCAGCGGACAGAGAAGAATAGAGAGTATCCTGTCTGGGAGCGGAAATAAAAGGGCAGATATCTGTATAATGATATCTGCCCTTTGCTATTCGTATACTTTCATAGGTTCTCTTCAAATTAGATAGGAAGTTCAAGATAAATATCTTTTCCTTCTTTGATAGAGATGACTACTTTACCATGTTTAATTGTAGTAACAGCACCTTGAACACTTGCAACAGGTGCGGCTTCGGCAGGAGCTTCCTCTTCAGCAGGAGCTTCTTCTGCTGCTAAATCGTCATCTGATTTGAATCCTTCTACGTTATCTGCTGTCAGTGGACAGAGGGAATCACTTGTTTTTGTTAATTTTGCCCCAAGAACCTGTCCGATCTTCAGACATCCGTCAAGATTTAAAAGACCTGAATCTACTAATTCATCGAAGATTGCAGGATCCTCTAAGTTTGCCGGTTCAATTGTAATTCCGCCTTCTGCTCTACAGCATAATACGGCAGGATCATTTGCATGCGCTTTCGCTGTTTCAGCTGTAATTGACATACCGAATACCTCCTAAATATTCATATTTATTTTCTATGAATAGTATAGACTTTTCTAATTAAATTTTCCAATTGCTTTTTCCGATGAAAGACAACTGGAATAGATAATCTCTATAGAACAAAGAAATAAGAATCAGCTTAAAAAGTATATAGAATCTTTCTATAAGTATATGAGAATAACCAATTGGAAATATAAAGGAAACAGGAATATAATAATATCAAACGATAATATTGTTAGTGGCAGGGATCAGCCACATTCCCTTCTCTTAAAGCCCTTTTCCTGAGGATGTCGATATCGGGACGACATTTCCAGGAAAAGGGCTTTGACGTTGTATAGAATGATAAGTTATAATGAATCATATGTTCGAGAAAGTAAAATAAATGGGGAAGCAACAGAAAATGAAAAATACAGAAAAAAAGATGAAGACCTTGTTAAAATCGTACAACCGCTGGTGGACTGGTACCGCGAGAATAAAAGAGATCTTCCGTGGCGCCATAACCCGGACGCATACCGGGTGTGGATATCCGAGATTATGCTGCAGCAGACAAGGGTGGAAGCTGTAAAAGGATATTATGACCGCTTTTTAAAAGCACTTCCGACAGTGAAGGATCTCGCAGAAGCAGAAGAGGATAAACTCCTGAAGTTATGGGAAGGTCTTGGATATTATAACCGTGTCAGGAATATGCAGAAGGCAGCACAGCAGATCATGGTTGATCATGAAGGCATATTTCCGGATGCTTATGAAGAAATTCTGCAATTGAAAGGAATCGGCAATTACACGGCGGGGGCTATCAGCGCATTTGCATACGGAATCCCGAAGCCGGCAGTGGATGGTAACGTACTCCGGGTGATTTCCAGGATCACCGGAAGTTATGAAGATATCATGAAGCAGAGTGTCCGTAAGAAGATTGAAAACACACTGGAACAGGTGATACCATCCGATGCTGCCAGTGATTTCAATCAGGGACTGATCGAGCTGGGAGCAATCGTGTGTGTGCCGAACGGAGAACCGAAATGTGAGGAATGTCCGGTAAAAGAATATTGTATTGCGTGCAAGGAGAATCTAACGACAGAGATACCGGTAAAGAAAAAGGCAAAAACCAGAAAGATTGAAGAAAGAACCATTCTGATATTTAAAGACGGTAAGCGGATTGCAATCCGGAAGCGCCCGGCAAAAGGTCTGCTGGCAGGACTGTATGAATTTCCGAATGTGGAAGGTAAGCTTTCGATGGACGAAGTTACGGAGTACAGCAAGACGATCGGTCTGATGCCGGTCCGTGTGCAGGAACTTCCGGAAGCAAAGCATATCTTCAGTCATATCGAATGGCATATGACAGGATATGAGGTGATCGTAGATGAGCTGGAGAAGACGAATGAGAAAGGATTCCTGTTTATTCATCCGGAGGAGATCAGGAAGGAGTATTCGATTCCGTCGGCGTTTGAAAAGTATACAGGGTATGCGGGGATTGAACGGTAGTGATCGGAAAAACAATGGAAATTAAAAAGATGCAGATAACTGTCAGTTATATAACAGTTACCTGCATCTTTCTATATGATTCATAATTATTCATATTACGTCGGCTGCTGAGAAAGCTTCGGTGCCGTCTTATCCGCTGTCACATACACGAATGGATAAATAATACATGCCATCGTAACCGCTGCGATCACGTCCGTCACGGAATGCTGTTTTAAGAACATTGTGGACAGGATAATGAGCGTTGCCAGAATATAGGCACTGATCTGGATCCATCTGTGCTTTTTCAGATCATTACTATGTGAGATGGCAATGCCTGCACCGATAGAGTTGAATACATGGATGCTTGGAAGCACGTTCGTCGGTGTATCTGTTTTATACAGAACTTTTACCATATCGGTAAACTATTGTCTCGTGGAAATACAGTTGGTCTTAAATTTAATGCATTTGGAAAGACCGTACATATGATCAGGAAGATTGTCATACCTGAAAATAAAAAAGCACATAGTCTGTAAAATCCCCATTTATCCTTAATCAGGAAATAAGCCACAGTCACAGCAATGAATATGAACCACAACAAATAAGGGATAATAAAATATTCAATAAACGGAATATGATTATCAATTGGAGAGTGTATCATATAATGTCGTACATCTGTGCGCTTTTCAAGGTAAACAAACCATGGCATATAGATCAGAAAGTATGATAATACCCATGCATGACGGTACTTCTTCAAAAAACTCTTTGCTTTATCAATGGCTTTCATATGAACTACCCCTTTTTAAGCCTTTATTATTATCTTATCTCGTTTCAAAGCGCATTATAACATGAAAAAATGAATCAACAATAATGTTCATGGAATATTAACAAAATTAATAATACATTTTCTTTTCTCAAATATCTGCATGTCGTAAGAAAGTGTTCCTTTCTTTAACGCATCTGGTGTACGAAGTGTCCATACAGCAATCGGAAGATGCAGAATGTGCTTTAAAAACCATACTTCAAATCTCGGAAGGTCTGCGAGTTTATACGAGATAAAATCAGGACGTCCGAGTACATTGCCGAGCAGATGTTTTACAATAAAAGTCAGTATCCATGGTTCCGGAAGATTGTCTGCAGTCAGATTGGAAGAAAGCTGACCTCTCAGGACATGTGGCGCATGGCGGCGGAACCACCAGATGCCAAGTGTGTTAAAGGACTGCACCATATAAGGACCGTTATAGTTTTTCAGGGCTTCCCATGTCTTTTCGCAGATACTGAGAGAAGATTTCGGAATCTTAAGTTCGATCAGAAGCGGCACCTGCCCGTCTACCAGAGAAAGTACCTCAGAAAAAAGAGGGATGGTTTCAGTGGTATCCTGTAACCGGCAGCGCTGCAGTTCTTTTGACGGAAGTACCTCAACTGCTTCCGGGCGTCCGCAGATACGTGACAGATCATCATCGTGAAATACGACAAGTTTTCCGTCGGTTGACAGATGTACATCCAGTTCAATTCCGTATCCGTGTGAGATTGCAGCCCGGAAAGAAGAAAGGGAATTTTCCGGAATTCCCTTTTCAATACAGTGGTATCCGCGGTGTGCGAACATAGTATGGAGAAATGGGCGGATCTGTTGTTTGTGGGACAGCCTCGGCCAGATCAGATAAAAGTAGAACGATGTGAAAAATATAATAATTCCGGCAATTAGTAAACGCATAAAATAACCTCCCTGTGTACAGAATTATTTACAAGGCGTAATAATACGTAACTTCTCTTTTTCCAGATGTACATGGATGTCAGACTGCAGAAAGACCGGCTCGCCGTCGGTATGTACAGGCAGTGCGCGGTCACTGGTGATCGTGACTTCTGTGCAGGTGTCCAGAGTGATTCCACGGAAACGGGTATGCCATCCTTTGAATGCTGTCGGAAGCAGGCAGAGAACCTTAAGCCGTGTCAGTTCTGAGACAGTGATGATATCCAGTCTGTCATCGGTCCCGCTGGCGGCAGGACAGAAGTTGAATCCGCCGCCTTCATATTTCAGATTCATAACTGCTGTAAAATAGACTTTGTGATAGGTTTTTGTTTCACCGGTTTCGGTTGTGACAGTCATTGTGACCGGCTTTAATGTAAGCAGTTTATGAAGTGCAACACCGAGATAGGTAAGTTTCCCAAGTTTCAGACGGTTCAGAAAAGCTTTGAGCGGCGTGACCATTACCTGATGGCAGACTGCGGCATCAAAGCCGATACCGGTACTTACGGCAAAACGCCGGTGTTTATTTTCATAATCCAGTACACCGACATTCATGGCAGTGTAATGCGAAGGAGAAAGAATCTGTTCCAGAGCACTGTGGATGTCCGTCGGAAGTCCCAGACCTCTGGCAAAGTCATTGCCTGAACCAAGCGGGATATATCCAAGTGTTACTTTGTCCAGGTATCTGATTCCATTGATTACTTCGTTTAAAGTACCATCTCCTCCGAGGACAACAATCGTATGAGGAGCACCGTCGGAAGTCAGATCATGCACCAGGCGGGTGGCATGATGCTGATATTTCGTAAATAAAACATTGTATGCGATTTCTTTTTCCAGCAAAATTTTTTCAATTCTGTTTCCAGAGAAGAATCCCTCTGCCGGATCTGGCATTGGGATTGGCAATAAACGTGTACATACCGTATTCATCCTTTGCAAATTCATAGATTTCAAATAATCAGAACAATCCGTTCAGATAAGTAGTAAGGGAACGGCGCATATTGTCCTTCGAAATCAGCATCGCCGCTCTTTAAACACCACTCAAATACATTTCCGATTACGATCATACGGATGTCGGTGTGATATCCTCCAGATCGGCAGGAGGGAAATGATTCCGGCATCAATTACGCGTTCAGATAATCGTGAACGGTGATGATCGGATATGGTCTTTCTGTACGGATCAAAGGTTCAGGGACTGATTCTTAGGTGTATAGTAATTGGCCATAAATTCAACTCCGAGCTCTTCGCAGTAGTGAACATATTCAAGTAAACCGAGATGATTGCCTCTTTTGTCCCGGCAGCACTGGACGGAAGATCAAGAAGATCAGGATCCATACTCGGCTGTTCTTCAATATAATAAGAAAGAAGATCATCTTTTGTCTTGAAATGATGATAAAACTTCCATTGGAGACACCGGCTTCTTCGCAGATATTCTTGATCGACAGCTGCTCATAACCCTGCTTTTGCAGGATCCGTTTGGCTGCCTGAAAGATCTTGGCACGTGTTTCCCTGGATTTGAGTTGTTGTTTTGAGAGTCCTTGTATTTCCTGATTCATAAGTAAAAGCCCCTTTAAGTATTTCTGTTTTCTGATAAGTTCAAGTAGCTTCAGTATAACATAGAGAAAATATATTTTCAAGAAAACAGAGTGAACTCTGTATTATAGACGCCATTGCATACAGTGGGGAATTCAGTTATAATTATCCGCGTAATAAAGAAGTACAAATTCTTTGAATACGGCAAGAAAGGGAAAGACAAAACATATGGATATTAATCAGGTGATTACCGGGGAACTTGGAGTCAAAAGATGGCAGGTCGATGCGGCGGTAAAATTAATCGATGAAGGCAATACGATCCCGTTTATCGCAAGATATAGAAAAGAAGTCACGGGAACATTGGACGATGCTCAGCTGCGAACATTGTATGAGAGACTGGTATATCTGCGCAATCTGGAAGAAAAGAAAGAACAGGTTCTGTCAAGTATAGAGGAACAGGGAAAACTCACCGGAGAATTAAAAAAGCAGATTCTGGCAGCAGAGACGATGGTTGTGGTAGAAGATCTCTACCGTCCGTATCGTCCAAAACGCCGGACACGTGCCATGATCGCAAAGGAAAAAGGACTGGAGCCGCTTGCAGTAGTCATCACGCTTCAAAAAGCGGAGAAACCGATAGAAGTGTATGCAGAAGAATATGTGAATCCGGAGAAAGAGTAAATCCGTAAAAGAAGCAATTGATGGAGCAAAAGACATCATCGCCGAGTCGGTATCAGATGAGGCAGATTACAGAAGCTGGATCCGCAAGGCAACTATACAGCACGGGAAAGTAATCTCACAGGCAAAAGATGAAAAAGCGGAGTCCGTATACGAGATGTACTATGATTTTGAAGAGCCGGTGACAAAACTTGCGGGGCACAGAGTGCTCGCACTGAACCGTGGAGAAAAAGAAAAGTTTCTTACGGTGAAGATTGAGGCACCACAGGACGACATCTTAAGATATCTGGAAAAGAAGATGATCCACAGTGATAATCCGCATACCACACCAATCTTAAAAGAGGCGGCAGAGGACAGCTATAAGCGTCTCATTGCACCGGCCATTGAACGTGAGATCCGAAGTGATCTGACCGAGAAGGCAGAAGACGGGGCAATCAGCGTATTCAAGAAGAATCTGCATCAGCTTCTGATGCAGCCGCCAATTGTAGGACAGACTGTACTTGGATGGGATCCTGCATTCCGTACCGGTTGTAAACTTGCAGTTGTAGATCCGACCGGTAAAGTCATCGGAACAACGGTTATCTATCCGACTGCTCCGACGACACCGAAGAAAATCCAGGCATCCAAAGATTTGCTAGAAAAAGATTATTGAAAAATATAACATTACATTGATCTCTGTTGGAAATGGTACCGCATCCAGAGAATCTGAGCAGTTCATTGTAGAATTATTAAAAGAGATTCCGCAGAAAGTGCAGTACGTAATTGTAAATGAAGCAGGAGCTTCCGTATATTCGGCAAGTAAGCTTGCATCGGAAGAATTCCCGAAGTTTGACGTTGGACAGAGAAGTGCGACATCCATTGCAAGAAGACTGCAGGATCCGTTGGCAGAACTTGTGAAGATTGATCCTAAATCCATCGGTGTCGGACAGTATCAGCATGATATGAACCAGAAAAAGTTAAGTGAAGCTTTATCCGGTGTTGTGGAAGACTGTGTAAATAAAGTCGGAGTTGATCTGAATACGGCATCGGCACCGCTCCTTTCTTATATTTCCGGAATATCCGGAGCAATTGCTAAGAATATTGTGGCATACAGAGAAGAGAACGGAAGATTCACAGACAGAAAGCAGCTTTTGAAAGTTGCAAAACTCGGACCAAAAGCCTTTGAGCAGTGCGCCGGATTCATGAGAATCCAGAATGGTACGAATCCGTTAGACGGAACCAGTGTACATCCGGAGTCCTATGAAGCTGCAGAAAAACTGCTGAAGAAACAGGGATTTTCATTGGAAGACATCAGCGGAGGGAAGCTAACCGGACTTTCCCTCACGATCAAAGACTATGCAAGACTTGCCGGGGAACTGGAGATTGGAGAGATCACCCTCCGGGATATTGTGAAAGAACTGGAAAACCGGGACGTGACCCGCGTGACGAAATGCCGAAACCGATCTTAAGAACAGATGTCTTAGATATGAAAGACTTAAAGGAAGGCATGATCCTGAAAGGAACCGTAAGAAATGTCATTGACTTTGGTGTGTTTGTAGATATTGGAGTGCACCAGGATGGACTGGTGCACATTTCCGAGATCACGGATAAGAAATTTATCAAGCATCCGCTGGAAGTGGTAAGTGTTGGCGATATCGTGGATGTAAAAGTGATGAGCGTGGATCTTAAGAAGAAGCGGATCCAGCTTACGATGAAAGGAATTTCATAATCTGGAAAATGAAGAAAGAAAATCCACATTATTAATATAAAAATGTGGAAAACATGAGTTTACAGGCAGTTATATGGGGATAACTGTCTGTAACGGATTATATGTATAATCGCAAATAAAATACGGAGAGAGGATGGGACATATGAAAAAAGTTGGGGAAAACAATCAAAATTATTCTGGGTGTGCTGGTCGGTAATCTTGGTACTGTCATTGCTGTGGCTGCGTTTATCGTGCCAAATGGGGTCATCATGGGAGGTGCAACCGGTATCGGTCTTACGATCAGTCACTATCTCCCGGTAATCTGTCGATGATCATTCTCGCAATTAATGCGGTACTGTTTGTCCTTGGGGCAATATTTCTTGGAAAGAAGTTCGCACTGACAACGATCATCAGTTCCTTTGTTTATCCAATATTCCTGTCGCTGGTCCAGTCCATTCCCGGAATTGATAAGGTGACAGAGAATAATGCAATGCTGGCAGCACTGTATGGTGGTGTCCTTCTTGGAATTGGTATCGGGCTGGTGGTAAGAGTAGGTGCTTCTACCGGTGGAACTGATATACTGGCACTTGTGTTACATAAATGGTTCCATGTCCCGGTAGCGGTATTCTTGTATATCGTAGATTTTTCGGTGCTGGGATTTCAGATGCTGTTTTCAGATTCGGAACAGATACTGTATGGTATTTTGAATTTGTTTTTAAGTACGGTTGTGTTGAACCGGGTGATGCTTCTTGGGAAGTCACAGATCCAGTTATTTGTAATTTCGGACAATACAGAGAAATCCGTCAGAAAGTCTTAACGGATATTGATGCCGGAGTGACGATGGTAGACATCGAGACCGGTTATGGAGAGCAGAAGCAGCAGGGCGTATTATGTGTTATCCACAGCAGAAAGCTGTATTCGGTAAAAGAGGCGATTCAGGAGATCGATCCTAAAGCATTTATCACGATCACGCAGATCAATGAGGTAAGAGGACGCGGATTTACAATGGAAAAGCTGCGTTACGACGAATTGAATCTTACGAAAAACTAGACTTTACAGGTATTGTGAGTTAGAATGTTAACAAAGATTGAAGGAAGGACGAGGTATCATTTATGGAGAAATATACTGGCAAATCAATATTTAAAGGAATTGCAATTGGAAAAATATTGTTCTACCAGAAGGGAGAACAACCTGTAAAACGTATGAAAATAGAAGATACTGCAGAGCAGATCAAACGATATGAGGATGCACGTGCAAAGGCAGCAGAGCAGTTACAGGGACTGTATGAAAAAGCGTTAAAAGAAGTCGGCGAAGCAAACGCAGCTGTATTTGAAGTACACCAGATGATGCTGGAGGATGATGATTATATCGATTCTGTTGTAAATATCATCGAGACACAGCAGGTAAATGCTGAATTTGCCGTTGCTACAACAGGCGATAACTTTGCAAAAATGTTTGCGGAGATGGAAGACGATTATTTCAAAGCAAGAGCTGCAGATGTAAAAGATATTTCCGAACGTATGGTAAATATCTTAAGTGGCAACGAAAGCGGCGGAGCTATCGGTGATGAACCAGTGATCGTTGTGGCAGAAGACCTTGCACCGAGTGAGACTGTCCAGATGGACAAAGAGAAACTTCTTGCATTCGTAACCAGACTTGGATCTGCAAACTCACATACTGCAATCCTTGCAAGAACCATGAACATTCCGGCATTGATCGAAGTTGATATTAAAGAAGAGTGGAACGGAAAGATGGCAGTCGTAGACGGTTACACAGGAACATTTTACATTGATCCGGATGAAGAAACTTTAAAGAAAATGCAGGAAAAGAAAGAAGAAGACATCAAAGCAAGAGAACTTCTTCAGGAATTAAAGGGAAAAGAAGACGTAACTGTAGATGGAAAACACATCAAATTATATGCAAATATCGGTGGCGTAAAAGACGTTGCAAGCGTACTTGCCAATGATGCAGCCGGAATCGGTCTGTTCAGAAGTGAGTTCTTATATCTGGAAGCAGATAACTATCCGGATGAAGAAGCACAGTTCCAGGCATACAAGACGGTTGCAGAGAACATGGCAGGAAAGAAAGTAATCGTGCGTACACTGGATATCGGTGCAGACAAGCAGGTAGATTACTTCAACCTTGATCATGAAGAGAACCCAGCTATGGGATACCGTGCGATCCGTATCTGTCTGGACAGAAGAGATATCTTCCGTACACAGCTTCGCGCACTTCTCCGTGCAAGCGCATATGGTAACATCGGAATTATGTACCCGATGATCATCTCTGTAGATGAAGTAAAAGAGATCAAGAAGAT
>ENA-OQBG01000195-OQBG01000195.1-human-gut-metagenome-genome-assembly--contig:-NODE-195-length-12186-cov-7.507836_pt1 | contig 12186 bp, 16 predicted proteins | sample MGYA00242746_ERZ504551 | MGnify/ENA primary metagenome ERZ504551 (study PRJEB26092, sample SAMD00036289) | human gut metagenome | host: Homo sapiens | study: EMG produced TPA metagenomics assembly of... | reverse complement strand
CATTTCGATGATTCCCTCGGTTGTTGACAATACGGAAAAGGGATGGGCGCAGCTATTAAAACTCGGCATTTTCTTGATTCTTGCTGTTTGGTTTGTCGCACAGCTTACAGAAAACCAAGACGATATGCTCCCTTACGTTATTGGCATCGGGCTTTTTGAGTAGTCCGTGTCTGGTTATGCAAACATCCCCCCGAACGAAAACAGTGGTTAAATCCATGTCCAATGCTCATGCCCCTTTCTATAAAAATGCAATATGGCAGTATGGCTTACAGGTGGTTAAGTATCTGTTTCCACTTGCGACGCTACCGTACCTTACTCGAGTGTTGGAGCCGACGGGCTACGCGTTCTACGCCTACCTTGTGTCGTTCATGTCGTTTGTGCAAGTATTTATAGATTTTGGTTTCAACCTATCGGGAACTAAGAAAATTGCGAGGGCAGAATCGGTTGAGGCAGAGAATCGCGTAATTGGCGCGGTGACGGAGGCTCGCGTGGTTCTGTGCATTGTGGCAAGTGCGGTCGCCATGGGTGCAGCATCAGTTTTACCGATTACGAAAACAAATCTACCATATGTTTTCCTTGCGTTTATTGCAGTCTGCGGCAAGGGGCTGGTGCCAGATTTCCTTTTTCAAGGCCATGAGGATATGGGTCCGATTACGATACGCTTCTTGGTTTCAAAAAGCATCTCCACGGTTCTCACCTTTGTTTTAGTGAGTTCGTCAGCCGATATCATGTGGATTCCGCTGCTTGATATTGTTTCAAACGGCATTGCACTTGTTTGGTCATTTGCTGCGGCAAGGAATAGGTTTGGAACATCAATCACCATCGTCCCGCTGCGTGAGGCGCTTTCCGAGCTAAAGACCTCTGGACTGTATTGTTTTTCCAATATGGCTGCAAGTGTATTCTCGGGTTTCACAACGCTTCTAATTGGAGTAGTTGTAACGGATACGGCTCAAATATCTTACTGGTCTCTCTCTATGACAGCCGTGACGGCGGTGCAGGCGCTGTACGAGCCAATTATCAACAGCCTTTATCCTCACATGGTAAATACTGGCGACTACCATTTCGCAAAAAGGTTAAGTCTTTTGGCATTGCCTTGTGTCGCAGTGGGAACAGCTGCTTTCTGTATCCTTTCAAAACATATCATGCTCGTTTTGGGCGGAGAACAGTATTTGGCAGGATCTTTGGGTTTTGGTTTGGGTGAGTCCACTGCTAGTTTTTAGTTTTTTCGGAATGCTGCTTGGATGGCCCGTGCTTGGATCCGCTGGAAAGGTTGCGGAAGTTACTCATTCGACCGTTGTTAGCGCCATTTTCTGCATTGTGTCGCTGCTGCTTGTCTCTGTCTTGGGTATGGCTAACATGCACCTGATATGCGTTATTCGCTGTATTACTGAGGCATTAATGCTCGGATTAAGACTTCACTATGCGATGCCGATTCTGAAGGATAAGGCTTCAGTCAATGGGCATATGGACGAGTTGAAAAATGAATCAGTCTGATTGGTAAAGAATCACAGGCGTTATTTAAATTTGATCAATGGAGGGATAGATAGGAAATGAAGGGAATAATACTTGCAGGTGGCTCGGGAACACGGCTACATCCCGTTACAAAAGCGGTGAGCAAGCAGTTGTTGCCTATTTACGATAAGCCACTCGTTTATTATCCGCTGAGCGTTTTGATGCTTGCGGGCATACGCGAGATTCTCATCATCTCGACTCCTCGCGATCTACCGGTGTTTCGAAATTTGTTAGATGACGGTTCTGAACTTGGCATGCGAATCGAATACGCCGTGCAGAGGGAGCCACGAGGTCTGGCGGAGGCGTTCACCATTGGTGAAGAGTTTCTCGCGCATGAACCTTGCGCGCTTGTTCTGGGTGACAACCTGTTTCATGGTCAAGATCTTACATGTCTTCTGAGGCGGGCTAGGAAAAAGGTGGAAGTTGAGGGAGGCGCCGTTGTATTCGGCTATCCAGTGAAGGATCCGCGAGCGTTTGGTGTTGTCGAGTTTGACGATGAGGGGCGTGAGCTCGGCATTGAGGAAAAGCCCAGCAAACCGAAATCGAACTATGCTGTTCCCGGATTGTATTTCTACGACGGATCGGTTTCCGAAGTTGCAGCTGGGGTGGAGCCTAGTTCTCGTGGAGAGCTGGAGATCACTGACGTCAATAGTTTCTATCTCAATCGTGGTCAACTCTCTGTGGAGCTTATGGGGCGCGGAATGGCATGGCTGGATACTGGAACGCCCGAAGGTTTATTGAAGGCTGCCGAGTATGTTGAGGCCGTTGAATCGCGCCAAGGGTACTACATTGGTTGTATCGAGGAAGTGGCTTTCAGGCGTGGTTTCATTAATGCGAAGGCACTTTATTCCCTAGGGAAAACAATGGGAAAGACTGATTACGGGCGCTACCTTATTGCGGTTGCCGAAGAGGGATTGTCCTCTTCCGCCGAGAAAATAGACCATTTTCTTAATTCGCAATCTTTGTAAAGGGAGATTCATGGATCGACAGCATAAAAGTCAGAATGAGACGTCTGAAGTCCATGGTTCGTCGCAGGACAATCAACCAGTTAATTCCATTCCCTCCAGTAAACGTAGGCTACTTGAGTCAGGTTTACAGGGGGTAGTTGGTGTAATAATTGCAAGCGCGGTGAGTCTCATTGTGAGCTTTTTCTCTCCGCAGGTATTTAGCTTCGTGATAAATGGCGAAGATGTTACGCAACTCAAAGGAGACAACAGTGCGCTCCGAGATGAGCTTGAAACGCTCAAACAACAAATTGATGGCATGGAGGATCGCTTAAATAAACTGGAACCTGCTTCGAGTGAATCCAAAGGAGAGCATGAGGCGATAAAGAATCTCTTAAAAGAGAAGGTTGTTGATTCCAATCGGTTTGAGATGAATGAAGAGTTCATGACAGATAGCCTTGGAAATCGATATCAAGCGGGGGATTGCTCCTATTTGAGCTATTGGGCTCCCGATGATTATGGGTATGCCGCCTATTATCTTGGTAACAAATATTCACGCATGAGCCTAACCATAGCGCCGTCTGATGTGTCGCCTGAAGGAAGCGGTCGGGAGGTTCTGCTGGATATATTAGTTAAATATGCTGATTCGCCTGAATATCAAAGTATTTACACCTCACCAGAAATGAGTCGCTCAACTGCTCCAATTCAGCTCGATGGCCTAGACATCTCAGGGGCTGAATGGGTTGAGTTTAGACTGGGGAGGAGTAGCACGGAGATTGGTGACTGCGTGTCCGCTATTGTGGCGAACGTTCGTGTGGAGTAGTCGAATAGCGTCGGTCTACATAGATAGGCATTTTGAGCTCACCTGACGGATGATGATGTTGCTTCTAAAGCGTTGGCGAACAAGCCATACTTACGAACTGCGGGAACCTTATCGATAGACCATATATCTGGATATCTGCTAGAAGTAAGAAATAAGGAGATTGGAAATGAGAGATAAGACCACAAAGCCCAAGAACATCGTCGTCACCGGCGGCTGCGGCTTCATCGGCAGCAACTTCGTCCACCATGTGGTGCGCGAGCACCCCGGCGTGCACGTCACCGTGCTGGACAAGCTCACCTACGCCGCAACCCCGAGAACATCGCGGGGCTTCCCTCGAGCCGCGTCGAGCTCGTGGTCGGCGACATCTGCGACGCCGCGCTGGTGGACCGCCTGGTCGCCGGGGCCGACGCCGTGGTGCACTACGCCGCCGAGTCCCACAACGACAACTCCATCGCCGACCCCTCGCCCTTCCTGGAGACCAACGTCCGGGGAACCTACACCCTGATCGAGGCGTGCCGCAAATACGATGTGCGCTACCACCACGTCTCCACCGACGAGGTCTACGGCGACCTGGCGCTGGGCGACCCCGCTCGCTTCACCGAGGAGACGCCGTACAACCCGAGCTCTCCCTACAGCTCCACCAAGGCAGCCTCCGACATGCTCGTGCGCGCCTGGGTGAGGACGTTCGGCCTGCGCGCGACCATCTCCAACTGCTCCAACAACTACGGCCCCTACCAGCACGTGGAGAAGTTCATCCCCAGGCAGGTGACCAACCTGATCGACGGGGTGCGCCCGAGGCTCTACGGCGACGGCCGCAACGTCCGCGACTGGATCCACACCGAGGACCACAGCTCGGCAGTATGGCGCATCCTGACGAGGGCCGCATAGGGGAGACCTACCTCATCGGCGCCGACGGCGAGCGCGACAACCTCGCGGTCCTGCGCGAGATCCTGCGCGCCTTCGGCCGCCCCGAGGACGACTTCGACTGGGTCCGCGATCGCCCCGGCCACGACCGCCGCTACGCCATCGACAGCTCCAAGCTCCGCCGCGAGCTGGGTTGGGTTCCGGCGCACACGGACTTCGCCGCAGGACTCGCGGAGACCATCAAGTGGTACCGCGCTAACGAGGTCTGGTGGCGCCCCGCCAAAGAGGCCACCGAGGCCCGCTACCACGCGCAGGAGCGGTAACAGCCGTTGTTCGAAGGTTGTTCGCGTGCGACTGAACATAATCAAGGGTTGCATTGGGAAGTAAATTGACTAGATGTTGTGCTGCGTCTGAGCAACGGACAAGGCTGGAGCGTGAAAAACAGTTACTCCAAGGAACATTTCGATTCATCTGGAGGTTGTAAATGCCAACAACAAGACTGGAAGGAGCAAGGGCCGACATGAACTATCTGACAACCCAAGAAATCAGAAATGAGCTCATCGAAGTCTTAACTTCCTTCGATGAGTTCTGCCGGATTCACGAGCTTAGATATTCCTTATATGCAGGAACCCTGCTCGGAGCCGTAAGGCACGGGGGATTTATTCCTTGGGATGACGACCTTGATGTTTGTATGCCTCGTCCGGACTATATGGAACTACTGTCGCTTGCAGCGTCGATACCAAACGGCTATGGGCTTGTTCTTCCCGAATCCGACGGCTACTCTTGTCCGTTCTGCAAATACGTCAATTTAGGAATAGCTGCACAGGAACCAATTTCTGCTGGAGTCTACGAGGGGCGCTTGTGGATGGATATTTTTCCAGTTGATGGTGCTCCATCTCGTGAGAATGAGCGCCAAAAAAACCAAGAGAAGTTCTGCAGGATGCAAATGTTGTCTGACTGGTCGTTTTACGGAGCTGCTGAGGAAGACGGCAAAATTAAAGGTATGGTTAAGAACTTGGGTTGTGTTCTTCTTGATGAGAAGCGCGCGAAACGTCACATGATGTCATATTTGGAGCGTTTGAGCATCACGCCCGGTTACGACAAGGCGACTTATGTTACCAGCTATGCCGCCGGACTGACAAAAAGCTGGGCACTGCCTAAGGGCGATTACGAATCAAGCGTTCTGTTGGAGTTTGAGGGTCGGCAATTTCCGGCAATGTCGTGTTGGGATGCGGGCTTAAGACAGTGGTACGGGGACTATATGGTTCTTCCGCCAGAGTCCGCTCGAGTTACTCATTCGTACAAGGCGTGGAGGATTGACTGATGACGATTCAAAAGCTCGAGCCGGTGAAATCCAAAACTCAGCCGTTAAGTGATTATATTGACGGAAAGCTGCACGAGACACCCTATCTAAAGATAGATTACGAGACGCTCGGTGTTGCCGGCAGCGATATTTCATGTGGCGCGGTGCAGCTGGGAGACGTCTATCGCCTGGTGGTATATAGATATCATTCTGGTGGCCATATCGTCGCGGATGATGGTGTCTCGGACTCGATGATACAGGGAGCGGCATCGTGGATTTGTTCCCAACGTTTGGACATGGTGCAGTGCAATAGGGCAATCGCCTCGGCCTTATTGCCATTCCTTGGCAGCTACTCCTTGGTACCCGGAGTCGTCATGCGTGCGCCCAAAGCGGCATCTGCTTCCGGCATGGCACGCAGGGCATCGCGTGAAGAGTTACTCTCTGTGGCAAAACTTATTTGCGGAGACTCGGAAATTGGCAAGCACTATGAAGTTGACGAACTTTACTCTCAGCTGGTCGAGAGGGAAAAATCACAAGGCTGCCGAAGCATGGTAATCGAGAGAGATGGTGCCATTGTTGCGCATGCGGCCACATATGGTGAATCTTCCGACCTTGCCGTAATTGGTGGAGTGAAGGCGGGGAAGGGGTCCCAAAAGGGGGATGGTGCGGTGGTTTTAGCTGATCTTGTGTTCGATGCAAGGTTACGTGGAAAAATCCCGTTTGCGTACTGTTATATCCCGGCTTTGATTCCCTGGTATGAAAAGCAGGGCTGGGAAATTGTCGCCCATGTGGCCAAGTTGGAGAAAGTGCCCTGTTTTGGGAGAGAATGCCATGCTTAATTTCACTGTTGGACCAGTCATGTCGGAAGAAGAGGTTCTCTCCGTCTCCGGCAAGAGCGCCCCTTATTTTCGAACGCCCGAGTTCTCCGCGATGTTGCTTGAGAACGAGGGGGTTATGCTCGACTTGCTTTCCTCTCCAAAGGACGCAAGGTGCGTATTTCTTACCTGCTCGGGAACGGGGGCAATGGAGTCTGTCGTCATGAACGTTTTGTCACCTTCTGATCGGGTGATTGCGGTGAACGGCGGGAGCTTTGGGCAACGCTTTACCGACCTGTGTCGGTTACATGGCAGCGATGTCGCGGAGGTTAAGCCCGGATTCGGCTCGCAAATTGGCGTGTCGGATCTTGAGCTGGTTGCCGGTGGCGCAACGGCGCTTGTGGTCAACATGCACGAAACATCCTCCGGCCTTCTGTACGACATGAGTGTGATCTCAGATTTCTGCAAAGCCCATGGAATCCTGTTGATCGTCGATGCAATCAGCGCATTTATCGCCGACGAGCTTGATATGGCAAGGCTCGGGGCGGATGTGGTGATTACGGGCTCGCAAAAGGCCCTTGCTTGTCACCCGGGTATCGCGATAGTGGCGTTGTCTCGTCGAGCTCAAGATCGGGTGGAAGAGCACCCCGAACGCTGCCTGTATCTCAGCTTAAAGCAGGCACTTTCGAACGGTGAGCGCGGGCAAACACCTTGGACGCCGGCTGTTGCGACGCTTATGCAGCTCAATGTCCGTCTGAAGGCTCTCGCATCGGAAGGAATAGTTGCCGAGCGCTCCCGCATTGTTGCACGAGCGACGGGCTTCAGGAGCCTTGCGTTTGATCTTGGTTTTAAACAGGTGCCGGTATCGCCGTCCAATGCGGTGACGGCCTTGTGGGCGCCCGCCGGGGACGCTCGCGCGATTGTTAACGCGGCTAAGTCAGATTACGGCATCTGGTTTTGCCCTAACGGCGGAGAACATACCGACGATGTGTTCCGTGTGGGTCATATCGGCGATATTGGCGAGGCTGATCAAGCTGCTCTGCTTACAGCGTTTAGAGAGATCGCTTCTCGATAGTTGGGTTAATTGGCATTTCCCACGCTTGGCACTTTGACAACTGGATAGGCGAGAGATGAAGAAGGTAATTACGTACGGAACGTACGACCTGTTACACCGCGGCCATGTGAGACTGCTCGAAAGGGCGCGAGAGCTGGGGGACTATCTGGTGGTTGGAGTAACTGCCGACAGTTTCGATCGCGGGAGGGGAAAAATCAATGTCGTTCAGTCGCTCGCCGAGCGCATGGAAGCGGTAAGGGCGACAGGGCTCGCGGACGAAATCATTGTTGAGGAGTACGAGGGCAGAAGATCGATGACATTCAACGCTTGGGAATCGATGTTTTTACTGTCGGATCGGATGGCGCGGCAAGTTCGATTACCTTTCCGATTACTGCGAGGTTGTATATCTTGATCGCACCGAGGGTGTGTCGAGCAGTGAGATACGCTCAGAACGCTCTTCTATGGACATCGGGATTATTGGCACCGGACAAATAGCCGAGAAATACGCACGTGAATGCAAGCATGTCAACGGGATTTCTCCATTCCTACTTGATAAAAAGACCCTCACCATGAAGGAAGGCACTCCGGTCGCGCTTGGCGATGAGCTAACGATGGATGCGTTTCTAATCGCTTCCGATCCGGATTGCAGGGCGAATCAAGTACACTCAGCCCTGCTCGAGGGAAAGCATGTTTTGTGCGACTCTCCCATCGCTCTCTCTGCAAAAAAAAAAAGTGCCGCGAGCTGTTTAACATGGCGGAGTCACGTGGCCTGATACTGCGAGAGGCGATTAAAACCGCATACTCCACCGCCTATCATCGGCTTCTGCTCCTCGTCAAGAGCGGCAAAATAGGACGTGTTGTCTCAATACAAGCGACATGCACGAGCCTCGCTGACCGAGATGCCCTTAAAAACGGGTCGGAGGGAGCGTGGCCGAGTTCGACCGCTTGGGGGCCAACTGCCCTTCTGCCTATCTTGCAGATTTTGGGAACTGATTATAAGGACGCGAGGTTGTTGAGATGTGATCTTTCGAGTTCCCCGGGCTTCGACGTGTATGGAAAGATCGATCTTGTCTACCCCGACGCTGTTGGTACTGCCATTTTTGGCAAGGCGGTAAAGTCGGAAGGATCGCTGGTCATTTCTGGCACAGAGGGGTACATCTACGTGCCGGCACCTTGGTGGAAGACGGACTACTTTGAGATTCGTCGCGAAGACGCCACCGAGAACGAGCGGTTTTACTACCAGCTCGACGGCGAGGGAATTCGCTATGAACTCATGACATTCGCACGCGCCATAGCGGCAGGAAAGGACGTTCATCCGTACGTTGAGCGCGAGGTATCCATTGCGATCGCTATGCTCCTTGAGCAATTTCAGGCGAATACGGTATGCATGTACCTGAATTCGATTTCAGTATGAGTGGGTTTAATTTTTCTTTGAAGTGCTGGTGCGTTCGGGCGGCTCTGAAAAAGCCTATTTGCTCGAGCGTAGATTGAAGGGCTGGTTCCATGTCTGCATTGCTCAGACTCCTGATTCGCCATTGCCATAGCGAGAAAATGAGAGTTTATCTATGCAAGAAATTGGGAGTTAAAGTAGGGGATAATACACGCATCAGGTCTGGCGCCGAATTCAATTTGCCCAATGTGGAAATTGGCAACAACGTTTTATAAACTACCGCTGCCAATTTAACACGGGGTGGGATGGCGATGCGAAAATCACGATTTCCGATAACGTGTATGTTGCAATGGACGTATCGTTTATTTGTGTCTCTCATAAGATTGGAACGTCGGAATGTAGGGCAGGCACAGGTACCTATGAGGATATTATTGTGGGGCCCGGTGCTTGGATAGGAGCTCGATCCACCATTCTGCCAGGTGTGAGAATTGGGGGGGTGTTGTGATAGGGGCTGGGTCTGTGGTTGCTAATGATTGCGACCCGAATTGCCTCTATGCGGGAGTTCCGGCAAAAAAGATAAAGGAATTGACGTAGCGCATACAGGGGCCGTTGCGGCAAGCTTTTTGCGCGTGGGATCGTTTTTCATCGGAGGGTAAGCTGGCGCTTTTGGTCAGGAAGTTTGAGAGGGATGTGCCTGGTTTGATGGGCTGGCGGATCTGCCCATATTGGTCCAATTCAGAGATCGGTCTGTATGCGAGGATGGGCGAGCTAAGGCAACTGAGATAGCCGTACGGCAGTATTAGAACCCCTGCGATTCCTTACGATTTTGGGCGAGTATGAGGTCTCCAAGATTTATTGATGGGAGCTTGATGAGCTGCAATAGGGGAGAGTCGGAGAAGCGGGCACTTGAACAAGTTAGGCAGCGTTTGTGCGGAGATGCTGATGGTCGCAAAAAGATCGACGACCTCGATCGCATGTTCGGCTTCACTATGGAAGACACTGATCGCTTTGCTGAACTATTGTTTTCGGTAAAGCCCAATAAGGAGCCAAGCGTATTTCCGGATTTCATATCTTCTAAAGGCTTCATCGAGCATTTTCGCGTAACGGCATCACTTGGCAGAAAGAAGCGGTCGGAGTATTTAAAGCGAGAAGCTGCTTTCAATAAGCGCGTGCGGGGGCTAACCGAAGGATTGGGGCGGCGTGTGCCGGCACCGATGGCTTTGCCTCAAGCGGAAACCGCGGCGCATTTCCAACCTATGGCGGAGTACCGCGATCTCGAATCGTCGTTTAAGTCATCCTGGTGCAAGCACATGGATAGCCGAAATAAATATCTTGAGAGGAACGAGACTGCGCTCCAAGCTTTTCTGGTGGAGATGCCACAACCGGGCCTGGAGATGTTTGAAAACATCAAGGTGGGTAATATAAAAGGGCGCAAATTCGGTGATCTCTATAGACCCGAGCATTTGACGAATTATCGATTGAGCCGTGATAAGAACTTGCTGAAATGGATATTTGAAAATGCCGATGGCCTCGATTATGTGCTATACCTCGGTGCGGATGGGATCGTTGAGGTAATTAACGTGTCGATGATTCCGACAATGATTGAGTTGTTGAGGTGGGATTACTGCATCGCAGGGGCTCTTACAGTCGAGGCTTGTTCGATTGCCGTCTTTTAGGTCAAGTTGTGAGGCACGCTCACGGAGAGGCTCCTTTTTCAATCCCTTTGTAGGTTGGCCTTGCTATGCGGCCCGCGATGCGAGCATGGTCGAGCCGCGGTTCTCCTAGAGCTCCAAGATTTCGAAAAGATCGGCCGTACTGCACGGATTCTCGATTGACGTGTGAAGAAGTGGGCGCAGCGTCGTCGGTGTCTCCAGGGAGGATTTTCCCTGATGGGAATTCAAGCGTCTATCTACAAAGCATTAATTGCCTGATCACGTCGGAAATGTTGGTGTAAGTGGAGGTCGCTAAAGGGACGGCCGCTGCCTAGAATTCAAATCAGCTACGAGATGGATTCGTTCGAAAGGCAACGGCCGCAATGGACACTTTACAGCAACTCCCAACCCACGGCGACGGGCTCCTCGACATGAGGGAGCTCGCCCGGACCCTGCTCGAGTCGATGGTGAACGAGGTGATGGACGCGCAGGCGGACATGCTGTGCGAGGACGGGGCGAACTCGCGCAACGGCTACCGCGAGCGCGGCCTTGCCACCCCCGTCGGCGACATCACCCTGCGCATACCCAAGCTGAGGGCCGGGACCTACTTCCCCGAGGGGATAATCGAGCGCCACTCGCGCGCCGACAGGGCCGTCGCGGAGTCGTGGGCGAACGGCGTCTCGACGAGGAAGATGGAGCGGATCGCCCGCAAGATGGGCATAGAGGGGCTCTCGAAGGACCAGGTCAGCGCCATGTGCAGGTCGCTCGACGCCGAGGTCGGCGAGCTCGCGACGCGCGGCCTGGCCGGAGTCGAGGTGCCCTACCTGTTCCTCGACGCCACGTACGTCGAGTGCAGGAGGGACGGTCGCGTGCAGTCAACGGCCGTCGTCACCGCGATCGGCGTCGGCTCCGACGGCGTGCGCCGCATGCTCGGCATCGCGGCGTGTGTTTAGTCAATAGCTTTTGAGCAGAAGGGGCTGCGGCGGAAAAGTTGGACCGTTCCCTACGCTGCAAGTCCCAGGCTCCGACGGTACTGCGCCGGGCTCATGTAGCCCAGATTGCTCTTGAGCCTCCCGTCACGGTACCACGACAGGTAGGCATCGAGCCTGCCCATGAACTCCTCCATGGTCACCCCGGACCAGTCCTGCCCATAGAAGAACTCCACCTTGAGCCTCCCGAAGAAGCCCTCCGCCCTCGCGTTGTCCGGGCTGCACCCCTTCCTGGACATCGACCTCACCAGCCCATGCTCCTCGCATATCCTCAGCCAGCCGGGCCAGCGGTAGTGGCAGCCGCGGTCGCTGTGCACCTTGGGATGCTCGCCCTCGCGCAGCTGCCTGCATGCCTCCAGCAGCGAGGAGTTCGCCATCTCGGCGTCGGGGGAGGTGGACGACGACCAGCTGATCGGCATGCCGTCGAAGCAGTCCACGATGGGCGACAGGTACACCTTCCCTGCCGGGATGCGGAACTCCGTCACGTCGGTGACCCACAGCTCGTTTGGCCTGTTCGCGCCGAAATGGTGCTTCCCATCCTCGTCCCTCAGCAGGTTGCCGGGGGCCTCCGATATCTCGCCCGCATAGGAGCTGTAGCGCCTCCTCCTCTTGGGCGCGCGGGCGGCGAGGCCCTCCTGCCTCATGATGCTGCGCACGGTCCACTCGCCGATCCCCGCATCCGGCCCGGCCCCGGAGTTGACCTGCGCATATATTGATGTGGCAACACCTTCTTGAACAAATCTACGAGAGGATCAGGCCCGCCTCCCTGAACTCGACGGGGCTCATGTAGCCCAAGGTCGAGTGGATTCTGAAGTTGTTGTACCAGTTGACCCAATCGAA
>ENA-OQBG01000192-OQBG01000192.1-human-gut-metagenome-genome-assembly--contig:-NODE-192-length-12469-cov-2.162453_pt1 | contig 12469 bp, 19 predicted proteins | sample MGYA00242746_ERZ504551 | MGnify/ENA primary metagenome ERZ504551 (study PRJEB26092, sample SAMD00036289) | human gut metagenome | host: Homo sapiens | study: EMG produced TPA metagenomics assembly of... | reverse complement strand
GATTCTGACTCTCTTAGTGTTTCTTATGGTATGGAACCTGAACAAGAAGCCTTATCTATTGTTTCCTTCAAGGACTGAGAGGCCGCTTCCCCAGTTAATAAATTAAATCCCAATTTAATACAAATAAATATACTTCGGAATCCCGTTCTCATACACCGTATTCATTTCACCCTGAATTAACGGCGTCAGATAATCCACCATCTTTTCCGTCACATCATTTCCCGCATCATTAATATAATCCGCAGGCACACTCTTGATCGCATTGGCAATATCGCATACTGGAAGTGCCTTGAATTCTGTAGCATAAGGCTTATCAGAAGTACGGATCACAGCAGCCATCATACCGGTTGCACCCTCGAGCGCATACTGGCAGGCGGTCTTTCCGAGCATTCTGGATTCCTGGATGTCGGTAGCACTTGCAAGATGTGCGGCGCAGCGCTGCATCAGGTTCAGTTCGATCGAACGTACCTTGCATCCGATCTCATTTCTGACAGCATCTTCCAGAACCTTTGCGGCACCGGCGATATAGCTGTGACCAAAGGAATCTACAGCAGAGCTCTGTACTTCTTCGGAAATATAACGGCCGTCTTTGTTCTTCACGCCTTCGCTGACAGCGATGATCACGGCATCCTGTTCTTCCAGTTTTGCTTTTACATCTTTTAAGAATGTATCAATGCTGAATGGTACTTCGCAGAGATAGATGAAGTCAGGTCCTTTCGCACCATTTGCACGGGCAAGGCAGGAAGCGGCAGTCAGCCATCCGGCGTCACGGCCCATGACTTCTACGATAGTTACTGCTTTAGTTGCGTATACGTGGCAGTCGCGTTCCAGCTCGGCAAATGTAGTTCCGATATATTTTGCGGCAGAACCAAAACCAGGACAGTGATCCGTTCCGCAGAGATCATTGTCGATGGTCTTAGGAGCACCGACAACCGTAATATCTGTGATTCCCTTGGCGTTCAGATATTTGGAAGCTTGTCCACTGTATCCATGGAATCATTTCCACCGATATAGATAAAGCAGTCAATATTGTATTTTCTAAGAACAGAGATAATGGTCTCATATTCATCTGCACACACAGCAGGATCTTTTAATTTCACACGGCAGGAGCCGAGTGCAGAAGCAGGGGTCTGACAAAGAAGATCCAGTTCGGATACATTTGTAAGTTTAGTTTTCAGATCTATCAGGTTCTCAGTCAGCACTCCCTGGATTCCGTTGATCGATCCGTAAATCCTATCTACGGATGGGCTGGAAAGTGCGTTCTCAACTACTCCGGCAAGGGTTGCGTTGATTGCAGAAGTTGGTCCGCCGGACTGTGCAACTAGTAAGTTCTTCATATGATAATCTCCTAACTTTTTAAATTCAGTAAATATAGTATAACATAAACCAGGGGGATATGGTATAATAGAAATATATGTGAGTTTTTAAAAGGAGAAACATTGGTATGGAATTGACAACAATCAGAGAATTGTATAAAAACAGAGATTCATACATGGATCAGAAAGTAACAATCGGAGGATGGGTAAGAAGTATCCGTGGATCCAAAGCATTCGGATTTATCGTAGTAAATGACGGAACCTTCTTTGAGCCTTTACAGGTTGTATACCATGACAAGATGGATAACTTTGCAGAGATTTCCAAGTTAAATGTCGGGGCAGCAGTGATCGTTACAGGTACGCTGGTAGCAACACCGCAGGCAAAGCAGCCATTTGAGATTCAGGCAGATACCGTAGAAGTTGAAGGAGCATCTGCACCGGATTATCCGCTTCAGAAGAAGCGCCACAGTTTTGAATATCTGAGAACGATCGCACATTTAAGACCTAGAACGAATACGTTCCAGGCAGTATTCCGTGTACGTTCTCTGACGGCATATGCGATTCACAAGTTCTTCCAGGAGAGAGGATTCGTATATGTGCATACACCACTGATCACAGGAAGTGATTGTGAGGGTGCGGGAGAGATGTTCCAGGTAACGACTATGGATCTGAATAATGTACCGAAGAATGAAGACGGAAGCGTAGATTATTCCAAAGATTTCTTCGGAAAAGAGACAAGCCTTACCGTAAGCGGACAGCTGAATGGAGAGACTTATGCACAGGCATTCCGTAACATTTACACATTCGGACCGACATTCCGTGCAGAAAACTCTAATACAACACGTCATGCGGCAGAGTTCTGGATGATCGACCTGAGATGGCATTTGCAGATCTGGACGACAATATGTTTGTTGCAGAAGCAATGTTAAAATATGTCATCAATTATGTACTGGAGAATGCACCGGAAGAGATGAATTTCTTCAATTCATTTGTGGATAAGGGACTTCTGGAGAGACTGCACAATGTAGTATCTTCTGATTTCGCAAGAGTGACATATACAGAGGCCGTTGAACTTCTTGAAAAACACAACGATAAAATTTGAGTACAAAGTAACATGGGGAACAGATCTTCAGACAGAGCACGAAAGATATCTGACAGAAGAAGTCTTCAAACGTCCGGTGTTTGTGACGGACTATCCGAAGGAGATCAAAGCATTCTATATGAAGCTGAATGATGACGGCAAGACGGTTGCGGCAGTAGACTGTCTGGTGCCGGGAATCGGTGAGATTATCGGAGGAAGCCAGAGAGAGGATGACTACGATAAGCTGAAATCAAGAATGGACGAACTGGGACTGAAGGAAGAAGACTACAAGTTCTACATGGATCTTCGTAAATACGGTTCTACAAGACATGCAGGTTTCGGACTTGGTTTTGAGAGATGCGTAATGTACCTGACAGGAATGGGTAATATCCGTGACGTGATTCCGTTCCCAAGAACTGTCAATAACTGCGAACTGTAATGGTGGATAACGACACTTGAAAAACTTATATAAAAAATATATATGGGGGACGGGGGGATTTTTTGGAAATCTCCCCGTCCCCTGTATAGAATCGAGGGCAGTATGAATATATTAGTAGTAGACGATGAAAAGGAAATCGCTGATGTAGTAGAACTTTATCTTCAGAATGATCAGTACAAAGTATTCAAATTTTATAACGGCCAGGATGCACTGGATTGTATCAATAATATGAAGATCGACCTCGCGATCCTGGATATCATGCTTCCGGATATTGACGGTTTCCAGATACTGAAGCAGATCAGGCAGAAGTATACATTCCCGGTGATCATGCTGACGGCGAAGACGGAGTACATGGACAAGATCACAGGACTTACGCTGGGAGCAGATGATTACATTCCGAAGCCGTTCAATCCACTGGAATTAGTTGCGAGAGTGAAAGCACAGCTTCGCAGATATACACAATACAACGAAGGAACCAAGGAAGAAGGCGATGTGCTGGACTTCGGAGGATTACTTTTGAACCGTACGTCTCATGAATGTGTATACAATGAAGTGCCGCTGACACTGACTCCGATAGAATTTGACATCCTTTGGCTTCTATGTGAGAACCGGGGAAAGGTCATAAGCTCGGAAGAGTTATTTGAGAAAGTATGGCATGAGAAATATTATAAGAACAGTAACAACACGGTGATGGTGCATATCCGTCATCTCCGCGAGAAGATGAGTGCACCGACAGGCAAGTCTGATTTTATCAAGACTGTGTGGGGAGTGGGCTATAAGGTTGAAGAATAATTATCGGAAATTGAAATTCAGTATCCTCCTGCAGACAGTGCTGGTTACAGCACTTACCGTTTTGGTAGGAGGGGTACTGCTCAAATTTGTGATCGATGGAATTTATAATGACAGTTTTGCCAGGTTTTTGTAGATGCTCTGGTGTTTCTGAATGTAAATGAAAAGACGGCGATCCACCTCTATTGGAAACTGGTCGGAGATAACAAGACATTCTATATGATCGTTGGTTATCTGATCCTTTTTGCGCTTTTCTTTTATGTGGCACTTTCCCAGATGACTAAATATCTGGATCAGATCGATCACGGAATTGAAAATATCATCTCGGAATCAACAGATCCCATCCACCTGATTACAGAATTAAAGCCTATCGAGATCCGGTTAAATGAGATCAAAGCGACATTGAAACGGCAGGAGCTGGAAGCAACGGAAGGTGAAAAGAAGAAAAATGACCTGGTACTTTTTCTGGCACATGATCTGAAGACACCTCTGACTTCCATTGTGGCATATCTTACGATGCTGGAAGATCATCCGGACATGCCGGAAGAAGAACGAGAAGCATATACACATATTGCCCTGGAAAAATCCATCCGGCTGGGTGAACTGATCAACGAATTCTTTGACATCACCAGATATAATCTTCAGAACATTGAACTGGAACCGGTAGAGATTGATCTTACGATGATGCTGGAACAGCTGGCAGACGAATTGTACGGAGTTCTGCAGGAGAAGAAACTGACCTGTGAAGTGGATGTAGAAGAAGATCTGATGATCTACGGAGATCCGGACAAGCTCGCAAGAGTATTTGATAATATCTTAAGAAATGCAATTGCTTACTGCTATGCAAATACGGAGATCCGGATTGAAGCAAAGATAAAGGACGGGGATATCGAGATCACATTTACCAATGCAGGAGATAAGATTCCGGGTGATATGCTTCAGACAATATTCGAAAAATTCTACCGTGTGGATGGTTCCAGATCAACGGGAACCGGCGGCGCAGGTCTCGGACTTGCAATCGCCAAACAGATCGTGGAGCTGCATGGGGGGCAGAATCTGGCAAAAAGTGATGACAATCAGACGCAGTTTGTCGTGACATTGCCATCGAAGGAAAAGACAGAACAGAAAGAAGGAAGCAAGGATGAAGTTCATACACATCGCAGACTTGCTAGTTAGGCAAACCGGACGCGGGAACGCCTACAGTCAAAATAGAGAACAGGAACTTTGGGACAGCTTTCGGGATATCATAACAATCTGTAACCAGAAGAAGACAGATCTGTTGCTGATTGCCGGAGATCTGTTTCACAGACAACCCCTGTTAAGAGAATTAAAAGAAATGAATTCCATACTGGAGATGCTGGAACATACGGAGGTGGTCATGATTGCCGGCAATCATGACTATATAAGAAAAATTCTTATTACAGGACATTTTCCTGGGCACCGCATGTGCATATGATCTGTTCGCAGGAGATAGACTGTGTGGAACTTGACCGAATCCAGACGGCTGTCTATGGATGCAGTTATCATTCCAGAGAAATCCATGATCCGGTCTACGATCATGCAGTCCCGGAAGGACGGCAGAAATATGAAATATTGCTTGCGCACGGTGGTGATGAGAAACATATTCCGATCAAGAGCAATCAGATTATGACACTTGGCTATGATTATGTGGCATTCGGTCATATTCATAAACCACAGCTGTTGGTGGAAAACAGGATGGCGTATGCCGGTTCGCTGGAACCGACGGATACAGGAGATATCGGGAGGCATGGCTATATCGAGGGAAGAATTACCGGAAAAGGCTGTCAGATCCGGTTTGTACCACATGCGTTGCGGGAATACAGAAACTGCGAGGTAAAGGTGGATAAATCTGTAACCGGTCATGTACTGAGGCAGAAAATTACAGATATGATCGCAGAGCAGGGAATGCAGCATATGTATAAGATCACATTAACCGGATATCGTGATCCGGATATCTGGTATGAGTTGGATCATATGGATCCCTATGGTAATGTAGTGGAGATTACGGATCATACAAAGCCGGCGTATGATTTTACAAAATTAAAAAATGAAAATAAAGGAAATATTCTTGGGCAATACATTGACAGCCTGGAGGGGTATCCGGCAGACAGCCTGGAGTATCAGGCACTCTGTGAGGGAGTACGGGCGTGATGGAGACAAGAAGAGGCTAGAACCGAAAATGCAGATTAATGAATTATTGTTAAAAAACTTTGGAAAATTTCATGACCGGCAGATCAATCTGGAAGAAGGAATCAATCTGATCCATGGGGAAAATGAATCAGGAAAATCTACGATCCATACCTTTATCAAAGGGATGCTCTTCGGAATCGAACGGGGGAAGAGGAAGAGCAGCGCAGAATGATACATTCAGCATCTATGAACCGTGGGACAATCCGAATTATTATTCCGGAACATTGAAATTTGCAAGCGGAGGGAAACATTTCCGTATTGAAAGAAATTTTGATAAATATTCCAAAAAGGCAGAGCTTGTCTGTATAGAGGATGGAGAGGTCCTTTCTGTAGAGGACGGGGATCTGCGGATGCTGCTTGGAGAGATGAATGTTGACCGTTATGAGAATACGGTTTCCATGAGCCAGAGAAATGCACAGATGGGCGAAAGTATGGACGATGGAATTGAAAAATTACGCGACAAATTATTATACTTCAGGCAATGGAGAGATCGATCTGAATGGGGCGTTGGAACAGCTGAAAGGCAGGAAGAAGGTTCTGGAAAATGAGATTCGCATGGAGATGTCCAGAAAGCAGCAGAAGCGTGAAAAACTGGAACAGGAAGTCTCGTTTATCTGGCGTGATGTTCATCATCTGGAGGAGGAACTCGACCGGGTGGAGGAAGAACTGGAGTACAGAGCCGGAAAAGAGGAAGAAAAAACGGAAAGAACGGCAGCTGGAAGGCGAACATGGAAAAGGTGTCATGGATGAGATCCGTCCGGAAAAATGGAGAATCCATCCGATGGAGATACTGATATTCGCACTTGTTATCGTGGCTGCAGTGATCATACTTTCGAGACCATGGAATTATCTGGTGGCGATTGTACTGTTCCTTGCATTTGGCCTGTATGTATGGAACCGGATGAAAGTCGGAAAGAAACAGGTAAAGACGGAACCGGAGATCATTTTGGAAGAGATCACGCAGGAAGAAGAAAAAGGTTCCGATCGAGAAGTTACGGTGGGAAAAGGCCCATATTACAGAAGAACTGAAAGAAAAAACAATTCAGTATGATAATCTTGGAGAGCAGCTGGCAGAATTGGATGAGATCAATGAACAATCCCGAGAATACGAAATGAAACGCCAGGCAGTTCAGATGGCAGCAGAGCATCTGGAGCAGCTGTCAGGAGCAATGCGCGGATATTTGAAAAGAGATCTGAATGAGAAGGCTTCTGCGATCATCCGTGAGATCACTGGGGGAAAATATACAAAGCTCGTCACAGATGAAAAACTTCATGTATCGCTTGTGACAGACGAAAAACTGGTGGAGATTGAACAGGTAAGCCGGGGAACAGTAGAACAGATCTATCTGGCATTGCGTATGGCGGTCGGAGAACTGTTGTGCGAAGAAGAGATGCCAGTGATTCTGGATGATGTGTTTGCATATTACGATGAAGAGAGAATGCTGCAGACACTTAAGTGGCTGAAAGCACATAAGAAACAGGTGTTGTTGTTTACCTGTCAGAAGAGAGAAGAACAGGTGATGAAGGAAGCGGGAATTGCTTATCATAAAATAGAACTATAACGTGTTGAATTGAAGTAAGATAGAAAATAAAAATGCTGCCGGGAATTTCCAGGCAGCATTTTTAGAATCTTAAACTTCTTCGCCATTTTTATATTTAGTAACAACATTCTGAATTCTTTCAATCGGATTCAGGATGCTGCTGATAGAACCGTCATGGTTCAGTGTATCAATAACAAGTGCGATATATTTGCTCATGTCACAGTTGATATAATATGGACGTTCCAGAAGTTCCGGTGTCTGATAGATTAAGTTGGTAGTCAGAACAGCATCCAGGATACCTTCTTCATATGCCTGGTCAAATTTCTCCAGTCCGTTTGTGAACAGACCGAATGTAGCGGCACAGAAGATACGTTTTGCCTTGCGTTGTTTTAACTGGCGGGCAACATCTAACATACTGTCACCGGAAGAAATCATATCATCCAGAATGATTACATCTTTTCCTTCTACGGACGATCCGAGGAACTCATGGGCAACGATTGGGTTACGTCCGTCTACCACACGCGAGAAGTCACGACGTTTTGTAGAACATACCCATATCAAGATTAAGTACATTGGCAAGATAGATTGCACGTCCTGTAGCACCTTCATCCGGGCTGATCGCCATCATGTGTTCGCTGTCGATCTGAAGGTCTTTTGAATGTACGGAGAAGACCTTTGATGAACTGGTAAGTCGGACGGATTGTCTCGAATCCATTTTAATGGAATCGCATTCTGTACACGAGGATCGTGTGCATCAAAAAGTAATAATGTTGTCAACACCCATGCGGACAAGCTCCTGAAGAGCAAGTGCACAGTCCAGAGATTCACGGCTGCCTCTCTTGTGCTGACGGCTTTCATATAAGAATGGCATAATGACGTTGATACGACGTCCTTTTTCCACCTACTGCAGCAATAATACGTTTCAAGTTCTGAAAATGATCGTCAGGGGACATATGATTTACATTTCCTGTCAGTGAATATGTCAGGCTATAGTTACATACATCGACCATAAGATAAAGGTCTTTACCACGAACAGATTCGTTGATGATACCCTTGGCTTCACCAGAACCAAAACGTGGAACTTTTGCATCAATTAAGTATGTGTCTTTCTCATAGCCTGTGAAAGCAACATCGTTCTTATGAACATGTCCATCTTCCTTTCTCCATTTTACGAGATAGTCATTAACCTTTGCTCCCATCTCTGTACAACCGTCAAGAGCAATCAGTCCAAGTGCTCCTACCGGTATATTCTCAAGATTACGATCGTTACGGCGTAACATCATTAGTACCTCCCAGGTTTAATAATTTTTTTTTGGATACGGATATCATCACCGGTAATACGCAGAATGGTGTAATTACTGCTGATGCGTGAAAATGTCCGTTCCGAGTAAATAGTTTTTATATCATCCAATGCAAGGTTGGTAGATATTATAGTTGATTTCTGTCTCAATATACGTTCATTCAGACAAATGAACAGCTGGGATACAGTGAATGAATTCGGCAGTTCTGTTCCCAGATCATCAATGATCAGTAAGTCACAGTCGTAGATATGTTCAAATACATCAGAATCCTTGTTCTGCCGTTTCCCAAATGTGTTCTCTGCAAGGATATCAAAAAGTCCGGCTGCTGTAAAGTAGATAACGGAATAAGCTGAATCCATTAACTCCTTTGCAATGCAGTGGGAAAGAAAAGTCTTTCCGACACCGGTGTCTCCATACAATAGTATGTTATGAAATTCTTCAGAGAATGTATCTACGAAGTTGTGACAGACATTTAATGCGGTTTCCATGGATTCCAGAGAAGACCGTCCGGTAAGAGGATCGATATGATTTCTGGAATAATAGGTCAGAGAACAGGTTGAAAAGTTCTCTTTGTCAAGGATATCTTTGAGATTGGATTGTGTGTATAAATAGTCTACAATCGCTTTTTTGAAACAGTGACATTTGTGTGTGCCAATGTAACCGGTATCCTTACAGTCAGGACACTGGTAATGCATTTCCAGATAATTGGCGGGCAGACCGTGTGATTTTAACAGTGCAGGTTTTCGGGCAGAGAGTTCTTCGATCTCTGACTTTAATGAAGATAAAGCAGTCTGGTCTCCGTCCAAAAAGCAGCCTTGCCTTTTTTCACACTTAAAGAGGAGATGGAATGATCCATTTCCTCTAATTCAGGAATGAGAGCGTATGCCTTCTCATAGCGCTTTCTGAGCTGAAAATTCATTATCCAGTTGTTTTTTGTTCATAAGTACGCATTAAGTGATCGTACTGAGAATTGGAAAGTGCCATGTAATGGAAACTCCTTTATACCTAAGTATGCAAGAAAAACTGTCAGGGACAGGCTCTCTTGCATTCATATAATAAAATCTGATATGTATAATTTATTGCTGAACCAGACGGCGTTCCAGATCGTTCATATCATAGGAACGGCCATCGAAGTTATTGAACTTATTATTCTGGCTGTTTACAGGTTTCTGAGTCTGCTGTTGTCTCTTGCGTTCTTTTGCCAGTTCTTTTGCACGTTCTTTCTCTTTGCGGTAGTCAGCATCAACCGCATCGATATCTTTCAACTGACGGACGTTCTTGTCCTTCCAGCGCTTCAGAATGGAATCGGTGTAATCAAAGCTTGGCTGATGAATGGAATTCATCGTGCGGTCGCAGGCTTCAAGGATGACTTCCAAAGCGAATCCATATTCTTCTGACCACTTGCGGATATAGGCAATCTCGGAGGCAGCAGGACCACGTCCTTTGATACCATATGCATTCAGGACACAATAACAGTTTTTATTATAGAGAAATGAACTTGTCTTGGCAAGGTTCACAGTTGTTATGTTTTCTTCATGCCACGATAAGGCCACCTTATTAATATAATGCATACTCTTGTGACCATTCTCGACACAGTATTCAATCAGATATTCAATAAGTTCAGCTGACATATTCAGTGTATCATAAAATAAGTAATCTGGTCAATATCAGTAGCAGAAAGTGTCTTTCCGAGGTACTGCTCTGCTACGAACAGTAATTCTTTGAACTCTGCACGTTCTTTGCGGCTGCGGTACTGCTGGATGTTCGTTGTAGACGCCAAAGCTGCAGAGTCAGAGACAGAGTCTGCAGGTATGGAAGATGTCATATAGCCGGACTGCACATCGTGTAATCCAGAAGAGGCTGCCGGTGAAGGAGCCGTGCTCTTTGGTGAGGGATCATCCGGAGTGTCATCCAGATAATCGAGCAGTCCTTCGCTTTTCCAGTATCTCAATGCACGAAGGATATCTTTCTCGGTGCATTCAAGAAGATCAGCCAGTTCGGAGACAGAAAGATATCCGGAGGACTGATTCATATGACGGAGAAGCAGGAGATATACTTTGACATACTCTCCATTCGCTCTGACCATATAATGGTCAATAAATTCATTATCCAGTACAGTTGCATTCGTCTGTACATATTTTGTGAGTTTTAATTCCTTCATAATAATTCCCCGTCCTCCCCGGAACCTTTGTATCGTTCGTTTCATTGTAGACACATTATAGCACCGGGGAGACCGGGGAAAAAGAAATTTTGAGCCGAAATCCGACTTTTTTGTGGATAAAATTGTGTGGATAATGTGGATAACTAGCGGGTAAGCAGGTTTTCCCCAATGTTTACAACGTTTCCAGCTCCCATAGTTATCAACACATCCCCTTTCTGGCATCTGTCCAGACAGAAAGATTCAATCTCTTCGAAGCTTGGGAAATAGTAAGCATCGCATCCTTTTTTCTTTAATTCTTCTGCGATCATCTCAGAGGACATGCCCAGAGTATCTGTCTCACGGGCTGCATAGATGTCTGCGAGGATCACATGGTCGGCATGTGTCAGGGCATCTACGAACTCAGGGAATAACGCTTTGGTACGTGTATAAGTATGCGGCTGGAAGATACACCAGACTTCTTTGTGCGGATATTCCTTTGCCGCTGTTAACGTAGCGTTGATCTCTGTCGGATGGTGTGCATAATCATCGATGATCGTAAATCCGTTGACTTCACCTTTGTATTCAAAACGACGGTCAGTGCCGTGGAAGGACTTCAGACCTTCTTTGATCTTGCTGAAAGGAACTCCGAGAAGATCAGCGACTGCGATTGCAGATAATGCATTGGATACATTGTGGTCTCCGTTGACAGATAAGGAGATTCGGTCGATAAATTCCCCGGATTTTATCAGGTCAAAGGAAGCTTCACCCTTCTTGTCGTGGAGAATGTTGGTTGCACTGTAGTCAAGGGAGCTGTCGTTGCCGTAACGGATCACACGGCAGTCAAGGTCTGCAGTGATCTCTTCCAGATCAGGAATGTTATCATTGATGACCAGGGTTCCGTCCTTCGGAAGTAATTTAGCGAAACGATGGAAGGAATTACGGATATCAGCCAGATCCTTGAAGAAATCCAGATGATCTTCGTCAATATTCAGGATCACACCGATCTTCGGGAAGAAATGCAGGAAACTGTTCGTGTATTCGCATGCTTCGGTAACAAAGTATTCAGAGTCGCCCACACGGATATTTCCGCCGATGGCTTTCAGGATTCCGCCTACGGAGATCGTAGGGTCCAATTCTCCGGCGAGAAGAATGTGTGAAAGCATCGAAGTTGTGGTTGTCTTTCCGTGAGTACCTGAGATTGCGATCGGCATATCATAGTTTGTCATCAACTGTCCGAGTAATTCCGCACGGGTCAACATAGGAAGCTTCTGCCTTACTGCTTCGGCATATTCTTCGTTATCCGGATGGATAGCTGCTGTGTATACAACTACATCAATGCCGGGAATAATATTAGAAGCTTTCTGTCCGTAGAATACCTTTGCACCCATCTGCTCAAGGTGATCTGTAAGGGCAGATTCTTTATTATCGGATCCGGAAATAGTGAAGCCTTCTTTTAAAAGAATCTCTGCAAGACCGCTCATGCTGATTCCGCCGATTCCGATAAAGTGTACGTGTATAGGGGTTTCAAAATTAATTTTATACATAATATACCATCCTTTATGCTCATTTTGGTAAAAATATCATCATAAAAACTACATGTTCTTCATATTATTATAAACATATATCAAAAAAAATCAACCCTAAGCTTTTT